>JAEEGI010016427.1_pt1 | contig 15287 bp, 12 predicted proteins | sample 8958751 | NCBI WGS metagenome assembly JAEEGI01 (sample SAMN16246545, study PRJNA631951) | gut metagenome | biome: gut microbiome; feature: rumen; material: KS-attached | host: Bos | place: Iran: Karaj | collected 2018-10
AGACGCGGACGGCGTTTTCTTCCTTCGCCGTATCCGAAGCCCGGGGCTTTCTTTCTCTTTTCTGCGGACTTTCTCTTTCTTTCGCCCGAAAGAAAGAGAAACCGCGGTCTTGGTTAAAACTGCCGTCAGCGGCGCGGGAAGCACTCATCTGCAGCTGCCGCGGCAAAGCGGGCGGCGGCTCCCTTCGCGGGCGAGCGTTCTCCGCGGCGCCCCACGCAGCGCGTGTCCCGCCATATCATAAAGCCCTGCCCCTGTTCCGCCGCATAAAAAAACCGCCGGTCTCCCGGCGGCATTTTTTTAGCTGTTATTCCGCTTGCATCACGCGGCCGACCACTTCGCTGTCGGTGACGACGTGGGAGAAGAAGAACTCCTCGCGCTCGCGGGAATTGACCACGGTGACGGGCTTGATCTGGTTGAGTACCACACCCTTCTGCCGCAGCGATTCGCGGTAGTCCCAGTAGGTCTTGTCCTTGAGAATCAGAATCTCCGGGCGGTTGAGCATACCCCAGCGGCGGTACTTCGCATATTTTTCGTTGACGCCGTGGAGTTCCTCGTCCAGAAGGTCGATGAACTTCTGGCGGTCCTCTTCGCTCATGTTTTCGCCGTCCTTGACCTCGCAGAGCATCACGTAGCGCGGCGGCTTGGTGCCCAGATCCGGCCAGAAGGAATGGCCGACGAGCTCCAGCCCCGCCTTGCGGGCGCTTTCCTTGGCCGCAAAGTCCACCATCTGCGTGCTGCTCTTTTCGTTTGCCACGTTCATGCTCAGGTTCTGGCGATACAGCAGCTCCACGCGCGGGGTGTTGTGATACATCTTGGTCACGGTGTAGACGTCGTAGGTGCGGTAGCGATACAGACCCGAGAAATTCGAAACGATCATCTCGTAGCACTTGCCGACCTCCAGCTCGTCGATCAGCAGCGGCTTCTGGGTCGCGTCGGTCTCTTCGTCGCCCTCGTTTACCGGCAGGAACTCGAAGAAGATGCACCACGGCAGCAGCACGGCGTCGGATACGTTGAGCTCCACCGGCGTGGCGAAGTAGCCCTCGGCGGCGGCATAGCCGCAGTTGTGCAGCGGCAGGTCGCCCACGGAACGGCGCAGCTTGTCGATATACAGCGACAGGTTGGAGCCCATCATGCCGTAGGCCCAGGTCAGGCGCGGCCAGATGCGCGGCGCGATTGGCGTGTCGAAGCCCTTTTCAAACTCCTTGCGCAAAAACGCGGCGCGTTCCGGGTTGGGCTTGAACTTCTTTTCATACTTTTTGCGCAGCTCCGGCGTGATCTTGATGTCCGGGTTGATGGTGCCCTTTTCGATATCGTCGCACAGCATTTCCCAGTGCTCTTCCAGATAGTCGAACATGGTGGTGAGCAGCGTGACGACCATGGAGCCGAGGTAGCTGACCTTTTCGTTTTCCAGCGCAAAGCGCAGCTGCAGATAGGAGGTGTCAAGCAGCTCTTCGTGCTCGGGCTTCAGCAGCGATACGGGCGACGTGGAAAAGAACGGCGTGATCATGCGCAGATAGTCCAGCGGAATCTGGCCGGCGCCGTTGCAGCGCTTGCCGTCCTCCAGCTTGTGGCCGGTGAGAATCAGCACCAGCGGGCCCATCTGGGGCGGCAGCTTGACGCCCTTGTTCTTTTTGAGCCAGTGGGCGGCGGTGGAAACCGAAACCGAAAAGCCGATGCACTGCATCTTCCACAGATCGTTGGCGCTCTTGGGCAGAATCTTCGGCTTGCCCACCGAGCCGGACGAGGAGCAGTAGCGGATGTTGGGACCGGAGAACATCAGGTTCTTTTCTTTGTTCTGAATCATGCGGTCCACCAGCGGCTCATAGTCGCTGTAATCGGTCAGGGGCACCAGCCGCTGATAGTCTTCGATGGAATGGATCTGATCAAAATGGAACTTTTTGCCCAGCTCGCAGTTTTTGTTGCGGCGCACGATCTTCTTGAGCGTGCTGCGCTGCGCTTTCATGGGGTCCTTGGTGTAGTGGTTGATTTCTGCCAGAGAAACGTCTCCGAGCCAGATGCCGAGGTCGGAAAAAGACATGGGTTCAACATCCTTTCATGGGTGCTTTTTTTGTTCTTTGCGGTCCGCTCCAGCGGCGGCGCTTATCCAAATCATTTTACCACAGCGCCCGCTGTTTTGCAAGCGTTTTGCGGGAAGTCCAACAATTGTCTCAAAGATTCTCACGAATTGCAGCGGCTCATGGCTTCGTCGATGCTGCCGCCCACGATCAGACCGATCGCCTCGCAGCAGCGTTCGGCCACGTCCTGCAGCGTCTTGAGCTCGTCCTTTGAAAACGGCGACGTGACCCAGTCGGCCAGGTCGTAATCCGGGTGCGGCTTGGCGCCGATACCGATCTTGATCCGTGGGAACGTGTCGGCCCCCAGATGATAGATGATGTTTTTGATTCCGTTGTGGCCGCCGTCGGTGCCCTTGCGGCGGATGCGCAGCCGCCCCGGCTCCAGACTGACGTCGTCAAAGATCACGAGAATGCGCTCCGGGGGGATCTTATAGAAGGCCGCCGCGTCGCGCACGGCTTCGCCGCTGAGATTCATGAACGTCTGCGGCTTCATCAGCAGGCAGCGTCCGCCCGGAAGGCGCGCATCGCCCAGCAGCGATTTGAACCGCAGCCGGTCGATTTTCACGCCCTGCTTCTGCGCAAAGTAATCGAGGCACAGAAAGCCGGCGTTGTGCCGCGTGAATTCATATTTCTTGCCGGGGTTACCCAGCCCGACGATCAGCCAGTCATAGACAGCGCCGGATTCAAACTTTTTGCGGAAAAACATGGTTCTCTTTCTCCACTCTACTCAGGATTTGATCGTTTATTCCATGCCCTTGTATGGTTTCTTTTTTGTGACCCAGCCTTCCTTGTTGACCTGCTTTGCGCGGGCGATGGCCAGCGCGTTTTCGGGCACGTCGTTCGTGATGGTGGAGCCGGCGGCGGTGTAGCCGTAATCGCCCACGGTGACGGGCGCGATCAGGTTCGTGTTGCAGCCGATGAAGCAGTGGTCGCCGATCGTGGTGCGGAACTTTTCTTTGCCGGTGTAGTTGACCGTGACCGTGCCGCAGCCGAAGTTGACCTCTTTGCCCACGTCGCTGTCGCCCACATAGGTCAGGTGCGACACCTTGGTGCCGTCGCCGATGGTGGAGTTCTTGACCTCCACAAAGTTGCCGAGGTGCACCCCGTCGCCGAGCGCCGTGTTCGGCCGGATGTGGACGAACGGGCCGATGCTGCAGCCCTTGCCGACCTGCGCGTCAACGCCGTGGACCTGGCAAAGCTCGCTGCCCGCGCCCACCGAAACGTTGTGCAGAATCGTGCCCGGGCCGATCACGCAGCCGTCGCCGACCGCCGTGTCGCCGGTCAGGATGCAGCCGGAAAGAATCACGCAGTCTTTGCCCAGCGTCACCGTCGGCGCAATCAGCACGTCGGACGGGAAGGGGATGACGGCGCCCTGCGCGGCGAGACGGCGCACCTGCTGCGCGCGCTCCGCTTCGGCGGTCTCCCTGATGATTTGAATCGCAGCCGGATGCATACGACACACCTCCGAATTGTTGTTTGTACTATTATGACAAGAAACGGCGCAAGATGCAAGCGGTTTGAAAAATAAAGCGAAAAAACCGATTTATTTTTGGCAAAACCATGGATAATTATCTTCTTTTATGTTATAATCATTCTAATTATATGATTCTTTTCCTCAAAAGTAGAGAGCAAACGGAGGGACGGACCTATGGAACAACACGCCGACGGCGAACGCGAGCTGCTTGTCGGGCGCAACGCGGTGCTGGAAGCGCTGAAAAGCGGGCGCGAAATCAACACGCTGCTCGTGGCTAAAGGGGAGCGCGGCGGCTCCGTCGGCCGCATTCTGGCCGACTGCCGCGACCGGCGCATTGTGATCAAGGAAGTGGATAAGCGCAAGCTCGACTTTCTTTGCGGGCAGGGGAACCATCAGGGCGTTGCCGCCTATGTGGCCGCCCACGCCTACGCCGAGCTGGACGATCTGTTCGCGCTGGCGCAGGCACGCGGCGAAGCGCCGTTCTTCCTCGTGTGCGACAATCTGGAGGATCCCCACAACCTCGGCGCGGTGATCCGCACCGCGGAGGCCGCGGGCGCCCACGGGGTGATCATCCCCAAGCGGCACGGCGTGGGGCTCACCTGGGCCGTGGCCAAGGCTGCGGCCGGCGCGCTGGAATACATGCCCGTGGCGCGGGTGGGCAACCTTGCCGCCGCGCTGGATCAGCTCAAGGCGCGCGGCGTGTGGGTCTATGCCGCCGACATGGACGGCACGCCCTGGTGCGACGTGTCGTTTTCGGGCGGCGTGGCGCTGATCGTGGGCGCCGAGGGCAGCGGCGTGAGCCGTCTTCTGCGCGAAAAGAGCGATTTTATCGTGTCGCTGCCGATGAAGGGAAAAATCAATTCGCTCAACGCCTCCGTGGCGGCGGGCATTCTGATGTATGAAGTTTCGCGTCAGCGCACGCGGGAAACAGGGAAGGGGTAAGCATAATGGCAGAACAATTCAAGGAACACGACCTGTTCAGCGAAGATTTTGAGGCCGAGGCCAGACGTCTGCTGGAGGATACCGGCTTCACGAAGGAGCCGGAGCAGCCGGAGCCGGCTGCCAAAGAGACCAAAGAAAGCATCGACGACATCAACGCGCTGCTGCTTTCGGTGGGGCTGTCGCCGATTGAGCGCGACGCGCCCGCGCCGCCGGACGCGCTGGAAAAGACGCGCCATTTTGAAGCCCCGCCCGCCCCGGAGGCGGACGACGGCAAAACGCGCCACTTTACGCCCCCGACCGCGAAGAAGGCGCCCCCGAAGCCGACCTTCGGCACCGGCCAGATGGTGCTGGACGGCTATGACGACGAGGACGCCCCGCGCCGCGTGAACGAAGCGGAGGTGGAAGCCCGGCTGCAGGAGAGCCGCAAGAATCTGGTGGAAAACTTCCGCGTGCTGCAGGGCGAACGCGAGGACAACACGATTCTGGAAAAGCAGGCGACCGGCGACGGCGCCAACAGCGTGTTCGATTCGCTGGAGGTCCGCGAGGGCGAGCCGCTGTTTGACGCGGTGGAAAAGGCCGACAAAAAAACGCTCGCCTCGCTCAAAAAGCTGGGCGCCCGCGCCGTGCAGACGGTGCAGCAGATTGCCAGAGCCGACCGCCGCACCGTGCAGCTGCTGGACGCCCGCGTGACGAAGGAGTCGCTGTCGCAGGCCCGCGCCCGCGTGAAAAAGCAGACCATTGCCCTCGGCGTGCTGTTTGCGCTGTCGCTGCTGCTCAACCTCTTCGGCGCGTTCTATACGCCCGGCGGCTCGCTGGAATTCCTGTTCGGCCACGGCGCAAGACTGTTCACCCTGCTCAACCTGCTGCTGCTTGCCGGCGGCGTGCTGACCGTGCTGCGCGACGTGCGCGACGGTCTGCAGACGCTGGCGCAAAAGAGCTGGAGCTACCACGCCATGCTCGTCGTGCTGGACGCCGCGGTGCTGCTGCACACGCTGATCATGCTGGCCTTCGGCATGGACGAGAGCACGGGCCTCGTCAGCTTTTCGCTGTGCGCGCTGTTCCTGTCGCTGGTGGAATACGCCGGCAATCTCGTGCGGCTGCACACCGTGCAGGGCGACCTCGCCGTGATGATGCACGCCGGGCAGCTGCAGGGTCTGCGCCCGCTGGAAAACGAGACTGACGCCGCCGCGCTGGGCCGCGGCTTCACCGAAAAGAAGCACCCGCAGATTCTGCTTTCGGCCGACGTGCCCGCGCTGCCCGACGCCGACGCGCTGACGGCGCAGACGGACCCGCACGGCAAGCTCTATTTCTTCGGCACGGCAGCCGCGTTTGTTGCGGCCTTCGCCTTTGCGCTGGCCCGGGCCATCATTCAGAAGAACGCGCTGCTGTTCTTCTCGGCCTTCCTTTCCTGCGCCTTCCTTTGCGCGCCGTTCATGCGCGGCGTGATTTCCGTTTTGCTCAAGACGAAGAACGACGCCTCGCTCGGCAAAGACGGGCTGGTCGTTTCGGGCGCCGAGGCCGCGCTGTCGCTTGGCAAAGCCGACGCCGCCGCCGTGGACGCGGGCGACCTGTTCACCGTGGAGGTTTCGCGCTTCCGCCCCGTGCCGGGCGGCCGGATGAACCGCACCGACGCCGCAATCTATGCGGCCGCGTGCCTGTGCCGCACCCGCAGCCTGCTGGCCGACGCCTTCGGCGATTTTCTCAGCCAGACCGGCGTGGAAGCGCCGGCGGCCGAAGACCTGCAGTATGAGGACCGGCTCGGCTATTCCTGCTGGATCGTGGGCCGCCGCGTGCTGGTCGGCACGCGCGACATGCTGGTGCAGCACTCCATCTCCGTTCCGTCGGCGGCCGAGGAAGCCGCCTATGCGGGCAAGGATCAGGTGCTTTACGTTGCGGTGGAGGGCATCGTTGCCGCCACGTTCCTGGTGCGCTATCAGGTGCGTCCCGCCGTGCGCGCCGCCGTGCGCGGGTTCAATAAATCCGGCCTTGTGCTGCTTCTGACCTGCGGCGACCCGAGCCTCAGCGAAGCGCTGGTGGCCAAAAAGCTTTCGCTGGACGTCGCCGCCATCAAGATTGCCGACCAGAAGGGCGCAAAGCTGCTGGAAGAGCAGCGCGCCGCCGCGCTTGAAACCGCGCCGGGCCTGCTTTGCGCCAAGGGCCGTCAGGGCGTTCTGCCGCTGATCCGCGCGGCGCTGGGCCTCTATGAAGGCGAACGGCTCGCGGGCATCGTACACATCGCTTCGCTGGCGTTTTGCTTCCTGCTTCTGATTCTTTGCATCCTGTTCAAGATTTCGGCCTTCTTCCTGCCGCCGACAATCGTTTTCCTGCATCTGCTCTGGAGCCTGGCCGCCTACTACGTGGGCACCACGCGGCTCCCGAAGTAACTCTGAACCAAAGGTGGTATCACACAAATGGAACAACTCATAACCGTGGAAGATCTGCATAAGTCCTACGGCAGCAAAACCGTGCTGGACGGCGTCTCGTTCACCGCGGCGCCCGGCCAGATCATCGGTCTGCTCGGCCCCAACGGCTGCGGCAAAACCACGCTGATCAAGATTCTGACCGGTCTCATCAAGGACCACACCGGCACGGTGCGGATCAACAACGAGGAGCCCGGCGCCTATACCAAAAGCATCGTGGCCTATCTGCCCGAAAAGACCTATCTGCCCGACTGGATGCGCCCGGCGGACGCGATCGGCTACTTCTCCGATTTTTACAAGGACTTTGATAAGGACAAGGCCGTCGAGATGGTCTCGCGCTTCGGCCTCGATATGAAGCAGCGGGTCAAGACCATGTCGAAGGGCCAGCAGGAAAAGCTGCGGCTGCTGCTCGTCATCTGCCGCAACGCCGAGCTGTATATCCTCGACGAGCCGCTGGGGGGCGTGGACCCCGCCGCGCGCGCCAAGATCCTCGACCTGATCTTGGAAAACCACGCCGCGAACTCCACCGTGCTGATTTCGACCCACCTGATCTCGGACGTCGAAGCGATCTTCGACCGGGTGCTGATGATCAGCGAGGGCAAGCTGATCGTGAACGCGCACGTCAACGAACTGCGCGAAAACGGCAAAACCGTGGAAGACGTGTTCAAGGAGGTGTTCAGCTATGCTTGGTAAGCTGCTTAAGCATGAATTCCGCCAGTCGGCGCGGTCGGTTTCGCTGATCTATGCCTGCGCGGCCGCCGTGATCGCCTTCATCTTCGTCGGCATGCTGACAAAGATCACCTGGATCGGCGTGGTCGGCTCCATCGTGCTGTATATCACCGCGCTGGTCGGCGTTATGATGACGCTGGTTTCGGTGATCAAGAATTTCTATGACACGCTCTATTCCAACCAGGGCTACCTGAGCTTCACGCTGCCGGTCAACTGCGCGAGCCTTTTGGGCAGCAAGGTGATTGCGGCCATCGTCTGGGTGATCCTGTCGTTCGTGCTGGCGGCGGTCTGCTTCCTCGTCATCGCCATGAACGCCAAGGCGGTCGCCGAGGGCTCGATGGCTGGCATCTGGGATATCATCGAGCTGACCGGACTCAAGGAGATGCTGCCCTCGGGCGCCACGCTGGTCAAGCTGGGCATCCTCTTTGCGGTGTCGGTGCTGCTGCTGGTGTTCACCTTCGTCGGCTTCGTCTTTTTTGCCGTCACGATGGCCAACACCCGCGTGCTGCAAAAGCACCCGAAGCTGTTCGGCTTTCTGATCTTCTTCTTCACCTACGGCGTGACGAACGCCGTGGGCACCAAGCTGACCTATTCGGTGCCGCTGTCGCTGGAGATTACGACCGAAGACGTGAAGCTGGCCTTTGTTGCCATGGACCAGAGCAGCGGCATGCTGTCCTACGGTCTGGCCGGCGTGTTGTTCATGGCGCTGGTCGCCGTCGGTCTGCTGCTGCTGACCGGCTGGATCATGGAGCATAAGGTCAATATTAAATAAAAAAGCCAAAGGGGTTGTTGTGTTCATGTTCTCCATTTGAATACAGCAGCCCGTTCTCTTTTTTGATTCCAAAATTCTTTCAGGAAATGAGGTTTCCGCCATGACAAGACAACCCATCGACGGCCTGCGCGAATGGCAGAGCGACCCGACGATCACCGGCGTCAACCGGCTGCCCCAGCGCGCCACGTTTTATCCGTTTGCCGACCCAGCGGCGGCAAAAAGGAATCTGCCCTTTGCGTCGGACCGCTGCCTGTGCCTGAACGGCCGGTGGCAGTTCCTTTATTGCGGCAGGCTTGCCGAAAAGCCGGCCGGCTTCTTTCGGCCGGACTTCGACGCGGCGGCGTTCGGCGAGATCCCGGTGCCGTCCTCGTGGCAGATGCAGGGCCACGGCGTTGCGCAGTACTGCAACGTGCAGTATCCCTGGGAAGGGAACGAGCCGCTGACGCCGCCCTTTGCGCCCACCGAGACCAACAGCGTCGGCCTGTACCGCAAAACGGTGATGCTGGACGCGGAATTCCTCTCGCTCGGCCGCGTGATCCTCACCTTTGAGGGCGTGGAATCGGCCTTTTATCTCTATGTTAACGGCGCCCCCGCCGGCTACAGCGAGGGCACCTTCCGCCGCAGCGAGTTCGACGTGACCGATCTGCTGCAGCCCGGCGAAAACCTGATTGCCGCCGAGGTCTACCGCTGGTGCACCGGCAGCTGGCTGGAGGACCAGGACTTCTTCCGCCTGGCCGGCATCTTCCGCGACGTTTATCTCACGGCAAGACCGGCGCAGCATCTGTGCGACCTGGCCGTGACCGCCGAGCCCGACCCGCGCTTCCGCGACGGCAAGGTGGCGGCGGTTCTGACGCTGGCGCAGGCCGACCGGGGCACCGAAGCGGAAATGACCGTCTTCGATATGAACGGCGCCACGGTGGCCTTCGATTCCGCCGTGACGGACGGCAGCGCCAAGGTGCGCCTGGCCGCCACCGTTCCGGGGGTGAAGCTCTGGTCGGCGGAAACGCCCGAGCTCTACACCGTGCTGATCCTTTTGCGCGACGAAAGCGGCGAAACGCTGGAATGCACCGCCGTGCGCACGGGCTTCCGTCGGATCGAGATCAAAGACGGCGTGGTCTTCCTCAACGGCAGGCGTCTGCTGCTCAAGGGCACCAACCGCCACGAGTTCTCCTGCGACACGGGCCGCGCGATCGACCGCGAAACGATGATCGCGGACATCCTCACGATGAAGCGCAGCAACATCAACGCCGTGCGCACCTCGCACTACCCGAACCACCCCGACTGGTACACCCTGTGCGACGAATACGGCCTTTACGTGATTGACGAAAACGATCTGGAAACCCACGGCGCCCGGTTTTCCGAACCGCCCGCGCCGCCGCTGATTCCCGGCAGCGAGCCCGCATGGACGCCCTGCTGCCTCGACCGCATTTCCTGCCTGTATGAGCGCGACAAGAACCACCCGAGCATCCTGTTCTGGTCGCTCGGCAACGAATGCTCCGGCGGCACGAATTTCAAGGTCATGTACGACTACCTCAAGGAGAAGGACCCCTCCCGCCCGGTGCACTATGAATCGATCTGGGACGACTTTGAAAACGACAAAGACGTGACCGATGTCTGGTCCATGATGTACGCGAAGCCGTGGAACATCGAGGACTTCATGCAAAAGCACCCCGAAAAGCCCTTCATGCTCTGCGAATATACCCACGCCATGGGCAACTCCTGCGGGGGCAACGACAAATACATGGCGCTGTTCCAAAAGCACCCCGGCTTCTTCGGCGCCTTCGTCTGGGACTTCGTCGACCAGGCCGTGCGCCTGACGGCGAAGGACGGCACGTCCTACATCGGCTACGGCGGCGACAGCGGCGAGTGGCCCCACGACGGCAACTTCTGCGGCGACGGTCTGCTGTTTGCCGACCGCACCGAAAGCCCCAAGCTTTGGGAAATGAAGCGGCTCTATCAGAACGTGACGTTCCGCGCCGTCCGCGCCGAAACGGGCGAGCTTGAGATCACCAACGAATTCCTTTTCACCGACCTTTCGGCGTTCAACCTGCACTGGCAGCAGATCTCGGGCAACCGCGTGGTGAACAGCGGCGACCGGATCGTGGCCGCCGCGCCGGGCGAGACCGTGCGCGTGCAGCTCGGGCTCGGCAAGCCGCCCGAGGGCGAATGGTATCTGAGCGTCTTCTTTGAGCTGAAGGACAACACCTCCTGGGCCAAGGCGGGCCACGTGGTCGCCAAGGCGCAGTTCACCGTAAACGAAGGCAAATGGCGCCGCCGCAGCGTGGAAAGCAGCGAGCGCATGACCATGCGCACCGAATACGGCACGCTGTATCTGCAGGGCGGCGTCCTGTCGGCGGCGGTCTCGCGCCGCAGCGGCCGGCTCTACAGCCTCAAAAAGAACGGCACGGAGCTGCTGAACGGCGATATTGCGCCCACGTTCTGGCGCGCGCTGACCGACAACGACCGCGGCTGCAAACAGGGCGTGCGCTGCGCCGTGTGGCGCGACGCCGGCGAAAGCGCGGGCTTCCGTATCGAGGAAGTGAAGCACAACGGCAGATCCGTCACGGTCCGCACCCGCTTCTGGGCGCCCACGCAGCCGGAGAGCACCGGCACGCTCGACTATACCTTCGGCGCAAACGGCGTGAAGGTCGATTTCTCGTTCACGCCGCACGAGGGTCTGCCCGAGGTGCCGCTGGTCGGCCTGCTGCTGCCGCTCGTGAACCGCTACCACACGCTGCAGTACCTCGGCCGCGGCCCGCACGAAAACTACGTTGACCGCAAAGAGAGCGCCGACGTCGGCCTGTACCGCATCCCGATCTCCGACCTCTACGTGCCCTATCTGAAGCCGCAGGAGCACGGCGAACGCACCGACGTGCGCCACGCGAAGCTGATCGGCCCCAAGGGCGACCTGACGCTGGAGGCTGCCGACGTGATGGAGCTCAACGTCAGCCCATGGTCGGCAAAGACGCTGGAAGAAACGGCCCACGGCTATGCGCTGCCGCAAAGCGACGTCCTCTTCGTGCGCCCGGCGGCCTGCCAGATGGGCGTCGGCGGCTACGACAGCTGGGGCGCCCATACGCTGGACGAATACAAGCTCTTTGCAGGCAAAACCTATCAATTCAGCTTTACGATACTTCTTTGACCGAAAGGACGGAACCGACTATGAAAAAGCAAAGCAATCCCGTTGCCGCCGTCTGCGCGGTGACCACGCTGCTCGTGCTGCAGTTCGCCGTGCGCCGCTGCATGAAGAAATACGGCAGGGGCTGAGCCATGGCAGAGCAAACCCCGCGGGCGGGCAAGGGCAACGGCTGCCCGCTCTTCAAGCAATGCGGCGGCTGCCAGCTGCAGAACCTGACCTACCCCGAGCAACTGCAGTATAAGCAGGTCAAATGCATCCGGCTGCTGTCGCGGTTCGGCCACGTGGACGAGATCGTCGGCATGGCGCGTCCCCTGCATTACCGCAACAAGGTGCAGGCGGCCTTCGGCGTCAGAAACGGTAAAATCATCTCGGGCGTCTATCAGTCCAAAAGCCACCGCATCGTCAACGTGGACGACTGCAGGCTGGAGGATGAGACCGCCGACGCGATCATTGTCACGATCCGCGCGCTGCTGCCCCGGTTCAGGCTCACGCCCTACAACGAAGACACGGGCAGGGGCTTTCTGCGCCACGTGCTGGTCCGGCGCGGCTTCAAAACGGGCGAAGTGATGGTCGTGCTGGTCACGCCGGACAGCCTGTTTCCGAAAAAGGACGCCTTTCTGCACGAGCTTTTGCGCCGTCACCCGGAAATCACCACGGTGATCCAGAGCGTCAACGGCGCAAAAACGAGCCTCGTGCTCGGCAAGCGGGAGCTCGTTCTCTTCGGCAAGGGCTATATCGAGGACGTGCTGTGCGGCTGCCGGTTCCGGCTCTCGCCGCGGTCATTCTATCAGATCAACCCCGTGCAGACCGAGGTGCTCTACGGCAAGGCGCTGGCGTTCGCCGCGCTGACGGGCAGCGAGACCGTGCTCGACGCGTACTGCGGGATCGGCACCATCGGCCTTTGCGCCGCCAAACACGCGAAGCAGGTGATCGGCGTGGAGCTGAACGCCGACGCCGTGCGCGACGCGAAGCAGAATGCAAAGCTGAACGGCGCCGCCAACGCGCGCTTTTTCTGCGCCGACGCGGGCCGCTTCATGACCGAGGCGGCGAAGGCGGGCGACAGGATCGACGTTTTGTTCATGGACCCGCCGCGCGCGGGCAGCGATCTGCCGTTCCTCAAAAGCGCGGCCGCCCTTGCGCCGAAGCGCATCGTCTATATCTCCTGCAACCCCGAAACGCTGGCGCGCGACCTCGGCTTCCTTTGCAAAAATGGCTATCAGGTGAAGCGAATGCAGCCGGTGGATATGTTCCCGCATACGGGGCATGTGGAAGTCGTTGTGTCGTTGTCACGACAATGAATTGCCCTTGCGGGCATGAATTGTCCTGCGGACATGAATTGCGCCTGACGGCGCATGCATTGACCTTCGGTCATTTGCTCATGGCGCAGCCAATTCACGGCGCGAAGCGCCCATTCATCATCCCTGCGCCTTTGGCGCACGAAAGGAGCCCACGCCTATGCCCATTCCCATCGAAACCGCTGTGTGCGGAGACTTCACCATGGACTTTTTCCGCTTCGGGAGCGGCAAAACGCCCCTTGTGATTTTACCGGGCCTCAGCGTCGACAGCGTCATGCGCTATGCGCAAAGCGTGGCGAACGCCTATCAGCTTCTGGCAAAGGACTTCACCGTTTTTGTCTTTGACCGCCGCAAAGATCTGCCCGCGGGCTATGCCGTCCGTGACATGGCGCACGACACCGCGGCGGCGTTGGCGGCGCTGGGTCTCCGCCGGGCCTGCGTGTTCGGCGCGTCGCAGGGCGGCATGATCGCCATGCAGTTGGCGCTGGATCACCCGGAGATGGTGCAAAAGCTGGCGCTCGGCTCCGCGTCGGCACGGGTGGAACCGCCGCAGTTCCGGGTCATCGCGCGGTGGATCGCGCTTGCAAAGGCGGGCGACGCCGCGGCGCTCTATCGGGCGTTCGGCGAAGCGCTTTATCCGCCGGACTTCTTCGCGCGGCTGCGGCCGCTGCTGGAAGAAACGGCAAAGACCGTGACCGAAGCCGACCTTTGCCGGTTCGCGGCCCTTGCCGGGGCGGCAGAGGGGTTCAACGTGCTGGACGCGCTGGGTCAGCTCGCCTGCCCGGTGCTGGTACTCGGGGCAGAGGACGACCGCGTTTTGGGCGGCGAGGCGTCGCGGGCGATCGCGCGGGCGATCCCCCGGGCGGAGCTGCATATGTATGACGGCTTCGGCCACGCGGCGTATGACTTGGCGCCGGATTATAAGGAGCGGCTTTTGCGGTTCTTTGCGCCTTGCGGCGCGTGAATTGCCCTTGCGGGCATGAATTGCCTGACGGCATGAATTGCGCCTGCGGCGCATGAATTGTCCTGCGGACATTCCTTCATGGCGCGAAGCGCCAATTCACGGAGCGAAGCGAGAATTCACGGAGCGAAGCGCAAATCATGGCGAAGCCAATTCATGACGGCGCAGCCGTCGATTCATTCCGCGCAGTGCGCGACGATCGCATTTGCGCAGCAAATATATCGCACGGCGCAGCCGTATATCGCGGGAAAGGAAGGATGAAGACAATGAACAAAAAGAATCTGGACGAGCTGGTTCAAAACTATATTAAAGATTTCGATTTTATCAATAATGATCACGCAGAGTATTACAAATGGGAGGCTGTTGAGGTTTTTCAACAAAACTGGAATACTGATGCGCCTGATTTCGCTTCCATGTTTAAAGCTGCAACTTCCAAAACATATAACTTAATCAATAATCATGTGGCACAGCCGGTAAACGGAATTATTAAGCTTGCCGAAAACAAGGAGTTGACAGAACAGGTTCGGGAACTGTTTCGCTTTCTCTTTTATACAGAGGACAATGGGGTTATTTCCAATCGGCAGGAGAGAATCGAGCAGTTTGTAAAACAGGCAAACGCTTTGCTTGCAGTTCATGAACCCGGAAAATGGAAGTATGAACAGGATCTTCGTACCGGCTTAATGTATTTGAATATGTTTGCTCCGAGTCAAAACTATTTTTATAAAGCAACGCAAGCCCGCGCTTTTATGCAATGTATAGAATATGAAGATGATTTCGGCAGGGGCACAGAATTTGATCTGGAAACCTACTATGCAATGTGCGATTCATTAGTGGCTTATATCAAAGCGTCGCCGGAACTTCAGAAGAAACACAAGGATCGGATGACCGATAAAATGTATCGGGATGATGATTGGCACATCTTGGCGTTTGACTTGATCTATTGCGCGCTTTCTTACGACTTATATAAAGGAATAGATATTTTAGTTCCGGCAAAAGCCGTTTCAAAAATGGTTGTCGAACAGGAGAAACTGGTTGAACTGCAAAAAGAAATCACACAGTTACAGACGCACCTGTTCGAATTGGAAAAAGAATATGCAGCCTTTGAAGACATTTCAGCAGAAGGACTTGAACTTGATCACAGTGTTTTCGGAAAAGGAACAGTGGTTAAACAGGATAATAAGTATCTTACCATTAGGTTTGAAAAGGAAGAAAAACGCTTCTTGATTCCTGATTCATTCAAAACCGGGCGGTTGAAATTCCTTGACCCTGAAATCGGAGAATCAATCACAACAATGATAGAGCTGGAACATCAAATTGAGATTGCGGAAGAAGACTTAAAAGCGTTAAAAGCAAAACTGCGGAGAATGAGTTTGGTTGATTGAAGCGTTTTCAAATAAGAAAGGAAAAGGGAGACAATATGATGGCACAAAAGATTCGCAAGTATTACGAATCATTGTAATAACTATTAAAAGTTAATTTG
>JAEEGI010016429.1_pt1 | contig 15285 bp, 10 predicted proteins | sample 8958751 | NCBI WGS metagenome assembly JAEEGI01 (sample SAMN16246545, study PRJNA631951) | gut metagenome | biome: gut microbiome; feature: rumen; material: KS-attached | host: Bos | place: Iran: Karaj | collected 2018-10
ATATTTATTTAAATAAAAGTTTTTTGAGAAAACCTATATTAATCTTAATTATCGTACATTCAAGTACTTTTTCATATGCAAAAAGGAGATAGATATTATGTTATATTTTCATTTAAAGGAATCATCCATTCTTCATATTTATATTCTATTCATGTTTTACACAATAACATATGTATATACACTTCTTAAATTAAATAAAAAAAAGAGCTTTCAGCTCTACAATTCTCATTATATTTTTGCACTTCTAGATTCCTAAATGGGGCGGGCTATGGGATTCGAACCCATGACCCTCTGGACCACAATCAGATGCTCTAACCAGCTGAGCTAAGCCCGCCATGTCGACATCTAGACATGCAAGTGACATAGTAAATATTTCTTCGATAATTTCAAGTTTCTTTTTCCTCTCTTGAAAAATTTACACAAAAATATACGATTTGAACTGTGTATATTATTATCCAATATTATATGAAATTTTTTTGAGCGATATTTGTATGTATATTATTATGATATTTTTGGATATGGTTAATCCAGCATATTTTTGCCAAACAACAAAGAAAAATTTCATGGAAGTTGTTCCTAACAAGCTTTTTGTTGGTTTGATCTTTGCTAGCATTTAATTTTATAATTAAAGAAATATTTCCCGGACTAGAAGCCATACAAAACGGAGCAATGTCTCTTAGTCGATGGTGATTGTTCTTATTATACTGTGGTCTGATATTTCTATTCCTGATACTCTTGAACTGAAACTGGAAGAAAAAGCAGATTCGATTTTTATTTTTAATTTGGATGGTATTATTTGCTGTAGTTGGATTTTTCTGAGTTAAAGTGTGAATATCTGCCAGCGTAATTTATTATTTCATATTGGCTTATTCAGAGGAATTTCTCAAAATTTGAGCTACTGAAAATGAGGTAAGTAAAACTGATTTTTATTCATCAGATTTGTTATTCTTTTCCATATTTATAGCGCTAGGATTTAGTATTATTGAAAATATTTTTTATCTCTGAAGTGAGATATTCTCTGATTGAGAATGAATTTGGGGACTAGTTTTTTGAAGGTGAATTTTCACATCATTACTACATTTTATAGCGACATGATTGATTGCGCTGCTACTGTATAAGCTTTATCAACAGCAATATTTAAAGGATTTAAATATTTGGCAAAAGATCTGGAGGATTGTGGTAGCAATACTGATTTGAGTTTTGATTCATCGATGATACAATCTATCGGTTCAACATATGAATTTATTGATTTATATTGTGTTGGTGTTTGCTGGATATTTCTTGTTAACATATTTATTATTCTTGAGTGATTCATTATATAAACCAAAAGAAGAATAAAAAAATCAGATTTTTATTCATTATGATTGAAATATGAATATTTGGATTAACTGTTTATGTATCCTAGCATTAACTACATTTCTATCTCGATGTGGAATCAAAATTTTTAGAAAATTAAACATCTTGGATAAACCATGAAAAGATCTGAAGTGAACAAGAAAACCAGTCCCAACAATGCAATGAATCGTAGTTTATCTAATATTTCTTATCATAATCGCTCTATTTTTCCCTGAAATGCGAACAAATAGATTATTACTCTGATTCTTGGCGTGAGGAACTTTGATAGTGATTGTAGAAATAATCACTGAGCTCGAATATATAGGGAAAATTAAGTTCAAAATTCCAGCATGGGCTAGATTTTTGGTTCATTTAGTTGCTGCATGCTTAGCTTTGTATATTAGCGGAATTCACGATTTTGAAATTGTGCTATGATGAAATGCTATTATTTTACCTCAATGGCTTTTGTATGTTGCTTTTGCGATTTGGTCTGCATTTGTAACTAACGCTGTGAATTGGATTGACTGAATTAATGCACAGTGAAACGGAATCTTAACAATCTGATTTTTTACTATTTTTGGATTAATACAGCGAGTCGTTTTCCCATCATATACTGAATATACAAATTATGATACTTTGGTTCTCGTTCAGAATTTATCTCTCGTTTTAGCAATAATTTCCCTAGTTTATACCGTTATAGAATTTAAACCTAGCGCATTAATCAGAGATATCTGAACAATGTTCCTTGCGTTTGGTTTAGCATATCTCTCAGTTCTCTGATGAACGAAGATATGAACATTAATCGTTGCCTTATCGCTCGTAATTTTTGATGCTGTATGGATTATATTTTATAGGATATTTATCTTGAAAAGATCTCCAATGCAATGAGACTACAAACACATGCATCATCGTTTGCTACGCCTCTGACGAACTAGATGAGAAGTGCGTGCATTTGTATGGATATGGTCTATCATAATGATGATATTGATGCTAATGCAATGAACAAACAGAATGAATAAAATTATTATTTTCTTGATAATGGCATTATTATTCTTCGGTGTAAATGTGTATCTTTTCCTCATAAAAAAACTTCCTTGTTGACAGGACGACAAGAAGGAAGATCATTTTGAATGAGAAAATAAGAATTAATTATAAACTTCAATATTTTTTGGTTTCATGTAGCATAGCAAGTACTTTACCATCTTTTATAGTTATGTGTACAGGATATTCCCTTCATCTATAATTTATCAGCATAAGAGAATCCAAAGTCCAGTCATTAATAACATAATGATGGTTTCTTATAAAAGCTCAAACAGACATTTCTTGCATCTCCGTACTAGTTATATTCAGAAATTTTACTACACACTCCTTTGCACATCGCTGTAGATAAAAGTTTTCTCGTTGGCTATATGGTGAATCTGGAACATGTACATTATGTAATAATGATTCATCTCTTTCACGAATGTATTCTAGATCGATTGCTACTTTTTTGGTATCTACCACAAATCATATCATATCTTCACTATGAGAAAGACTGAAAAAGAATTCTTCACATGAATATACTCATTCCATGAAAGAAAACTGGGTCTTTCATTTTTTCCACATATACTGTGTAACTAAGTATGCTCAGATTAGAGAACTAGGAGCCCTTACCAATAAATCACTTCTTCACTGTGATAGAAAAAATCATTTAGCTTGTTCATATAGTGCATTATCTGTTATTGAGATAGAGAAATACATAATTTTGAAAGGAATAATGGATAAATTATTTCTTTTTGCTTTTTGTTGCTTTTTTTGCTGGAGTTTTCTTAGGTTGTTCCGTAGTTCATTCAGCCAAAAGCTTCTTTAATTGTACATGATCGACCTTTCATGTTCAGAGCATTGGAATCTCTTTTAATTTAATTATCTCATCGATAGAAACCAGATTTGTCACTCATTGCTCATGTAAGTATGAATTTATCTCTTTTAAATCAAGATTTTCTGTAGTAAATAACGTCAAAGTAACCTTTCAGTCATCTTCCTCTGACTCAATAGCTAGACATTCTGTTCAGTCAGGATGTTTCCATTTACGAGAAAGAACTGTTTCAATAGCTGGAAGAGAAATCATTTCTCACGCAATTTTTACAAATCTTTTTAGTCTTCCAGATATAGTTAAGTATCCATCATTATCCAAGAATCATAAATCTCACGTTTTATACCATTGTTTTCAGTCTATTTCTACAAATGGAGATTCCAAATTTTTATCGATATATCATCCAAACATATTTAATCATCTAACATATATCATTCATTCTTTCTTTGCTGGAAGTTCTTCGTTAGTATCTATGTCTAGAATTTTAACGCTTTCTCACAAGATGGGCAATCAGACTGTTCATCTTTTGATTTTTGCATTACGTTTTAATGGATTTACTGCGATAATTGGGCTACATTCTGTGATTCAATATCATTCTATTATTGTAGCATTAGGAGATTTTTTGGAGAATTTTGTAAATAAATCCTTTGGACATCTCTCCGCTCAAACCACAGCGAAACGCAAAGATTTAAGCTGAGTATCTTTGGCGATTTGAACTACTCAATTAAGGAATGTTGGAGTAGATGCGAGAAGCGTAGCTTTTGTATGCTCTACTAAATTAGCGATAGTTTTGGAATCATTTGGATCTGGAGTAAATACAACTCTAACTCCTGTTATCAATGGAATAGCGATTCATAATATAAATCCAAATGAATGGAATGGAGGCAAGAAACAGATATCTACATCGTTCATCTTTAGTCAGACTAATCCTGCCGTTCATAGAATGTCATGCAAAACATTTTCATGAGTCAATTCTACAGTTTTTGGTAAAGCTTCACTTCATGAAGTGAATAATACAACAGCGATATTTGATATTTTCTTAGGAAGTTTAAATCTTTTGGCCTTAATTACAGCTGTAAGTTTTTGTCTAAGAGATATTGTCTTGAGCATATCTTCAAAGAATGTCATTTCGTATTTCTTTAGCCAAGGAGTCTGAATCTTTTGGAAGAAAGATTTAGCAGTCAGAATAGCTCTCACGTCTTGTGATTTGATACAATGGCGGAAGGCTTCTTCTGATTGTGTCCAGTTTAGCATAACTGGAATTTTATTAGCCAAATAGCATCCAACTACTAATAATGAAGTAGCACTCAATGATGGAAGCATTATAGCGATTCTCTTTCCTGGAATGGTTTTGAGCAAATCTGCGATTAAATACGCTTTTATGAGAAAATCATTTCTAGACTGAACTCAGAATATTGAATCATAGCAGAAACTATAATTTCTATTGTTCTTCAATGATTCTTTCATCAACGATAGAACCGTTGAATCTTCTGCGATTAAATGTTTCAAATGAGCATAAACTATTTTACTATCTTTGGTAGCAATCCAGTTACAAGGTTTAAGTTCTTCGTTCGTTGCTGATTTTCAGATGGCCATCATAGCCACATCTCACAAGGTTTTTAGATCTAATAAAGGTGGATTTGATGAATCAGCAAACATAGACTGAACTGAAGATTTCAGTTCTGCCATATCTAGTGAATCGAAAAAACAATCAAGTACTAGATTAGTATCAAGCGATATCTTTCATGAGTATTCAGGCTTGATTTTCTTCACGACAGCAGTAATTTTCTTCAAAACATCTTCAGGAATATCTGCATTTCAACTGAATGCTGTCCTTTTTAGATCTTTGATAGATCACTGAATAACGTCTGGTTCCTTTTTATTTTTGGTTGTATTGTACCAAAACAAACCAGTCAAATAATTCAGCTTTTCTTCTCCTTTTACGTTATATATTTTTTCTAGTTCTTGATTGAATGCATCTACTCATTTTTTACTTACTTTCTGCAATAACGCAGTAGAATCATGAATTTCAACTTCTACTTTTCTTTTTGGTACAAAGAAAATTAGATTGAATATCGTGAATAGTAATCCTTTCAATGCAAATAGTGTTAGACTAGGCGATTTTCATGTCCAGGCTCGAGATGAACGTGATCATCGAAGTCAACGGATATTTACTGTCAGAATTTTTGTATCTTTTGGAAGCTGCTTAGCAGCATAAAAAGCTGTTTTCTTACCCACTATCGATTGAAATCACTGACGAGCGAGAGCTCATTGTGGATAAAGCAGTATATTACGTCAATTAGCCAACGCATTTGTTATATTTCACATTATGGCATCTGTATCTAGAGTTTTGGCTTTATCTCATGTCAGATCTGGAATAGAAATCGCTCAAATAGATTTGAATATCCATTTAAGCACAGGAACTTTATAATAATCTTCTGTAACTACAGGGCTCAATCATTTCTTTTTTCACAAAAATGCAGAAATAATTACAGGATCTACTAATGCTACATGAGATGGAAGCACTAATTTAGCTCAATCTCCATCCATCAATTCTAGTCATTTAATATCTACACGATAACGTACTCTCAAAAAGAGTTTTAGTAGTGCTGAAGATATAGTCATAAATCTAGATATAAATAAAACCATATTTCACAAGGATAGCATAGATATAATCACTTCATTCTCAAGAGAAAAATATATAGAAAAAACTCCATCCCGAGGGATAGAGTCTTTTCTATATCTAAGAAGATATACTAGTCGTTAGCTGAGATCTTAGCAACGTCGTTTCATACTTTGAAGTAATCGCTGTATGGATTCTTCATTATAACAACATCTCCTGTACCATCCTCATCAGTTTCATATGTATAAGTAATCTTTGTTATGTATTGAGCTTTATCTTCATTTGTTGTTCTAAGTTCTTCTCCATCGTTAACTGGACCTGCTGCATACAAACTAGCAACAGCACCACTAGCTGTGTAAAGTTGAACTTTAGTAACTGTAGCGTTAGTATCTCCGTCATCAATCTCTAGAGTGAATACAGTTTCATCTCCTACCTTACTTTGACTAGCAATCTTAACTAGAACTGTCTCAAATTTCTTTGAGAATTTTCTTGTTTGTCATTTATTGTTAAGAGATTTAAGAGTTGTTTCATATGTTCATGACTTCTTAACTGTAAGATTAACTTCAACCTTAACTGGTAAGTCTAATTGAAGACTTGTACAAGTGAAAGTTCCTGCAGAATATCTACAACCATCTTCTTCTGATCCATCAAATAACAATTCAACTTCATTTTCTGATAAGTTTGCTCCTGACTATGTAAGAACAATCTTAAGTTCATCAAGTTTAGTTGAACTATCTCCATCAGATGATTTAACTGTAAATGTTGCAAGATTAGCTGTTGATGAAGTACGAAGAACTGTATTTCTAGCATTACCAGCATCAATAGTAACAGATCCAGCTTCTTTAATGTTCATCTTAACAACCTTAGCAGCTCTATCCTGAACATCTTTATCAAATTCATCTGTTCCACCAAGAACTACGTATACATTGTCAATTGATCATGTATGAGTGTTAGCTTCAACTTCAGCTTCAACTCTAACTTTAACAGATGCTCCAGCCTTAACTGTTACATCATCAAACATTTCGTAAGCATTTTCTCCATAAGCATCAGTATATGCTACTTCATCATCATCTATATACAAGTGATATGCAACGCTATCAACTTTATCAGATTTAGTTCCACTCATGTAGAACTTGTTAAGATTAATAAGAGCTTTCTTAGCTGTATAAGTTCCATCAAATACAACTTTTGTATCAGTTGTTTCTGTAAGGAAGTCTACATAATCTTTAGACATATTATTCTTAAGAGCAGATCTAGCACCTTGAATAGTTACTTGAGAGAAGCTTATTGATCCTGAAACATCTCCAGTCTTTACATATTCTCTTGTGTTATCGTATTTAGCTCCCTTAAAGTCGTCTCTATTGAAGTTGTCTGTAAGTTTAACTGTTCCAGTTACACTATCAGCATCCTCTATATCAATCTTGAATTGGATTTTTCCAGATTCAGCGATTTCTACATTAGAGAACTTGAATGTAGTTCCATCTTTCTTAGCTTCGTACTCTTCTCCGTTAACAAACATTCTTAATGCTGATACTCAAGTATTGCTTGATACAACATTAAATGCTAATTTGCTAATTGGTTCGCTAACTGTAACAGTACCTTCAGCTACTACTACACCTTCAGATCCTTGAGCAGCATCAATATTACCAAGTTTCTTGTTAGCCAACTTGATCTTTCCTCCGTTGAATGCGTGAACTTTAGCTTGACCTCCACTTAGAGCAGTTCCAGCAACTTCAACTCTTGCTCCAGTTTTCTTTTCAACAGCATTAAGATCTGTTGTTTCTCCTAAATAGTAAGCTATTTCATCTCCATAATCGTCGAAGTCTGCAAGAGAAGCAGAGATTACGAATAGAGCGCTCTTATTCATTTCAACAGTTACTTCATCGAATGAAACAACTAATTGATCATCTTTATTTACGCTATATTTTAATCCACTAACATTTTCTCCTTCAACTTTAACAGTTAATTTGTCTAAGAATTCTCCCATATCAAGAGCCTTAGTAGCATGATTTGTTAATGTGAATCCTTTGATGTACATTACAGCAGGTCCAGCTTTAGCTTGGAATCTTGCTACTTCGTAAGACTCACCTTCTTCGTAGTTATAATTTTTATCTGTACCTTTAACATTTACTGTTAATTTAGCTCCTGTATAACTAACCATTTCGTAAGTGTATGGAGTGTAGTCATCAAGATTTAAGTTCTTAGCAGTTGAATCTGCATCTACAACTTTGAATCCGATAGTTCCTCCTAAGTTGTTTCCAGTTAATCTAGCTACAACTGTTGCAACGTAAGTTCCGTCTACATTTCTGTAGTCTTTCTTTATAGACAAAGTAACTTTATCTTTAGAAAGAGATTTTTCATCAGCTATGATGTTTCCATCTTGGTCTTCTAACCAAACAGCGTCAACATCATCTTGTGAAGAATATCCATATCTTTCAAGAACTACTTTATTGATTGTTACATCTTCAGAAGTTCTGAAAGTAAGAGTATCTAAATCAGATACACCTGGCATAATAGCTCTTCTTCCTTCAGCAGCTTTAGCAGTAACATATAAGTCACCAGCTTTAACTACTACAGGTTTGTCATCAGCTTCTCTACAAGCAGCAGGACATGCAGATGTGTTAGTTGTACATGCTATTACTGTCATTGGATCGTCACAGTCTACTACTGCATCGTTTCCTTCTGATCTCATAAGCATTAACATTACATATCCTCTAATTTCTTTTGTAGATTCAGCATTAGAGATTTGAGTCATAATTCCAGCAGCTTTAAGAGCGTCTAGGTGTTTAGCATAGTAAGGAGTTCCTCCTTCGTATTGGCTTCCCCATAAAACTCTTGATAAAGCTGTACCGAATTCAGCTCTAGATATAGTATCGTAAGGTCTGAATGCAGAGATTCCTTGACCCATGATACCTAATTGACAAGATTCAATAATGTAATCGTGAAGATCACCTTTTACTGAAGCAATGTCAGAGAATGTACAAGCAGCTGTTGTGTCAGGAGTCATTCCTAATACTTCAGTAGCGTATACAGATAACATTTTAGCCATTTCGGCTCTAGTGATAGCACCATACATGTTGGCGTTATCGATAGGAGACATTGTAGTAACTCCCTTTGAATAAGCCCAGTTGTAAGCGTCTTGAAGCTCTTGGCTGTAAGTAGCTGCCAAAGCTCCAGTAGGGATCAACTGAACTGCTAGCATTGACACTCCAGCCAATACTGCGAACAATTTTTTAATGTTCATGTTCTTTTGTTGAATAAAAATAAAAAGTCACAAAATAAATTACCAAACAGGGTGGGGTTTCTGTGTCTCCACACAGTAAACTAATCTTCAGTTTAGAAATATTAGACACAAATGCAAGAGATTTTGACTAAAGTGGACATCTAATTAACCTTGAACCCCTACTTAAAGGGAAATAAGAGATAAAATGCTGACACACTCTGGTCTAGATCATCTAAGATTCGCGAGTCTCTCGCATGTCGATGATCTCCCTTTCATCATTTCTCAGAGAAATGATTTCTGGCATCTGCAAGCACCGTTTAACAAATCTAAGCCGAAAACGACCCTTACAGTTGAGACTACGATTGTTTTGCTCATTTGTGACAAAAATTGTCAAAATTTATACAAATCTGTACCCATTTTCATGAGTTTCACTAGTCATCAAGTATCATTTCCATATTTTCACTTTGACTTGACTTTTTTACAGTATGTGTCATTCTGGGGCGCCAGCCGAAGAATCTTGTGCATCTTACCGTCATCCTGAACGAATGTGAAGGATCCAGGAAACATAACACACCTGGATTCTTCGGTCGTTTCACTCCCTCTGAATGACAAACTTACACAAACTCCCTATTCTGAGCGATAGCGAAGAATCTTAGGCGTATTACTGTCATCCTGAGCAAAGCGAAGAATCCAGGAAATATAACACATCTGGATTCTTCGGTCGCTTCACTCCCTCTGAATGACAAACTTACACAAACTCGTCATTCTTAGCGATAGCGAAGAATCTTAGGCGTATTACTGTCATCCTGAGCAAAGCGAAGGATCCAGGAAATATAACACATCTGGATTCTTCGGTCGTTTCACTCCCTCTGAATGACAAACTTACACAAACTCCCCATTCTGAGCGATAGCGAAGAATCTTGTGCGTCTTACTGTCATCCTGAGCAAAGCGAAGGATCCAGAAAATATGACACATCTGGATTCTTCGGTCGTTTCACTCCCTCTGAATGACACATCTACGATAAATTCAAAATCAAAAAAAATGCTATATATATAATATTATGTCATACCCCACTTTTAGACACCATCAAAAATCGAAAAATCAGACTTCTGAACTATTATATCTTTCCATTTTCTCACAAAATTCACAACAATAGTGAATTTCACTAAATTAGTGAACTTTTAGACAGCAAACATCTCTATTTTATAAAAATTCACTATTTCATAGAAAGTGTGAAAAAATTTGCAAAATAAAAATTTTGGATTATAATTAGAAAAATTCACTGTTTCATAGAATAAGTGAATTTCACTAAATTAGTGAACTTTTAGACAACAAAGTAGACATCATGATCGAACATCCATGAACCGAATTACAAGTTCTCATCAAGGAAAAATGACTTACTCAGAAAGCATTTTCCTCTATTTTGTGAAAAAAAGTCAGTGAGGTGAATGAACTCCTAAAATGAAAAAGAAATATTACAATTCAACGAGATTACCTACTTCATCAAACCCTCTGAACTCCAATGAAGTACTGGATTTTGAAGCAAGTTGATTATGATTATTCTTTATTAGATATTGAAGAAACTGAACATCAAATCACTCATTCTGAGCGTAGCGAAGAATCTACCACACACCAAACTCGTCATTCTGAGCAAAGCGAAGAATCCAGTATAAATAATTTAACTTCTCTGGATTCTTCAACTTCACTTCGTTCGTCTCTGAATGACAACCCATCGTCATCCTGAGCGTCAGCGAAGGATCTTAGGTGAGAAACAAATGAATCAAACACACAAGACTCTTCGTCATTACTCTCCTCAGAGTGACAAAAAATAGACGACGAAGACCTCAAAAATAGAGCAGATATTTTCAGATCATTCTAAATCAACCTCCTCTAAATCTCCTCCTAATAGGAGGAGACTTTTTTCATTTTTCCCTCTCCTAATAGGAGAGGGTTAGGGTGAGGTTCCACCTTCCACGATGAGGTTATATTGCAAACTCCCCTAAATTTCCTATACTACCAACGTTTAAATTCTCAATATCATGTCCACATACCTCTGACAGAATTTTCTCACTGATTCGACTATCAGACACCGAATTGCCAATAAAGCACAGAATTTTTATAATCAGAATAATTGCAAAACCTTAATCGAAATCTGACCTGGAAAATGATCGATAACTAAACTAATTCTGAATATTTCTCCAGATTTTGTCCTTTTTGAAAAAGATGAAACTTTGAAAGAAATTCTGCAAGAAGTGGTAGCCCAAAAGGAGAGTTGAGAGGCAAAAATTATTTGGTGAGATGTATTGGATTGAGATTTAGAACGGTTTGAATGAAAGAAAAATCAGACTTTTGTAGTGTGAAATTTGCCATATTACATCACTTCTCCAATTCTCAGAAAATTTTTCTGATCTGGAAAAGGGGAGTTTGCAGGCTGACTTTTTATGGTTCAGGATGAAGTTTGACAGAAACTCCGCTCCGATGCTGGGAAGAAATCATATCTTTATCGAATCCTAAATTATGCTTATGAGGTTCAATATCTCAAAACCGTACCCGCAAAGGCTTTCTCTCCTGCTCCAAAAGTTAAAAGTTGTCTAATATGACTCACAAAGAAAGAGAGGCTTCCAAATATCCAGTTTGATGAATTAATCAGATTTTTAGATTTATTTTCTCCGTACAGCAGAAAGACTTTATCCAAAATTTCCAAAATGATTAGCAAAAAGTGAGGTAGTTTCGTTATCCCAGAAAATTTAAGCAACAAAAGACTAGAAGAATTGAACTGGACACAGCTCGAGGAAATTTTCATCGCTTAAAATGTTTTTTCTCCCCTCTTGATAAAGAGGGGTTGGGGGGAGATTTGATATCATTCTGAGCATGGCGAATAATCTTATATATAAAGCAACAAAAAAGTCTCCCAAAACTTGAATTATTTTCACTCTTGCGTATAATTACCTAGTCAAAGTTTTATCCTTAATATTACAACATGAAACGCCTAAGCCTAAAAAATTTCTTTATATGGTTCGCTATTGTAGGTATCGTAATAGTAACTGCTCTAGTTCTTATTTCCATTTGGGGAAATATTTCTCAAGAATTTATGTACCGCACTATTGCAACATACGTTATAGTATTTTTCTCTATCTGGCTTATCAGCATCTGTATCAAGAATTTTGGACATAATAAATAATGCTGACTAAAAATACAGTTCTTAACTGCTATATTTTTTGATAAAAAATCTTCAAAAAAACTTGCATTTTAAAAAAAATCGTCTATAATAGCACCAGTACCAAAATGGTGCTATTTTATTTCCTAACCAACTATAACCATGTTCAAAGGAAAAGTCTATGTCTATAGAAACAACAACTGAAAAGAGGAAGAATTCGAAAAGGAATTCGACAATCCTCAAGAGTTCAATAACTTTAGGAGAACCTATCGTCAGCCAGAATTTGAAGGTCCTTTCATGTGACTATGAGATCGAGCCCATCTACAAAATTACTTTAATAATTTAATAGATAGAAGATTTGGATTATGAAGTCCTGAAGAGCCACAAAACGAATATATATGCCTGCCTGAAGGTGTGGACCTTGGAGTATATGAAGATGCTCTTCAAAAAAAAGAATACGAAGAAGCTGAAAACAACAGAAAACTCCAGTGATTCAAGAATGGTTTGACCAGACTAGAAGAAATGAAAAAGAAGTTTGAAGAAGAAGGAGACAAAGATATGGTTAAAAAAATCGACAAAGACATCGCAGCCACCAAAAAAGAGTTGGATGCCTTAGAAAAATAAAGTTATTGAATTATTTAAAAGTCCCACAATTGTGGGACTTTTTTATTATATCACATACTCTACCTTTGAACCTATCTCAATTTCTTCTCAGTCAAAGCATTGAATCACATTTTCTAGCTTCACTTCATCGACTGGATCTATTTCTGGACAGTTAATTTCTGGACGAATTGAAAGAAAAATCTGACCCTTTTTCTCATTAATTCACTCCACAAATCCGATCTGATTTTTTCATTTTCTCCTCTTTTCACGAGCTTTCAAAAGTTTATCAACCTGTGAATGAATAGTTTTGAAGCGAGAATGGATTACATCATCTGGAATCTTATTCTCGAATGTTGAAGATTTTGCCAATGGCTCATCATGATATTCAAAAAGTGCTATATTATCGAAATAATCTTCATTTAGGAATGATTGTAAAAGCTGCATATCTTCATCTGTTTCTCCTGGGAATCAGATTATGATATTTGTACGAATGAATGGGTTTGAAAATAAAGAACGGATTCATTTCAGCAATGTATGGATCATTTTGTCATCATAAAAACGCCCCATTGATTTGAGTAATTTTGGAGAAATATGCTGTAATGGAATATCAAAATATGGTATAAACTTTTCAAGTGAAGCGAATTCTTCGAGTTGTTTTAATGTCAAAATGTCTGGATATAAATACAATATACGATATTTGAAATCATAAGGGAGTTTGTCTAATTCATGAAGTAGTGGTAATAACTGAGATTTAGATGAAAAATCTGTCCCATATCTCATAGTATCTTGTGCCACTATAATCAATTCTTCTATTCATTGTTTGAGTAAATTTTCTGCCTCGGCGAGAACAGATTTAATTGGCAGGGAAGTTAATTTTCATCTGATTTGTGGAATTATACAGAATGCACATGAATTATTACATCATTCTGCGATTTTGAGATATTCATAGCGATTTTCATAATTTGTGAGCAATCTTGGCGCTGAATACCGACAGAAATCATCGAAAGCCTGACTACGTTTCGTGAGATTTTGTAAATTTGCGAGGGTTAAATCATTTCGTGAAAGATAGGAAATATCCTCATTTTTGAGCATTTCTTCCCATCTTTGAAGCTCCTGTTTTAGTTGTCATTTGGGAACATTATCTTTCTTCAATAATTTCTCAAAATACTGCACTCCACATCAAATAATACAGACTTTTTTCTTCTTTGAGAGCAGTTTTTCTACTGTCTGGAACATTTCTTCACGACCGGAAGAAATGAAACTACATGTGTTAAGAATAACTATTTCAACTCATTTTTCATAAGGATTAGAGTAATATTCAATGCTGTCTCAATTTTCACTCAAAAGCTTTCACAAAAACAGTTGGCTATCTACCAAATTCTTATTACATCAGAGATTTATCATAGAAATATGCACTTTTTTCATTATTCTGCCAAAGACAAAAAGCTTAAATCAGACTTTTCAACTTGTTTTTTATTGTATTCATCTTCCGCTTGAAGTAAAGCTAAACTTACACCCTCAGGCATAATTGATTGAATTTTTTGCACAAAATAATCTTTAGCTCACTGCTCATATTCAGATTGAAATAATGACGAAACATCAGTTAGTGAAATCTTTTTCTCCCCTCGAGTAAAATCTCAACTTCACACTTTTATCGCCCTTTTAGCAGCAGAATATAAATTGAAATAATCTTTTAATTGAGAGTCGTAGTAAATCATAGAATAGCTGGATTTTATGTAATTCTCTAGTTCTGAAATATAAGAATTCTGCATGGATAGTAATTTTGCATTTTTCTCCGTTGTAGAATTTGGAATACTTTTACATGAAAATATAGTTTTATTGTAAGAAATACAGAGTTTATCTCACTTTTTCACAAGTGTAATTTTTTTTACAATAGCCAGTTCTTCTGCTGAAATTTCACGAACTGAAATATTGTTCGAATTGAATTTTACACCATCGAAAGCTTTTGAGTAGCAGAAATTATCCAGTTCTTCTCAATGATATAGTAGCGAAACACACGATGCTGAATTTGGCAATCAAAACGATCATTTTATTGTAATTCTTTGGTTTGGTGTCAGATTTCAGACTAATTTCTTTTTAGTTTTTCAGTTAATAAGCAAAGAAAAATCTGAACTCAAATCTAGCAAATCTAATGATTCTGGAAAATCTTGCGACGGAGTTCGCAGTAGAGAAATCTCCTCTTTTCATGCATCAGTTCATGATGGATTTGGAGTTATAGATTGGATTTTGACATCCGGAAGTGAGGGTGAAACTTGTCATGAAAGTACTAATTCTTCTTCAGAAATTATTCCATTTGGATTGTAGCATCGCGTGTCGAAAGTATAACTTCATTGATTTAACCTCACGCACGTTGCACGATTATTTGGTAGTCAGAAATTTCATTTTAAAGTGATTTCTGAAGATTCTGAAAGATCAAAAAGTCAGAATTCTAATAACTTTTTGGTCTTTGTAGTTCATGTAGAATGCTCAC
>JAEEGI010016430.1_pt1 | contig 15283 bp, 14 predicted proteins | sample 8958751 | NCBI WGS metagenome assembly JAEEGI01 (sample SAMN16246545, study PRJNA631951) | gut metagenome | biome: gut microbiome; feature: rumen; material: KS-attached | host: Bos | place: Iran: Karaj | collected 2018-10
TGCAGTTGTTTTTAAGGGAATGGAAGATGGAAAAGCGGCCTTCATGAATAATAAGCATGAAGGTGGATCTGACCCGGATGAATTTAAGTTCACGGCAAATGAGCTTGAAGAAAGAGTACGTGACAAAACAGTAGTCGCAACCATAACTCCCACCGAAGCCAGAATGGTTGATTTCACAGCCCTTTTGGAGCAATCACTAAAGAACCTTGATAACCTACAAAGAGATATGGACGATTTTTGCGCCGTACCACATTCCAATCAGGAAATCCTTGAGAAAGAGTTTGGTCTATTCAGGCCGCTTCTATTAGATGGACCGTCTATGATGAAGCTTATCGGACATGACGCAGTTTTAGAGGACATGAAGTCCCTTCAAAAGGTATTTGTTCAGGTGGCGCTTAAGGACAAAAGAGATGATGTAGTACTGTCTGATTGTTTTGATATGGAGCTACTTCAAAGTGTTTGTTATAGATGGAAAATGCTTATCCGGCAGGAACTGGAACGAATAGTATGAGTTCGGATTTTCACAACTATTGGACTGTTTTTTCTCAACGATTAGTGGAGTTATGTAACCGGATGATTAGTTCAACCTATGATGTTCAGTACATTATACTGACATAAAAATAACAGTATCAGTGTTATGCACTGGAAAGGATGGAATAAATGGACTTTGGGACCAATTTAAAGCAACTTCGAAAAGAGAAAAACTTAACACAGGAAGAACTGGCCGAGTGCCTATCGGTATCTCCACAAACTGTAAGCAAATGGGAAAACAATATCTCAATGCCGGATCTTTCGGTGTTACCGGTGCTTGCAGACTATTTTGGTACTACCGTGGATATACTTATTCGTCATGACATTAATCATGAAAAGTCAGAACTGAAGTACCTTGGCAAATCTGTGCATGCCTTGGCAAATGAAGTAAAATTAGATGAAGCCTATAAACTACTGAAAGATTCAAAGGGAAAATGGGCATTGTCTGCATCGATGAATCATCTGATGAGCGCAAATTTGTATCAGCTTTCTAAGGAAAAAGAATCAAGTGAGCGGCAGGAATTATTGGAAGAAGCAATAATGTATGCGGATCGCACAATCAGGCTTGATGGCGGAGAAACTTCACGTACGGCCCAGGCTAAAATGACAAAATGCTTTTGCATGTATGACCTTGGGGACTTGCTGCGCCTTTCCTAACGGAGATAACTGCGGAAGTGGCAAAAGATAATGAGGCTTCATGTGGACTTATGACAAAACTTGGATTCATAATTAATGAAGAAAAGTCTTTCAAGAAGTATCACATGGACATTTCTTATGACAGTTATGTTTTTGAATATAGTATTTAGGTAACCATGGGACGCGCTACGGATAGAGGGTGGTATGCTGGAATATCATAAGACAACTGAATCAGAAAAGAAAATAATATCTTGCTGGAAATATGATGGAGATTATGCCATCTATAATAATATTCCCTATGAAGAACAGATTTCAAATCGTTCGGGGTTCGGAAATCCATTTAATAACTACTATTCATTTTATGACGGCATATCATTGGTGGGGTATATAAACTTAAGAGAAAAGGGATCAGAGGTGACGCTTGGAGTTGGTGTTCATCCGTATATGTGTAGTAAAGGATATGGTCAGACAATAGTAAAAATTGCTTGTGAATTGTCAAAATCTCTATTTCCGGATAATCCTGTTTATATGGAAGTACGAACATGGAATGCCAGAGCTATTAGGTGTTACGAAAAATCCGGTTTCCATGTTGAGGGCGAACCTTATGATAAGGTAACACCCATAGGAAAGGGATTGTTTTACAGAATGCAACTATAGAGAAACGGCGTAATGGGAGCAATATGCTATAATAAGCAATTTTTATGCAGTCCAGAAAAAGTTGGGACGTCGTTTATATCTGAACATAATATTACATAATTATTGGAAAAAATATACCGGTCTTACCATTATGATTACAATGGTAAGACCTCTTTGTTTTATGGTGAAATATGTTTTGCCCGGTATTCCTTTGGAGTCATATGATACTGTTTTTCGAATAGAGAGTAAAAATGTGTCCGGTTGGAGAATTGCAGGTTCTGTGCAATTGAAGAGATGGATTCCTTTGTGTTTACAAGATCCATTGCTGCTTTTCGCAAGCAGAAGGTCATTCCATAGTCGTAAAGGCACATACCTGTAAATTTATTCACTATTCTATTAAGGTAATCTCCGCTGTAATTAAGTACTTTCTCAAGCTCTGAGCGGGTTACTCGTCCATTTCTTTCCGTCATAAGGTGTTCGACACGGCTAAACAGGAGCTGATCATTTCCCATACCCATTTCTACTTCGGTGCAGTGGTAATTGTCTGTGCTTGAAATAAAGTAAAGCAGTTCAGATAACAGGCTTCTCATCTTATATGAAGATCCAAAGTGAGGAAACATCATTGTGTTCAGCATTTCGGTTGAAAGATTCTTTAACTGCTCAAAGCCGGTAGCCTTTGCGAAAGCGGGTATCATATCCAGATATGCTTTCCGATCAGGATTATCGAGATCTGAAATGATAAAACTGTATAGGTTGCTCTTCATAAAATCCTTTTCAGAATGAAAAGAAGAGTGTTCTGCAACCGTAAACAGTTCACCAATCATACTGGTTGACAGTCCTACGAACAGGATGCTTGACTCTGTATCAAAATTTTCTGCATGTCGTATGCCTCTATTTATGAGACAGCATGTGCCGGCAGGGTATTTGTAGTCTATATCTTCTATGCGCTGCGTCACAGTTCCACTCAGAACTATCATGATTTCGTAATAATCGTGGAAATGAAGGGGATGATCATGAAATGCTTTGTCATGGCCTTGAAAAGAATCCCTGGCGTAAAAGGATTCATCTTCTGAAAATGTTATAGCGTTCATATAATCATCTTCTTCGGTACCGCTACAGAATTCATATGTGATCTGGTAGGGCAGCTTTAACTGATAATAGTTTGAATCGCTGCCAGTATTTATGCTGAATGACGCGTTTGGTTTTGCACTTGTTATATAGTCTTTGGATACTTCTCTTAACATAATTGTCTCCTAATCATTCCCATATATGTTACAAATTTTACCACCAAAGTCGTTTCGTGTCATTGTTTGTCCTTTTGACGAACGATAAAATCAAAACATATCAAAGAGCTTGAAACGCTGATATTACTGAATTTAGAAGGAGTTTGACCATGGGGAGAGGAGAATATCTGGTAAAAAATCTTAAACGGCACTGGATGTTATTACTGATGCTATTACCGGCACTCATATATGTTATAGTATTCAGCTATATTCCAATGACCGGCATAGTTATGGCATTTAAGAAGTATCAATATAACGGAGGAATATACTTTTCACCATGGAATGGGCTGAGTAATTTCAAGGCACTTTTTATTTCAGGGAAGCTTCTGCAGGTAACAAGGAACACGCTTTTGTACAATATAGCATTCATCTTTTTCGGAGTTGTATTCGAAATGGGAAGCGCCATCCTTCTGAATGAAATCATCAACAAACTGTTTAAGAAGACGGTGCAGTCCCTTATGTTTCTTCCATACTTCATCAGCTGGGTTGTGGCAGGAGCAATAATCTATAACGTCTTTAACTACGAGCGCGGCGTATTCAACAATATCGTAACATCTTTTGGAGGAACGCCCTTTGACCTTTATAACACGCCAGGGGCATGGCCCTTTGTCCTGATATTCCTTAAACTGTGGAAACAGACAGGATATGGCTCAGTAGTATATCTCGCAGCAATCACAGGAATGGATCAGGAAATGTTTGAAGCTGCATCAATCGATGGTGCTTCTGCATGGCAGAAGATCAAATACCTTACAATTCCTTCCCTCCGTCCTACGATGATGATCCTGGTACTCCTTGGTATCGGAAACATCTTCCGCGGTGATTTCGGGTTGTTCTACCAGACCGTAAAGAGCAGTGCACTCCTTCAGCCGATGACTGACGTTATCGACACCTATGTCTTCCGGTTGCTCATAGACAATGGAAATGTAGGAGTGTCTGCAGCGGCTGGGCTGTACCAGTCAGTTCTTTGCTTTATCACGATTATGGTATGCAATAAGCTGGTGAAAAAAGCCAATCCGGATTACGCACTTTATTAAGGGAGGTAATAAATGTCTGCTGAAGCTATCAGCCTTACCGAAGGCACAATAATTGAAGAACAAAAACTGTCTGGTAAGACAGTGATAAGAAAGAAGAAAATAAGCAGCGATCAGCTCTCAGTAAATATTGTGGGGGCACTTGCAGTAGGAATATTCGCACTTATATGTGTGATCCCTTTCTACCTGATAATAGTTGCGTCATTTACCAGTGAAACCTCACTGATAAGAGATGGATATCCTATTTTGCCAAGGCTTTCAGAACTTAGCCTGCAGAGCTACGCATTGTGTTTAAAGAATCCTACAGCGATTCTTAAGGCATATGGGATGACAATAAGCGTTACGGTAATAGGAACTTTTCTTTCTGTGATGCTTGCTACGATGACGGGATATGTACTTAGCAGAAAGGATTTTCCGTGGAGAAACCAGTTTTCGTTTTTCTTCTTCTTCACAACATTGTTTAATGGTGGCCTCGTGCCATGGTACCTGATGTGCACACGTTATCTTAATTTCAAGAACAGTATTGTGGGGCTTATCCTTCCGCTGATGTTCTCCGTGTGGAACATGATCATTGCAAAATCATTTATGACAGGAATTCCTGCAGAGATTTCGGAATCCGCAAAGATAGATGGTGCAAATGACATAACCATATTTGCAAAACTTATATTGCCACTAAGTAAGCCCCTTATCGCAACGCTTTCTCTTTTTGCAGCACTGGCATACTGGAACGATTGGTACAACTGCATGCTGTTTGTGACAAATGAGGATATGTTTACATTGCAGTATTACCTTCAGAGAATACTTGGAAGCGCAGAAGCGATGAGGATTGTTGCTGAAAAATCAGGTATTGCGCTTCCTTCAATTCCACTTGAGGGAATGAAAATGGCAATGACCATAATTGCGACAGGACCAATAGTACTTCTTTATCCGTTTGTGCAGAGATATTTTGTCAAAGGACTTACCATCGGAGCTGTTAAAGGCTGATATTACGAAACTGAGTGTAACCCTTAGGGGAGAGTAATAGAGAATAAAAGGAGGATATTCTAATGAAAAAGAAGGTATTATCAATTATGCTGAGTATGGCAATGACAGCTACCATCCTTGCAGGATGTGGCTCAGCAGCAGGCAATGCGCAGTCCGGAGCAAACACAGGGGATACAGTCATTGCTGATGAAGCAACAGCAACGGCAGGGGCTGTGTCACTTGAAGGGCTCCCTGCGGCTATAGGAGAAGGTATCGTAAAAGCTACACCAGAAATGTATAAAGATGTGGATCTGTCTAAGCATAAGACTGTAAACATCACACTCATAGGAGATACTCCTACAGCTTGGAGTGATGTCCTTGCTAAAACAAATGAGTATCTTGAGCCATTTAATACTGATGTTGAGGTGAGTTTTTTAAGCTGGTCCGATTATCAGCAGATGTATTCACTTACACTTACAGGCGGGCAGGTTGACCTTATCTTTACTGCACCATGGTGCTTTATGTATACGGAAGCTGCAAAGGGATCTTTCTATGTTCTTGATAATGCCTTTGTAGCAAAGAACATGCCACTTACAAATAAATATCAGGCACCGGAAAGCTGGGATGAAACTACTATTTCAGGTCAGATGATAGCTGTTCCGTCAAACCAGGCTTCTCCAATGGGAAAGCTTGTTGCTATAAGACAGGATCTTGCAGATAAATATGGAATCAGTTCTCTTAATAACTGGAACGACTATATGAATTTTGCAAAGACCATCGCTGAAAAAGAGACACCTGAAAGCGGTATCTATGCTCTTGCAGCTGCCGGTGACAATAACGAGCTTTGGGATGTTTACAGACAGCAGGAGGATACATTCCTTGCTCTGGACAGTGATTACTTTGATCTTATCTACAATTATAAAAAAGGTGAATTACCTGATGCTTCAGATATAAAGCTTGTTTATGAGACAGATCTTTTCAAAGAATATGCAAAAGATATGAAAGAACTTGCAGATGCTGGGGCATGGAGCAGAAGTGCACTTACAAATACGGTTACAGATGATGATGCATTCGGAAATCTTCAGGGCGCGTCAATCGCATGGAATACATCAGTATTTACCTACATCGAGCAGGCAGAGCAGACAGATGGCGTTGTAGGAGCAGCATATGATCTTACAAAGAACAACCTTGTGGGCTGTGAGAATTATTCAAATAATGACATGGCAATAGCTGCAGGAAGTGCTGACCCTGCAAGAGCTGCTATGGTACTTGATATTTTAAAGTGCGATACATATATAAATCATCTCTGGATACTTGGTGTTGAAGGCGAGCACTATACTGTAAATGACGCCGGAGAGTATACAGAAACAGATAAGGCAGGCGACTTTGCAGCATATGCAATATCTGCATCATGGGCTATCAAAAATGGAGACCTTAAAGAAGCTGGCGGAGACCCAAGAGCAACAGAAGTAACTGACAGCTGGGAAGAGAGAGTAGTAAGTAATCCTACAGTAACATTTGTTTTTGACGATTCAAATGTGGCAGATTATAAAGCTGCGGTAGGCACAGTACTTAAGGATTACGTTCCAATGCTTGAGCTTGGGCTTGTAGATGACGTTGATGCCACAATAGAAAAGATGATCAAGGAATGCTATGACTCCGGACTGCAGAATGTTCTTGATGAATTTGATGCTCAGTACGAGGCATGGAAAGCAACAAGATAAGATAAAAATGGGAAAAGCCGCTGTTAGATGCGGCTTTTCCAAATATAAAACATAAGGGATTATGCGTGATGAAAACTAAGTTTGCATATGGAGCAGACCTTGGCTGGATGACACAGCTTGAGGACAGGGGCTTTAAATGGATAAATGAAAAAGGAAAGACGGTATCATGCCTTGAAGCGGTCAAAGAGAAAGGGGCAGATTCAGTGAGATTCAGGATATTTGTAAACCCTCCTGAGAAAAGCTTTGTAGAAGAAAAAGACGGTACAATGGTAATGCTGGGGTACTGCGATGCCAAAAGAGTAGTGGAGGCAGCAAAGAGGGCAAAGCAGGCAGGTATGCGGATAATGCTGGACTTTCATTATTCTGATGAATTTGCGGATCCAAAGAAACAGTACATTCCTAAAGAATGGGAAGGTCTGTCTCATGAAGATCTTTGCCAAAAGGTAAGTGAGCATACAGAATATGTTCTTGGGATCATGAAAGAGCAGGATATATACCCTGAGTGGGTTCAGGTGGGCAATGAAATAAACCCCGGAATGATGCACCCCATGGGAGATTTAGAAAATCACCCGTTCCAGCTTGTTGAGTATATAAACAGCGGCTACCTCGCTGTAAAGAATGTATTCCCAGACTGCAAGGTTGTTCTTCATCTGGCAAGCGGTCAACATCCAAACTGGGTAATGCCGTTTTTGGAGAACTTCTTTGAAAATGGTGGGATGACTGATGTTCTTGGCTTTTCCGATTATCCTTACTGGTGCGATCTCATAAACAAAGAAACTCCGGAAGAAAATGTTGATTCAAGCATAGACAATTGGACAAGGTGCTTGGATATGTACAGAAACAGATTCCATAAGCCTGTCATGATTGCTGAGATAGGTGGTCCTGAATACGAAGAGAAAGAAACAAGGCAGCTTATCGGGGACACAATAAGAATGCTAAAGCGTGTGCCTGAGGGTGAGGGGCTTGGGATATTCTACTGGGAACCGGAAGTATGTTCAGAAGTCCTTCCTGATGCGTATCCGCTTGGAGCATCAAGACTCGCTAAGAATTATACCCTTCAGCTAACGGAAGCACTGTCTGCATATAAGGATGCATAAATATGATCGTCATGTGCGAACTACGCAAATGATAATTGAAGATGCTATTGTATTTTTCGGGAGAGATTATATATGAAAATAAGAAATAGAATTATTAGTATTGCAATGTGTTTCACTATTATATTAGTGTTGTTTTTTAGTGTTTACAGCATTGATGCAAATGCATCATCAGGTTTTATTAAAGGCGTTGATATTTCAAGTATTATTGCATTTGAAAATGCCGGCACTACCTTTAAATATGAAAACGGAACACCGGCAGATATTTTCGATATACTTGAAGATGCAGGCGTTAATTATGTGAGAATAAGAGTGTGGAACAACCCTTATGATACTGAAGGTAACGGCTATGGAGGAGGAAATAACGATTTATATAAGGCGAAACTAATCGGCTTGAGAGCAACTCAGCACGGGATGAAATGCATGATTGATTTCCAATATTCGGATTTTTGGGCAGATCCTGCAAAACAATATGCACCTAAAGAGTGGATGAATTTTACAGTTCATGAGAAGGGAATTGCAATCTATAATTATACCTTTGATTCATTGAGGACGCTAATTGATGCAGGTGTTGATGTGGGAATGGTTCAGATAGGAAATGAAACGCAAGGTTCTTTATGCGGAATGGGCGGATTGTATGATGGAACGTGGAATCTAAGTACTGGCGTTGCAAATGGTCTCAAAAATGGATGCTGGGCAGTTGATGATATTAACTCTTTCTATGGCAAGACAGGTTCAAATAAGATACTAAAGGTTGTTCATTTTACGGATCCTAACACAACGGCATCATGGTATGCTGAACAACTAGAGTCCCAGTCAGTGGATTATGATGTTTTCGCTGTTTCAGCATACCCATTCTGGCATGGTGCTCCTTCAAATCTGGCTTTATCCTTGGCTAATATTGCATCTACATATGATAAAAAGGTTATGGTTGCAGAAACCGCTTATCCATATACTTTTGATAATGCAGACAGTCAGGGAAATAACATAAGCTCATTAAATGATATGTCGTTTTCGGGGTATGAAATTAGTACATATGGCCAGAAGGAAGCAATTAAAGCGGTTATGGATGCGGTAAATACAGTTAATTACCAGAGCGGGACTGAAGGATATGGATTAGGAGGCTTTTACTGGGAGCCTACATGGATAGGAACTAATGCATCGGACTGCTTAAACTATGGAACAGGATTTGCTTCTGCAAAGTCTGGAGATTACGAACTGCTGTTTAATTCATCTGTGGAAGAGTATTCTGAATCAGATTGTGGAAGTTCATGGGATAACATGGCTCTCTTTGATAGTAATGGAAAAGCATTGCCTTCATTGCAATTGTTTAATGAGATTAGTTACTGAAGATTTTTTATGATAAGAATAATATTCCAGGAGATTCTGTAATCGGAGTTTCCATGGAAAAGCTGTTATATCTCTGGTAATTTAGTTAAGCCTAATAACTATTAGCTTTTCCCGAATAAGGATGCTTTTATGTGGTGCGGAAAGCTGGTATCGCCATCGTATATCTTATTATTATCTTACAAAATTACTTGAGGTTAATTGTTCCTATAAACAATTAAAGAATATTGCCGAAATAAAAGATAGCAATGGAAATGCGTGTCTTTTCAATGGATTGACCATCCTTGAAAGGGCACGTTTTTTGTTATCTGGAGGCATATATGGGAATAGCAGCGATAGCGAATGATTACCTAACAGGATCTTTCAATTATGGAGTAGGAAAAGAGTCAACTACCACTGTAGACGAGACAATAAACTTTGGACAGAAGCTTCAGGCTGAAACTGAAAAGAAATGTCCTTATAGTTTTCTGGCTAAGGATGGAATCATACAGTATAACGGAGTTGTTTTTGGCTGTGATTACAAGCAGAATGCAATAACTCTTGGAAACATGTATGAAAAGAACAAAATTCTTAAGATAGCTCTGCCTAGTGGCGGAAGTCTTCATGTTAATGTAGATAATTTTGATGATCTCGCTAAAGCCGCTAGCATGTTCACACCAGAGGATCTCAATGCCATTATGCGTGCCATCCATGAATATAATCACTGCACCAGAAAACGCATGGAGATTGAAGAGGAAAAAGCTGAAACTGCAGAGGAAGCCGCTGCAGAATCTGAAACGCCTGATGCTGAAAAAGAGCCCGAGGTTGACGAAACAGATCTGATTGCTCAGATTAGTGCATTTAGAATGGGACTTTTTAACAAACTTATCAATAATGAAACTGAGATCAAAATCCAAATCGGTAGCCAGGAAATGAGTATAAAGGAATGGGACAAGCTCATGAACAGCATAGATAAAGAGCTTGTAACTATCCATGAAGCGCTAGTTGAGAAAGAAGAGAAGCAGTCTGAAAAAGAGCAGGAAGAACGAATCAGAAGGCTTTTCGAAGAACGAAATGCTATGTAAGAATCGGCTAATGCGTAACTGGAGGTTTTATTGATATGAGCTTATTTCCAATCAATTCATATGAAAAGAAAAATGATCATAATTGGTACACTTCTTCAGCAATCAGTGCAGTATCAGCAAGTATGATAAGCAAGCCCTTTTCAGTGGAGATGACTTCATCTATGACAATTGCTCCATCTGCAGGAGCTGGAAAGATGCTGGGAGCAAGTAGTATAGCCATAGGTTCAAATACTCAGCAGACTATGATTGCCAGATATTCGGAGAATTCCACTGAGCAAAGTCCTGTTGTGACAGTTTCTTTGGGAGACTATGGCTCTTTTGACATATCGGTAAAAGATGTGGATCCCCAAAAAGCTAATCAAATTGAAATGTTTGCACTGTGTTCTTATATGGATGATAAGAATTTGACTTGTCCTGGTTCAAATGGTTCTTATAACAGGCTAAAAAGCTATATTCAGACAGCTATAGATCTGGATGAACTTCCTGACATCAATAGTCATTTAAATGCTCAGAAGAAGATAAATTGGACCAAAGGCTTAGATATTGCAATGAAGAATGATGTTACAAACGAATATACTTACATGGAGCGGTCTGAGCAGGTTAAACTTCGAGGCTTCTTTGAAAAACAACACAAGGAAATTGAAATAAGAAAGATGCTTGCAATGGCGAGCGGATAAAGGTTCTATCTGAATATAACCCTTCCAAAATATTCGAAAATTCTTTAAAAGATTAGTATTTAAAACCTTGAATTATACCTTTAGAATTATGAAAACTTAATACAGAGCTTTTTAAAGGATCACTCCATGCGAAGAAGTCCTTTAATCATTTTTACAAATGAAATGTTACTAATCACAGTTGATTAAAAAGGAAGCTAGACTTCCTTTTATGATGCTTTGATATTAAAATTGGTTTTGTGAATTGATAGAATCTAATTCGTGGAGACTAGATTATGAAAAAAGAACTAAAACCATTATTGATATTTTTGGCAGTCCTTATTGCTTTAGAAACGATATTACCATTTTTGCCGGAATGGATGCAGTATATGATAGCTTTGTTTTTTATGGTTCCAGTTCTTGCTCCGTGCTTAGCTATTATTACATACTTTATAGGTGTAAGGACAGGGAGATATTCATCCGGAAAAACTCTAGAGAGATTTGCTATAGCTCTTATTGCATCTGTGCTAATTACATTTATAATTAGACCGTATCATTCCATTATTAATGATTTGCATTCATTTGGTAGGGCTTCATTTTTTTATTGGCAGTTCTTTAATAAAGCAAATGGGATATTTGCCATTATTTTCTTATCTCTGTTTTGGGTTGGAGAAGAGGTTGGGTGTAGGCGCATAAAAGACAGTTGTTGAAATGGCGGATATATTATATGACACCCATTTTTACATAATCTTTCGCGTGAATTATATATTTGATGTGATAAGAGATTATCCTTATTGGATGATTGCAGGAGCACATTTTCTAATGTTTTGGCTTGGCGAAGAGATAGGGAATGGATGCAGGAAAGAACGTGATGCCGTTAATGCATGGACTGACGAAGATGAATTCCCAAGTCCAATAGATTTGCTGCCAGATGGTTCTGAAGAATTCGATATTTTCTGACTTATAAGCAGCTGTATAAATTAATAGTTTAGTATCAAACAATTAATTGATTATTGGTCTGCTACATATCCTTCGATATAATGAAATCACACCGGTGAATTCATCTAAGGAGAGATTAAATATGAGGATCATGTTAGGCGACAAAATCAAGGAATTACGTAAAAGAGACAGAAGAACACAGGATGATCTTGCAACCGCATTAGGCATAACAAATCAAGCAATATCACGATGGGAAGCAAACAAGGCATATCCAGATATGGAGATGATACCTGCTATTGCCAACTACTTTCATGTTTCAATCGATGAGCTGTTCGGATACAACAATGATCGCGAAAGTACTCTTTCAAGATACATTGAGAAAGCGAATAGACTTTTGGAGCCAGGTTTTAAACCTGATAAAAAGCAGTTAAAAAAACATGAAAAGTTTCTTCGCGAGGCTCTATCTGAATTTCCTAACGAATGGCATTTACAGGAAAGACTCGGAATGATTCTTTGGATAATGGCTTCGGCTGATAAAAGGAAAAAGAATGATACTGCGACATTAAAAGAAGCTGCTGAACTATTTGAGCAAGCTTATCAGAACAGTGACGATGCTCACATGAAAGAGCGTATTCATTCCTCACTTATTGGCGTACTTGGTACACTCAGAGATTATCAGAAGATAAAAGAGATTGCAGCTCAAAGTTCTTCTTTATCAAGTTGCAGAGAGTTGGTGCGTACAGTGATGTTACACGACAACAATTATGATCGATATGTAAGTGAAGCTTTTCTTGCACTACTTCATCAACTGGCAGATGTGCTAAACATGAATTTTGAACACTTTGCAACTACCAACAATCCGGAAATCTATCTTTCGCTTGTTATGTTTTATAAGTCTGCTTTTGGAGATGGTAATTATGGATGGTTTAATAGCGATATATGCTTGCTTTACTTGAATGCAGCACGTATTTGTAACAGAAATAAAGATTATGAACAAGCCATAAGTTGCTTTGAAAAAGCCCATGATCATTGTGATTGCTTTACAGAAGCCGCCAAAGATCCCATAAAAAGTCCGACCAGTGCAGGCATAAGTGGCGCAACTGAATTGCCTTCCCGTTTTGTCTATATCAATGAAGGAACTTTTAGACAATATATCGGGCTTTTCTCAGAAGATGTCATTTCTAAACTGCGCAGCAATCCTAAGTACGCAGCAATTCTTTAACCAAGAATACTACCGGTATTTGTGGGCTATGCCCACAAATGCTGATAGTTATAGTAACTTTCGGTATGGAAAATAAAATGCCGTAATTTATGGAAAACTACTTGCCGTTTACACCAAATATCATTGCACAAAATTCCCCTTTTGTGTTACGATTATTTTAGAAAAGCGGAGGAGTTAAGTCATGGGTGAAAATTCAGAATATTACAATTCATTGAGGCAGAAACGCCGTAAAGATACTGAAAGCATTAAAAACATTCTTCCTCAGCATACACATGGATTTGTTGAGGAATGTCTTCTCAAATATCAGGAAAGCACCGCTTTAAATTATGCGCAGGATATTCTATTTTTCTACGGATTTCTCAAGGAAAAGAATCCCCTGTGCAAGAATCTTGAAATCAAAGATATCCCCTTTGAAGTTGTCGAAAATCTTGGTCCTCAGGACATCAATGAATTCCAAAATTATGTTGCATCAGGCCACAAACCGGATAAAAAAGGCAATGTAAAGCCTGCTAAAGAACGTGCAATTGCAAGAAAAATGGCGGCTGTGCGGAATTACTATAAATATCTGATCAAATATGACTATCTTAAGATTGATCCCACAGTGAAAGCTGCTGTAAAGAAGAAAGAAAAGGTAAAGAAAGATATCCGAAGGCTGTATCCTGACCAGGTTCAGCTTCTAATGGATTCTGTCGCAGCTGTGAATTCTGCTAGTTACCATTCCAAAGTCATGTCTGAACCTACTGCAAAAAGAGATCTGGCAATTGTAACTCTTCTGTTAAATACTGGAATCCGCGTCTCGGAATGTGCAGGGCTTGATCTTTCAGATATAAATTTTGATGAAAATACAATTACTATCGTCAGAAAAGGCGGCGATGAAGATCATCTCTACATAAACGAGATTATCCGGAATACGCTGAGGGATTATATCAATCATGAACGCCCTACCCTACTCAATGATTCTGAAGAACCTGCTCTCTTCATATCTCTTCAGCATAAGCGTTTATCGATAAGAAGCATCCAATATATGATTTCAAAATATGGAAAAAACACAGGACTTACTCAAAAACTCACCCCTCATAAGCTCCGTAGAACGTATGGTACAGCGCTTTATAACAGAACAAGTGATATTTATATGGTTGCTGATGTTCTGGGACATAAAGACGTAAATACGACTGTTAAACACTATGCTGCTATAGAAGAAGAACATAAAAGACAGGCATCCCAGGTAGACGTTTATGGAACTGATGATAACCAGGATAATGATTAAATTGCACACACTACAGTGCCCGGTTTTTTACAATTTTAGCTTTAATCCATGCGGCTTTTTACAGATTTTTCTTTAAAAGTACGGCTTTTTACATTTTCAAGCTTTATTTATTTAAGTTAAAAAGTGTAAAAAGCCGTATTTTTGTTATTTTACGCTGATGATTAACATAGGTATTTATGCCAATATTTAACCAAACATACGCAAAAGACATAGAAATGCGGAGGATAAGGATGTTATTTACATATAACGAATGTGTAAATAAATATGGTTCCAAGTATCTTGTAATGTTCGTAGAGCCACACAGGATCTGGATCTTGATTTCATCAGATATTCTTTAAGTGACGAATCAATAGATGCATTTATTGCTAAGCTTAACTGCCTGGAGGAAAAGACCTGACAGGCTGATAGAAAAGATATAGGTTTTCTCTTTTAGAATTCCTCAGAATTCAAAAAGAGCTTATTTAGAGTGCACAACGGCAAAGCACAGCTGTTGCGCACTTTTTATATATATTTAAGACTGTCAAGTGACGAAATATAGTAAAATAAAAAGAGATGTAAACATTGATGGTTATGCAATGTATTTGAGCTTTTATAACAATTTAAGAATCGTGATAAATACCTTTTAGTGCATAAAAAGCTGCATAAATCCATAAATCATTAACAAGTAATTGGAATGCAGCAGCACACCATTTGAGGAGGAATTGTATTTTTGAACACTCTGATAACATCTGATAACAATTGGGCATTATTATCGATTCTTTTTTTATCAAGCTTTCTGGCTATCTATCTTGAGCAGAAGTATAAGTGGGCTGCCAAACTCACCGGGGCCATTATTACTCTGGTCATTGCAGTCCTTCTGACAAACTTTCATGTTATCCCCGCCAGCGCTCCTG
>JAEEGI010016436.1_pt1 | contig 15278 bp, 14 predicted proteins | sample 8958751 | NCBI WGS metagenome assembly JAEEGI01 (sample SAMN16246545, study PRJNA631951) | gut metagenome | biome: gut microbiome; feature: rumen; material: KS-attached | host: Bos | place: Iran: Karaj | collected 2018-10
CTGCAAATTGAATGTGGCACCTTCCAGAACTTTGACGCAAGAGGTGGAATAACCATAACCATCACCTGCATCATAACCGCCCTGAATTTTGCCGCCTGTGCTGGCATCGTTAATCGTCAGCGTACCCTCCACTATGATGACCGAACCGTTCGTCATTTCACTGGTCAACCCACGGTCAATGGTATGTCCGGCGAGGTCTATCGTAGCCGTCACACCTGAAGGGACATAAATGTAGCCGCCGGTGTTGACATTTCCTGTCAGCGTGTAGGTGTTGCCGTTAATCAGCGTGTATTTGCCGTCGGTTAACGTTCCGAAGCTGTCAGCTGTTGCAACGTTAATATTATCCGCCCACGCAGTCTGCGCCATCGTGAACATCATCACAAGCAGCAGCATCGCTGCCCGTCGCGTTGCGCCTAACCCCGAGGACAAGGGCGCGAAAAAGTTTTTCTTAATTCCCATTGTTATTGTTTTTTATGATTATTCATTCGTTGAGTAATGGATATAAAAACACAGCGGCTTGCCCCGCACGATTGCAGGACAAGCCGTATATCGTCATCGAGCGCCGAAACAAGTGTCGTCGCTCCATTCTGATGTTTAGAGTATAGTGAGTGAGTGAGTGAGTGAGTGAGTGAGTGAGTGAGTGAGTGAGTGAGTGAGTGATAACGAATTATTTGACTTAGCCAAACAATTCGCGTTAAATATTGTTATCATCTCCATCTTTCTCATGTCTCGTTAATGTTTATGGTCTGTGGGGGGAGTTTAATTACTCAGGTTTATTGGTCAGAATGCTTATTGTCTCATTAAACTCTGCAAGGATTTCCTCCAAACGTGGGTTAGACTTTTGCACAATAAGAGCAGCAAAGTTCTTGGTTTTGCCCTCCTTCACCTCAGCAGTCTGCATCACATAAGCATCACGACCAGCATAGATATTGAACCAGCGGATAAACAGACGACTGCGGAATGCTTGGCGTCCATCACCTGTTTCACATATATAAAGCAAAATGTCGGGATTAGCCGTAAAGAATGCTTCAATCAATAGAAAAATTGTCTCACGGAGCTTATGATCAAGTGGTGAAGGCTGGTGACTCTGATTGTTAATCGTAAACTGGTAAGCTCCAGTTGGCCAGATAGAATAGTCATCCATGAAACCAATTACGAAGATTTGTCCTCTGTTGGTTTCAATAAGGTAATCACGTCCATCTTCAGTCCATACCTTATAGGGAGCAAGGCGGTTGATACGAGCAAGATCAAGTGGCTTCATCGTTTAGATGCTCAAATGGAGACGTTCTTGACGAATTTTCTTAATCTCTTCTTCTGCTCGCTCTTGCCACTCATGCTTGCGGCGGATAGACTCACGGAAAGCGGCAATGATTTCCTCGCGAGTTCTGTTTTTAAATGCTGCTGATACCATATTTATATCCAATTTTTCGTTATTCCGGGTGCCAAAACTGCGTTTAAGCGAGAGCAATGATGCATGCATCAATTGCCGAGCGTGAGCAGTTTCGCAGCCTTTCGGCTGCAAAGTTACGAAAAGTCGAGAGCAAAACAAAAGAATTTATTCTTTTTTTTGCCGAGACGGAGTAAGTTCGCCATCTTTGATGGCAAAGTTACGAATAAGCGAGCGAAATACAAAAGAAAAGCTCGTTTTTCTTTTTATTTCCGAGCGAGAGTAAGTTCGCCGAGGGGGCTATTTCTGCCTACCAACATACTCCATGATGACGGCGACGGCATCGTCTTCGGTCATGTGATCCATGGAGAGCACGACATCGTAATTGCGAGTGTCGTAGCGCGAACGGTCGCTGTACTTCTTGAGGTAAGCCTCGCGACCCTCGTCAACCTCGTCGAGCACATCGAGAGCAGCGGCATAGGTCAAGCCCTGCTTCTTCATCAGGCGCTCAATACGGTGTTCGGTAGATGCCTGTATAAACACGTTCAGATGGTTGGGATGCTCGCGGAAGATGAGGAAAGCGCTGCGACCTGCCACCACGCACGACTCCTGACTGGCGAGTTGTTCAAGGATGCGTCGTTCGGTTTCGAACATCGCACTGGTAGAGGGCTTGGGCTGGGAATTGGCACTGAGCAGTGACTTGCAGCGGTCCTGCAACTCACTCCACCAAGATGGTTTCTCCTGCGCTTTTAAACGTTCTATCTCATCGGCAGTCAGACCGTATTTCTCGGTCAAGCCCTGTACGATTGCCTTGTCGTAATACTTCACGCCCAGCAGTTCTGCCAGTTTGCGTCCTACCGTGCGGCCACCACTGCCTAATTCACGATTAATGGTGATAACAAATTTGCTGTTTTTATTCATTTCTATTTCTAAATATCTAAAGAGTCTTAACTTAAGTTTACAAAAGTAATGTTTAATTTTCAAATGCCTATCATCTTAGATGTTAAAAAAACAAAATCCCGCAGCCGGTCTGACTGCGGGACATTATCAAAAGAACTTATCTCATCAGCAGCGCTTCTGTTTTCTCTATATACTCCGAAAATTGAACTATAAACTCTGGCGGTATTCCTGCGGGGTGACACCGTATTGGCGCTTGAACTGTTCACGGAAGTTGGCGGGTGTGAAGCCCACAGCAGTAGCGATGGCAGCAATGGTCATCGAAGCGTTATCGCGAAGCAGAGGAAGCGCCTCCTCCATACGGATATTATTGATGTACTGTGGAAACGAGGAGCTGCCAACATGTTGCGCCAACAGGTTGTTGAGCGTATGACGGGTGATACAGAAACGTGTACAGACGTCCTGACGCTGAAGCGAGACATTGGCATAGAGATGCTCTGTGCGAATGGTAGTATCGATTGTTTCAAAGAGAGCAGAGGTGTCCTCAGACTCCTCTGAATCGCTGACCTCGTCGGTATCCTCCGCTCCTTCTATCTCATCAACAGGAGCCACAAACGGTGTACCGTTAATCATACGTACCAAGGCACGGTTTTTCTCGTTGATAACCAAGCGCTGATGACGATAGTAGAACGAAAAGGCACCGGCGATGACGAATAACAACAAAATAACACCGATGATGATCGACTTGATGCGACTAGCGGTCTGAGCCTCCTGAATCTTCAGTTCCTGTTCCTGGGCATGATAACGGGCTGCATAATCGTGGGCCTCACTGGCATGCAGGCTGTCGCTTAGTACTTTTGCCAAATTAGCATGACGTTTCATCAGATTGTAGGCCTCTACGACATGGCCTTTAGCACGAGCAACGATGGCACGGTCGCGCAGGATCACGGCATAGTCATCATTGATGGTATCTCTGCCCATACGATACGCTACCTCGTCACTGGTGGTCATCGCCTCATCATACATACCAAGTGCCATCTGCGCAGGAATAATCATCCTGCGGGCACTTAACGAATGGCCGTAACCGCTCTGGTTGAAGCGGGAGAGACATTCACGGGCATGAGGGGTATCACCCGTCATGGCATAGGCTCCAGCCAGGAAACCATTGGCCTGAGCACGGCTGAAGTCGATATAGCGGTCACGGTCGGCAGGACTGTCACTCCACGACAGACGGTAGCTGTCTTCGGCATAGGCACTGGCATGCTGTTCGTAATGCTCGAGCCTGTCGAGGATACGCTGCGCCAACGGTATGACCTCAGCATAGCGGCCCTGGTCATTCAGTACTGTAATCTTACGTTTTACGGCAATGATGAAGGCATCCATGCGGTCGATACTGCCGGGCTCATCGAGCTGACGAATGGCCTCGTCGATTTTTTCCATACCTTCCTCCGGCTGTCCCAGATGAGCCATCACCATACCAATCTCTGCCTCAGTGCGCCATTGTTCAGTCTCCTCTCCCTGTAGACGACAGACCTCAACCTTCTGCGTCGCCCACTTCACATAGCCTTCAAAATCAACCTTGGTACGACTAGTAATCATCAGCAGGTCGAGTATATTCTCCCGCTCTTGGGGAGCATGAATCACAGAATCATGCTGCAGTAGCTGTTCGCAGATCAGGATGGCAGAATCCTGCCGCTGCTTGAGGAGCGACTTACTATAGATTTTGGCACGGATAAACTTTGCACGGTATTCATTGATATTACCAAGCAGCAATGCAGAGTCGAGCATCACGAGTGCCCTATTCGGATGATAGCCATAAGCCACCAACACGGAGTCTGCCTGATAAGGTGTATCACCCAAATTTGGAATATGTCTTGCTGAAAAATTTCTGCCGCAACTGGCAAAAGCCAATATTAAAACAAGCAGCAGAACTTGAAGGACATTTCTCATATTATAATAATCTTAGTTTTTTAATCTTCCTCAGGGGAAATGTAAAACGAAGGAATGTCACGACGGAGGGTCAGCACCCAGTCGTCACCATCAGATTGATATTTTGCACGGTCAATATGATCATCCATCAACCATATCATACGGTTGTCGATAGGTTTACCGCCATGACGGAGCATCAAGGTAAAACACTGCTTCGATACCGTCACGCTGAGCTCACAAGGACGACCTTGCAGTTCACCCAAAACTATCTCAAGCAGCTGTACTACAATGCGCAGTGGCTCGCGATCAGACTGTTCATCAACCACACGTTTTAGAAACGCCATGGCTGTCTCACCTTCTATTGGAAAATAGACCATCTCATTCATAACCAAATGCAAAATTACGTAAAAGTATCTATTCTTCCAAAAAAACAATGCACGCATTTGGGCTTTACACCAAATGCGCGCGATATTCGGAAGGAGTCATACCATAATGACGCTTGAACTGATCACGCAGATTAGGGGGCGTGAAACCTACCTCAAAGGCAATTTTTGCAATAGGCATTTCTTGGTGACAAACTATCAACTCATGAGCTTCCTCAACACGCATTTTATTAATGTATTGAGGAAATGACAATCCGCCAGCATGCTGGTTTAGGAGGGCATTCAGACGATGGCGACTGATGCTGAAACGCTTCATCACATCTTCGCGCATCAGACCAACATTGGCATAAAGACGTTCACTCCTAATTACTGAATCAATTCTCTTAAAAAGTTCCTTGCACATGAGATTTATAGTTTCATGGTGCAAAGATATGCAGAAAAAAATACATCTGAAAGAAAATACATGCACTCATTTGGGCTCTATCCCAAATAAGTGCATCAAAAACGGGGAAAGAAAAAAAGCGACATACCCGAATGACGGAAATGTCGCTCTATCTTGAGAACAAGATCGTACTATACCTTAATCTCTACCTCAACACCGCTGGGGAGTTCGAGTTTCATCAGAGCGTCAACAGTCTTAGCAGTTGAGCTGTAGATGTCGATCAGACGCTTGTAGTCTGACAGCTGGAACTGCTCACGAGCCTTCTTGTTAACGAAGGTTGAGCGGTTAACGGTGTAGATACGCTTGTGTGTGGGAAGGGGGATAGGACCGCTGATGATAGCACCTGTGGCCTTAACAGCCTTCACAATCTTCTCTGCTGACTTGTCTACGAGTTTGTGGTCGTAGCTCTTCAGCTTGATACGAATTTTCTGACTCACGATAATTAAAATTTAATAATTAAACAATTTAATAATGTAAAAATGGGGCTGGCGCTAAAGAGTCATTTGCTCAGCGGCAGACCCCATTTTTGAATTTTTACATTTTGCAATTTTTACATTGCGCGTAGCGCTTACACCAGGTCTGCACGTCCCTTCACCTCCTCAAGCACTGCCTTTGCAAGAGCAGAAGACAGAGGAGCGTGGTGATCGTACTCCATAGAACTGGTGGCACGACCAGAAGTGATGGTACGGAGAGCGGTTACATAACCGAACATCTCTGACAGGGGAACCATTGCCTTAACAACACGGGCACCTGAACGAGCTTCTTCCATACCCTCTACCTGACCACGACGCTTGTTGAGGTCGCCAATCACGTCACCCATGTTCTCCTCAGGAGTAACAACCTCGAGTTTCATGATAGGCTCCATCAGCACGGGCTTAGCCTGAGCGCAAACAGCCTTGTAAGCCATCTGGGCAGCAATCTCGAAGGAAAGCTGGTCAGAGTCAACTGGGTGGAACGAACCATCGACAACAACAACCTTCAGTGAGTCAACAGGATAGCCACCGAGGATACCATTCTTCATAGCTGCCTCGAAGCCCTTCTGGATAGAGGGGATGAATTCCTTAGGAATGTTACCACCCTTCACCTCGTTGACGAACTGCAGACCACCGTTCTCCTTGATGTTCCAATCGTCATCAACAGGACCAACGTTAACGATGATATCGGCAAACTTACCGCGACCACCAGACTGCTTCTTGTAAACCTCACGATAACCGTTGACGGTCTTAGTGATGGCCTCCTTATAGTTAACCTGGGGCTTACCCTGGTTACACTCAACCTTGAACTCACGCTTCAGACGGTCGATGATGATATCCAAGTGGAGCTCACCCATACCAGAGATAATGGTCTGACCACTCTGCTCGTCGGTACGTACGGTGAATGTGGGGTCTTCCTCAGCCAACTTAGCCAGACCGTTGTCAAGCTTGGCAACGTCAGCCTGTGACTTAGGCTCAACGGCGATAGAAATCACAGTGTCGGGGAAGGTCATTGACTCCAGTACGATGGGCTTATCCTCATCACAGAGGGTATCACCAGTACGGATATCCTTGAAACCTACACCTGCACCGATATCACCAGCGTCGATTGACTCCATAGGAATCTCCTTGTTAGAGTTCATCTGGAACAGACGGCTGATGCGCTCCTTCTTGCCAGAACGTGGGTTGTAAACATAAGAACCGGCCTTCACGCTACCAGAGTAAACGCGGAAGAATACCAAACGGCCCATGTAGGGATCGGTGGCAATCTTAAAGGCAAGAGCTGATGTGGGCTCGTCCTCGCTGGGCTTACGACCTTCTTCCTCGTCAGTGTTGGGGTTGATACCAGTTACCACCTCAACATCAACAGGAGCAGGCAGGAAAGCACATACATAGTCGAGCAGGGGCTGAACACCCTTGTTCTTATACGATGAACCGCAAATCATTGGGGTGCAAGCCATAGAGATGGTTCCCTTGCGGATAGCAGCGATGATCTCGTCCTCAGTGATGGAGTTAGGATCGTCGAAGTATTTCTCCATAAGAGCCTCATCATACTCGGCAGCAGCCTCCAGCAACTTGTTGCGCCACTCGTCGCACTCGTCTTTCAGGTCGGTGGGGATTTCCTCAATGTCGTACTCAGCACCCATGGTCTCGTCGTGCCAAAGGATAGCCTTCATCTTGATGAGGTCAACCACACCCTTGAAGTTCTCCTCAGCACCGATGGGCACCTGGATAACAACGGGGTTAGCACCCAGGATGTCCTTCATCTGCTGAACAGTCTCGAAGAAGTCTGCACCAGAACGGTCCATCTTGTTCACGTAACCGATACGGGGAACATTATACTTGTCAGCCTGACGCCATACAGTCTCTGACTGAGGCTGAACACCGTCAGCAGCAGAGTATGTTGCCACAGCACCATCGAGCACACGCAGTGAACGCTCCACCTCAGCAGTGAAGTCAACGTGTCCCGGAGTGTCAATCAAGTTGATTTTAAACTCCTTGCCGTTCCACTTCCAGTTACAGGTAGTGGCAGCAGAGGTAATCGTGATACCACGCTCCTGCTCCTGGGCCATCCAGTCCATGGTAGCAGCGCCGTCATGTACCTCACCAATCTTGTGAGTCTTACCTGTGTAGAACAGGATACGCTCAGAAGTGGTGGTTTTACCGGCATCGATGTGGGCCATAATACCGATATTGCGGGTCAAATGTAAATCGCGATTTGCCATTTCTTTTCCTTTTTATTTTTACCTTTTTACCTAATCATTAGAAACGGAAGTGAGCGAATGCACGGTTAGCCTCAGCCATACGGTGCATATCCTCCTTACGCTTGAAGGCACCACCCTGATTGTTGAACGCATCCATAATCTCAGCAGCCAGTTTGTCAGCCATAGACTTACCACTGCGCTTGCGAGCAAATGCAATCATATTCTTCATAGAGATGCTCTCCTTACGGTCAGGACGAATCTCAGTAGGAACCTGGAAGGTAGCACCACCGATACGGCGGCTCTTCACCTCGACCTGAGGAGTGATGTTGTCCAAAGCCTGCTTCCAAATCTCCAAAGCTGACTTCTCTTCGTTCTGCATCTTTGCCTTGACATTCTCAAGGGCATTGTAGAAGATTTCATAAGAAATAGACTTCTTACCATCGTACATCAGATGGTTTACAAACTTCGACACTTTCTTGTCGTTGAAGACGGGATCTGGTAAGATCACACGCTTCTTTGGTTTTGCTTTTCTCATTTTTGTTTGTTGTTTTGTTGTCTGCTTGGGGCTGTTCTTTCCTGTTCTTCAACGCTCTCACATGAGCATTTACTCAACCTGTCTCGTAACAATATCTCCAGCAAAACAGTTTTTACTTGTTAACTTAATTCCTTAAAGGCTATAATCTTCTCCGATTATTTCTTAGCCTTAGGACGCTTAGCACCGTACTTAGAACGACGCTGAGTGCGGCTTGCAACACCGGCGGTATCAAGTGTACCACGAACGATGTGATAACGTACACCAGGGAGGTCCTTCACACGACCGCCACGAACCAGCACGATGCTGTGCTCCTGCAAGTTGTGTCCCTCTCCGGGAATGTAACTGTTGACCTCCTTTTGGTTGGTCAGACGAACACGGGCTACCTTACGCATAGCCGAATTAGGCTTCTTCGGGGTCGTTGTGTAAACACGAACGCAAACCCCACGACGCTGGGGACATGCGTCCAGCGCGGGTGATTTGCTCTTGTCAACGAGCACCTTTCTGCCTTTTCTTACCAATTGTGAAATTGTAGGCATAATTGTTTGATTTTTAAATTATTATATTAATTATATGTATATTCTGTCTGACTGCGCCCCATATTTACAGGCCGCTTTTGGGCTGCAAAGGTACAAACTTTTTGGGAATCCACCTAATTTATAAGACGCGAAAAAACACTTATCCTGTGAATTTTAACACAAAATAAGTGTTTTTAGATTAATTAACACCACTTATGCCTCTCCTTGCCCCATTGGGAAGGGTGGAATTGCCGGTGGGTCTTGTGTCGGAATGCGGATTTGTCCATACTCGCGCTCATAACGATGGATATTTTCCTGCAAAGCACCCAGCAGTCGCTTAGCGTGTTCGGGAGCCAGTATGACACGGCTCTTAACTTGCGCCTTACGCACGCCAGGGAGCACTCTGGCAAAGTCGATTACAAAGTCGCTGCTGGAGTGAGTGATAATGGCGAAATTGGCATATTCTCCCTGTGCCACTTCCTGTGGCAACTCCAGTTGCAAATGGTCTTGTTCTTGGTTTGTCTCTTTATTGTCCATATTGTTTCGAATTTTAATTTTATTACTGATTCAGAGGAACGAACTGGAACGTGAAGGTGCGATCCTGATAAGGTACACGATACTTTGGCAGAGCGAGTCCCCAGTTACTCCAACTGTTAGCACCACCCACACCTGTATGTGCACCGTCTATACAGAGATTGGTGTATTTTGACTTGGGCACTTGAGTAGAGTGACGCTGACCCTTCGCTGGTTTCGGTTCGTCAAGGTCTTCTATAGCGTAATGGAGGGCTGAGACGGAGAAAGGCTCGACGGCCTCAATACGCATACCCTGACCCTGTGCAGTTGTCTGGTTCCACCACCTGACATCCGACTTCAAGCCATTTTCTTGGGGACGGATATAGGGATAGAACTGTTCGTCGGCTGTCTGGTTATAGATTCCGATACGCTGCGACAACTTACGATCGCCATAGTTTTCAATGGGTCCACGACCGTAATAGGCACTGCGTTCCATTTCATAAGGTAACTGCATCACCATACCAAAGCGAGCCATGTCGGGCTGTTTCGCGTCTTTGTCGGTCTTCAGCTGTTCTACCACCTTGATACGGCCGTCACCACTGATGTGGTAAGTCAGTGTCAATTGGGCTTTGACGTCGGGCATGTCATAGACGGCAGTTACCACGACACATGGCTGTGGTTTCTTCACTTTCTCTGCATGGAAGGTCACCAGATTTAAAGTAGGATTCTTCCATACCTTATTATCTTTCTGGAATTGACCGCCCATATCATTGTCGGTGAGGGCACGCCAGAAGTTAGGACGCAGCACACCGCCCTCGCCAAGAAGTTGACGGTCTGCTACAGTATAGCGTACCATGAATCCCGACACCTTGTTGAACTGGATGTTGACGGCATCGTTCGTTACCGACAGGAGGGTGTCACGCTTACTGTCTTTCACCTTGAGTGAGGGAAGTTTTGCAGTTGCGTCCTGAAGTGCGAGTGTTCCCGGCTTCACCGTCAATTGCTGGTAGGCCACGGTCTGTCCTTTCTGCATCAGCGGTTCTGCGTTCTTGAGTTTATAATCGACGTTCAGCAAGTATTCCCCTGCCCCATCGCAGTTGCCCAAAGGCAATGTCACTTCAACTGTGCCTTGGGGAGCACAACTGATTTGCTCAACTTGTCCGCTTCTTATCACCCGACCGTCGCACAGGAGGGTCCAGTCCATCACATAGTTACTCAGGTCACGGAAGAAATACTCATTGCGGATGCGTAACTTGCCCTGAGTGATATCTACGGGTTCCGTCCAGATATTCTGATACTCATAACCTGTCTCGTACATGTGGGGGTTGGGCACACGGTCCGGACTCACCAGTCCATTACAGTTGAAGTTATTGTCCGAAGGGTCGTATTTGTTATAGTCGCCACCATAAGTATAGATGTCGCGTCCCTGCTTATCCTTACCATGCAATGCCTGATCGACGAAATCCCAGATGAATCCGCCCTGGAACTTCGGATACTTACGCACCAGGTCCCAATACTCTTTCAATCCACCGCCGGAATTTCCCATGACGTGGTTGTACTCACACTGGATGAGCGGTTTCTGTTTCCTGTTATCCTTGGCATATCCCTCGCAATGCCACTGAATCATATACATCGGACAGAAGATGTCCGTGTTAGCTCCCTCACCGGCTGGTTCGTACTGAATAGGACGACTCTGATCCTGTGAAAGTATCCACTGACGGGCAGCAGTGAAATTCTCACTGTCTGCCGTCTCATTACCAAGACTCCAGATGATGACGGAAGGATGGTTGAAGTTCACTGCCACGTTATGCTGGTTGCGTTCTACAATCTGCTGACGGAAGATGGGGTCTTTCGAGGGCGACGGATTCTGATAGAGGAAACCGTGACTCTCTTGGTTGGCCTCGGCACAAAGGTAAATGCCATACTCGTCACAGAGATCATACCACAACGGATCGTCGGGATAATGACAGGTGCGCACTGCATTGATATTGAAACGCTTCATCAACTGAAGGTCTTGAATCATGCGCTCACGGGAAACAACATAGCCACCATCGGGATCCATCTCATGACGGTTGACACCTTTTATATATATAGGCTTGCCGTTGACGAGCAACTGGGCATCTTTTATCTCCACCTTGCGGAAACCTACTCGTTGCGTCGTCACCTGATGGCCATACTCTATCTTCAACGTATAAAGATACGGTGTTTCTGCCGTCCACTTCTGCGGGTTGTTTACATGAAGCACTACACCACCCTGCTTAGGCTGTGACTCCTGCCACGACTTAACCGTCTGCGAAGCTACTTCTTTGCCTGCTGCATCAAGCAGCGTCAAACGGGCATCCGACTTACCGACAGCCCAAATCTTGACAGCAAGGGTACCGTCCTTATAATTATTAATAAGGTCGGGAGTGATACGAATATCCTGGATGTGTTCCGCCTTATCTTGTGCATAGAGATAGCAGGAACGCCCTACTCCGCTCAGTCGCCAGAAGTCCTGGTCCTCATGATAGGAACCATCACACCATCGGAAGGTCTGGAAAGCAATGAGGTTCTCACCACTATGAATATAAGGGGTTACGTCAAACTCGGCTGCCACCTTAGCGTCCTCTGCATAGCCAACATACTGACCGTTGACCCACAGGTAAATGTTAGAGGTGACAGAGCCGAAATGGGCAATGACCTGCTTACCCGTCCAATCTGCAGGAATAGTAATCACGCGACGGTAAGACCCCACATGGTTGTCCTTGACGGGCACCTCTGGCGGATTGTTCTTGAAATGGCCGCGCCACGCAAATCCCACATTCACATATTCAGGGTCGCCATAGCCGTTCAATTCCCAGACACCGGGCACTGGCATGTCCACCCAGTTCTTCGCATCATAGTCCATACGGAAGAAATCCGTTGGCCGCTGATTGGCATGTTCCACCCAGAGGAAGCGCCAAGTACCGTCCAACGACAGACAATTAGCCTGAGGGAAAGATGTATGCACCGCATAACGGTTGACCTCATTGACCTGCAGGTCGTGCCACCCCGTCATGGTGGGTTGTTGGGCTATGACAGGCATTGACACTGCCATCACTGCCACCATCATGATTAACAATACTTTCTTCATCGTTCAATTCTCGATTCTTGGTTAATGGAGGACAAAGATAATCATTCTTTTTCATTTCCACAAATTTCATGAAGTTTTTCACTTCGCTTAACGAATTGTTTACAAATTCATGCCGTTTGAACAGACCTCCCAAAAACCTTGAGTTAACTCGATTGATGAAACGAGTTAACTCAATCGATCAATCGAGTTAACTCAAACTGATTTTTGGCTTAATGAAGCTACAACATCTTTATGATTCTTTTTTCTTTACACAGATCAGAGAGTCCCCTGATCTGCGTCCATCTGCCGCCCAAAAACCTACCGCAAGAGGAGAAAGAAAAAAATCCTCCCCGCACTTCGCAGTACAGAGAGGCCATACCGATTTATTACCTCCAACTTATGAGAGTTACGCTAAACTCAAGGTAATCATGTATTGTATTAATGTTTAAATTTAATCGGTTTATACTGTATTCTTTTTCTCTGTCGTTCCCACGTCGTCAGGCACACGCTCGCTGAAGAGGCGGCGCAGGCCATCCTCGTAGGCTCGCAGGGCTTCGCGACCCAGATGAGTGATACTGCAGGTAGTATGCGAGAAGCGGCCAATGCCTGACTTCGACACATCGATGTAACCAGCCTCCTTGAGCGTGGTAATCTGTGTGCTCAGATTGCCGCGTGTAGAATCGGTAATCTGGCAGAGATACATAAAGTCGGCACTCTTCAATGAGTCGAGAGCGACCATGATTTTCAATCGCAAATCGCTATGGAGCAAAGGATTGATGACTTGAAACTTGAATGTGCTCATAGTTCGTAGTAAGTTTATAGGGTTCGTGACTTTTTAAGGTAGCGACGGAACAGGTGACCTGGTATAATGAGTGAGATGGTGATGGTAACAGCAGTGACAAGCAGTTGCCACGGCCAGAGGTCACCCTGAAAGAAGAGGGGTACGGCTGAGAGCAGGGAGGCTAGGATGCCACAGATAGTTTTAGGGCGAAAGTGCAGGATGATGCCAGTCATGAAACACCCCATGCCACAGAGCAGGCTGAGATAAGCGAAGAAAGCCTGTTGGAACACTCCGGAAAACCCCATTGCTGCACCACCCACGCACGATGCGAAACCAATGAATATCCACATCATCAGAATGATGTTCTGTTCAAGAGTGCGACTATGGGTGCGCTCATAATCCTCATTGAGGAAGTATATCATGAGGGGTGTGCCTATCAGAGGTATTCCTGCCCATAACCATGAACACCAGTCTTCATTCCATATCAGCAGTGCAGCAAACTCCACGAGTAATACTAAAACAGTAGGATATCCCCAAGCCAGGAAGAGGTTTTCGCCCGTCAGTTCCTTGCGGCTCATGACCTCACCACGCATACGAGTGATAATATCCAATTCCTCTGTCGTAATCATACTGATTTATGTTTATATTTTAAACAATACATTGCAAATATAGTGTCTATTTTTTAAACAAACAAGAAACGTACAAATAATTTAAGCAATATTAAGAAATGGGGAACATGACAAACGTGACCGCTCGGAAAGAAAAAACGCCGCTACAATGTTTCATGCAGCGGCGCCTTTCTATAGAATGATAAATTACTTCTCGTCAAGAACGGGCTCCTCAGCGAAATCGAGGACGTTCTTCTTGTTAGCCTGCATGCGCTCGTACTCTTCCTTTGAGCCGACAATAATCTTCTCGAACTCACGGAGACCAGTACCGGCAGGAATCAGGTGACCGGCAATCACATTCTCCTTCATGCCGTCAAGGTTGTCAACCTTACCACGGATAGCGGCTTCGTTAAGCACCTTGGTCGTCTCCTGGAAGGAGGCTGCCGACATGAACGACTTGGTCTGCAATGCGGCACGGGTGATACCCTGCAGAATCTGAGTAGAAGTAGCCGGCACTGCATCACGCACCTGAACAACCTTCAGGTCACGACGCTTCAGCATAGAGTTCTCGTCGCGCAACTTGCGGGCTGTTACAATCTGACCCTTCTGCAGATTCTCGGAGTCGCCGGCATCGACAACTACCTTCTTACCCCAGATACGGTCGTTCTCCTCAGCAAAGTCGAGCTTATCGACAATATCGGACTCGAGGAACGAGGTGTCGCCCGGATCATTGATCTGAACCTTACGCATCATCTGGCGAACGATAATCTCGAAGTGCTTGTCGTTGATCTTCACACCCTGCAGACGATAAACGTCCTGAACCTCGTTGACGATGTATTCCTGGACAGCCGTCGGACCCTTAATGGCCAGAATATCGGCAGGTGTGATAACACCATCGGAAAGCGGTGTTCCGGCACGAACAGCATCGTGCTCCTGTACCAGAATCTGCTTAGAGAGCGATACAAGATACTTACGCTGCTCACCAGTCTTAGAGGTAACGATAATCTCGCGGTTACCACGTTTCACCTTACCCATAGTTACCTCACCGTCAATTTCAGAAACGATAGCAGGGTTAGATGGGTTACGAGCCTCGAAGAGCTCGGTAACACGGGGCAGACCACCGGTGATATCACCACCCTTGGCTGCTGCACGCGGAATCTTCACGAGGGTCTCACCAGTCTTAACTGTCTGGCCGTCCTCAACGACTACGTGACCACCTACAGGGAAGTTATAGGTACCGATTACCTCGCCATCAGCTCCGATGACGTCACAGGTTGGAACCTTTGACTTATCTTTCGACTCAGTAACAATCTTCTCAGTCAAACCGGTTGTATCGTCGGTCTCGGCACGGAAGGTAATACCCTCAATGACATCATGGAACTTCAATGTACCGGCATATTCTGTAACGATAACGGCATTGAATGGATCCCACTGGGCAACCTTATCGCCTTTCTTCACAGTATCACCCGACTTGAAATAGAGAGATGAACCGTAAGGCACGTTGACAGTAGAGAGTACTA
>JAEEGI010016442.1_pt1 | contig 15277 bp, 12 predicted proteins | sample 8958751 | NCBI WGS metagenome assembly JAEEGI01 (sample SAMN16246545, study PRJNA631951) | gut metagenome | biome: gut microbiome; feature: rumen; material: KS-attached | host: Bos | place: Iran: Karaj | collected 2018-10
CGATGACGAGATTTCCTCCATTGTTTTTTTCGCGAAAAGGCTGTAAAACTCTTGGGGCGTTTCGCATTTGAAGATGTTCATCCTCACGAACAGGATGTCTTTCTGTTCGGCTTCTGTGGCTTTGATGGCTTTGGCTACCAAAGAGGATTTCCCCCAGCGGCGAGGCGAGATGATAGCCGTATTGGTGAGCGAAAGGAAATTGCTTTTCAAATGCGCCGTTTCCTCCGTCCTATCAGTGAAATCAGCATCTTCCACAATCTTTCCGTATGCGAATGGTATGTTCATCTTTTGAAATTTGCCGCAAATGTAATAAAATTATATGATATAAAACTGTATGATATAAGTTTATTTCATTTTTGTTGTCGTATCTAAAGTTTTAAAGAAAGGAGCATACATCTCCAAAGTCTTATCAATCATTTCCTTAACTCCATTTGAGGTCTTGGTGGCACCAGTGATGGCATCGAATTCTATGGGAACCAGTTGGCCATTTTTCCTAATCTGCTTGCCGCTGAACTGGCTTTGGAATTTCTCGGTTGTAATTTCGCCGCCCAAGCCAGGTGTCTCTGACTTGTGGTCGAAATTGGCACCAACTATCGTGCTTCCATCGGCGGCAATGGCGAGGTAGCCGCTAATCGGGCCCCAAAGTCCGTTGCCTCGCATGGGGATGACACTGATTTTTCGGTCGATGACAAACAATGGCAGTGTGCCGTCCTCGGTCGAGTTTCCGTTTTCGTCCAAGAGGAAGGAAGCCGTGCAATGTTGCTCGAAAAGTTTCGCGGCGTTGTCCTTGTTCACGTCGGGGATGCCGGCAGCCCGAAGGATGTTGATGCGTTTTTCGTTCTTTTCGTTGCGCTCCTGAAAAGGCTGAAGCCACAAAGCCGCTGCCGTAAGTAAAACTGCTACTATGACCACCAAAACCGTGGCGTACAAGAAGATATAACCGTTGCTGTTGATGTCGCGTTTCATTGGGCAGTGGCTTTTCGTTGGACAATGGCGCGTTTTTGCCGCATTTTTATATTGCGGGCAATGACGCAATGGTCGATGAGTGGGGCAAAGCAGTTCATGAGCAAAATGCTGAGCATCATGCCTTCGGGATAGGCGGGATTGATGACGCGCAGCATCACGGCGAAGATGCCGATGAGCAGGCCGTAAATCCATTTACCCATGTTGGTTTGTGCCGCTGTGACGGGGTCGGTAGCCATGAAGACCGCACCGAAGGCAAAACCACCCATCAGATAATGGTAGTAGAACGGCAACTGCATATAATCGTTGGTGCCAATGGCATTGAACAGTAAGCCCATGAGGCCACCACCAAGGATGACGGAAAGCATAATGCGCCAGCTGGCAATGCCGGTAAGCAGCAATATGATGGCACCCAGCAATATGGCAATTACCGATGTTTCACAAGTTGACCCTGGTATAGTTCCAATCAACATATCCAAAGCAGAGGCCGAGGGTCTCAATCCAGCAGCCAGTTCCGCCAAAGGCGTGGCACTCGTGATGGCATCGGTGCCCCATAAATCATTGGCAATCCATACATTGTCGCCCGACATTCGCGTGGGGTAGGCGAAGAAAAGGAAGGCACGCGCCACCAAAGCAGGATTAAGGAAGTTCATGCCCGTGCCGCCGAAAGCCTCCTTACCGATGATGACGGCAAAAGCAGTGGCGAGTGCAAGTTGCCACAAAGGCGTGGTAACTGGTACAATCATCGGGATGAGGAAGCCTGTCACCAAAAAGCCTTCGTTGACCTCGTGGTGGCGTATCTGGGCAAAGGTGAACTCGATGCCTAAACCGACAATATACGACACCGCCAGCATGGGCAGCATACGAAGGAACCCGAACCAGAGACAATACCACCAATTAGCCACAGTGCCCAACTCAAACGGCCAATCCGCAGCATGCAGAGAGGTTTGGTAGCCGATGTTCCACATGCCGAAGAGCATGGCGGGCACCAAAGCGATGACCACGGTAATCATGGCGCGTTTCAGGTCGACGGCATCGCGCACATGGCAGCCGCGCTTCGTGACCCGATTGGGCGTGAAGGCAAAGGTCTCGAAGGCCTCAAAGGTGCTCTGAAGCCACGCGAATTTGCCGCCTTCTACAAAGCTCGGCTTGATTTTGTCGATGAAACGGCGCAAGTTATTAAACATCACATAGCCTCCTTTCTCAGTTTTTCCAACGCCTCGCGAATGATGGCTTGGATGTCGGTTTTCGAGGTATCAATATACTCGCAAAGGGCAAAGTCTTCGGGTTCAACCTCATAGATGCCAAGGTTTTCCATCAGGTCAATGTCGCCGACGATGCAAGCCTTGATGAGTTGGGTAGGGTAGATGTCGAAGGGGAAGACTCGCTCGAAGTTGCCTGTGAAGACCAAAGGACGCACGTCGCCGTGAGTGTTGGTGTCGAATTTCCAAAAATTTTCAAAGCGCGGTAGGTTGATTCCCAAGGGTTTGAAGGTGCTTTTCGGCATGAAACCGCTGAGGAAGGTACGCGAAAAACTGAACTTCCTGAAGCCCGGCATCAGCCAACCCATGAAATCGTAATAGTCGCCCTCGGGAATAATGCTTACCAAATCGTCGTAAGCATCCAGGAAACCGTCGGCAGCGATTTGTGTACCGCTCAAGATGTCGCCCGAAATGATACGGTTTCCCTTTGCGACATCGTCAGCATCCATTTTGGGATAATCGTTGTTAAGCAATTGCCCTTTAATGATTTCTGCCATACAAACCCCAGCCTTGACACGGTAATAATGCGGGTTCTTGATATTAGGCCCAGTCACGGCGATGACCTTCTCGGGACGGTAAACGCCCGTCGTGACCAGTTCGCCTAACACGGCCACATCTTGCGCGTTCATTGTCCAAACGACCTCACCTTTATTAATAGGGTCGATGTGGGCAATTTGCGTGCCGATGTTTCCCGACGGATGCGGCCCATTAATATAATGTATGCCAACCCGTTGGGGCAGACCCACGTGTCTGCCCTCAACTACGTGTTTGTTCTTTCCAAAAACATTGGAAAGGTTTTGTCCGGGTCTAAAACAAACATGCACCAATCCTTCGGTCAATAAGGTCAAGGCCTCAATGCCTTTGGTGAAAAACGTTTCCCTGCCTTGCAAAGCGAAATCGTAATCAGGAGCTAAAGGTGCGCTGTCAAAGGCACTGACGAAAATGGCCTTGGGTTTGTTGTCTGGCTTGGCGACGGTGCCGAAAGGTCGTTGGCGTAATTGCGTCCACAGGCCACATTGCAGCATGGCAGCCTTGATTTCATCAGCGGTCTGCATGGTTGAAGTTGACGAGGATTTGCAATCCGAGCCTATAGTTGCCATAGTTGTCGTGGATTTGCAATCCACGACAGCCGAACCTGCGGATTTGAAATCCGCCTCAACCACCACCTCCAATAGTTTCCGTTTCTCGCCCCTCACAATGGCTTTCACTCGCCCGTTGACTGGCGAAGTGAATCGGACGCGCTCGTCTTTTTTGTCACAAAACAGGGCATCACCTACGGCTACAGTATCGCCTTCCTCAACCAACAAACGCGGTGTGAGTCCCACAAAATCAGTGGGTTTCGCGGCGTATGTTGAAATACTCCGCGCATCAGTAAGGCGCAATTCTGCCGTTCCACTGATGGGAAGATCCAGGCCTTTTCGTATGGTGATGGTGTCGGGCATCAAAGCTCAATTGATGCGGCAAATTTACGACATTTTTCCAACGCTTCCTAATGGCATTGGTACATATATTTCTCACACCGCTAACAGCACCAGCAACTGCGCCGTGAAAATCCTCAAAAACATGGTCAGCGGATAGACGGTGGCATAGCCCATGTTGGGCAGCTTGCAGCCTTCGGGGGCCACGGTGTTGGCAAAGGCGAGGGTAGGAGGGTCAGTGTGCGAACCGCCGATGAAGCCCATCAGCGTGTAGTAGTTCATTTTCAGCACCAAACGACCGAAAAGGCCGACCAAAATAGGCGGCACCATGGTGATGATGATGCCGTAAACGACCCACATATAATGCTCCTGAACGGTTTCCACAAATTTGCCGCCTGCGCCCAAGCCTACACCAGCGAGGAAGAGCGCAATGCCCACCTCGCGAAGCATCCACACACCATGGCTGTCGGTGAAATCGGTACTGAACCAGCCTTTTTTCACCCCAAGCCAACTGCCGATGATGGCCACGACAAGCGGACCGCCGGCCAAGCCGAGTTTGATGGGTGCCTTCATGCCCACAGGAATCGGGATGGAACCCACGATGATGCCCAAGGCGATGATGACGAAGATGGGAATGAGATTCACCTTGTGTCGCTGCGACGTGGGCGTGGGCAGTTTTTCGGCCTTAGGTTCAAGAGTGTCTTCGGTGAAAGGCTCCTTTTTCAAGTCGATGCGGCAGAGCGGACGCAACAGAATGCAGGTCATAATCATGCCCACCACGGCCAAGGGATAGGTCACGGCATAGCCTGAAGCCAAACGGTCGGCGGCACCTTCGATGCCCAAGTCGGTGACGGCTTGCTGGGCGGCAGAAAGTCCAGGCGTGTTGGTGATGGCACCTGTGTAAACGCCCGCCATATCAGCTAAACTTTGGTTGGCGATTTTCGAGATGATGATGGTGGTGAGCACACCAAGAGCCACATTGACCAAAGCCATCAGGTTCATGGCCAGACCGCCTTTCTTGAAAGAACGGAAGAAGCCTGGACCGACTTGCAGCCCAACGGCTACAACAAAAAGAATCAATCCGAACTCCTTGATAACGTGCAACATTTCAGCATTGAGGCAGACCCCACAAGCACTGAAGGCAATGCCTACAAAGAGCACCCAAGTGATGCCCAAGGAGATTTTGGCGATTTTGATTTTACCCAAAAGCAGTCCGATGAAAATGGACAAGGCAAGGTATAAAATGGTGGGCCCAACGCCCGAACCGGTGAAGAGATTCAACATGATTTCTACTTGCTTTGTAATGAAAACACAAAAATAGGGTTTATTTCTGAACGGACGCGATAATCACCGAAATATTGTTCACGAACATGTTTACGGCGATGGCCAACAGGATGACACCGAAGAACTTACGGAGAATGAAGATGAGATTCGGGCCTAACAGTCGCTGCACCTTGTCCAACGAACGGATGACAACGTAGTCCAATAGGATATTGAGCAGCAGGGCAATCATGATGTTGATGACGGCATAATCGGCACGTAACGAGAGCAGTGCTGTCAACGCGCCTGGGCCTGCAATCAGCGGGAAAGCGATGGGAACGATGCTGGCTCCACTGGTGCCGCCATCATTCTTGATGATTTCGCGACCGAGAATCATTTCCACGGCCAAGATGAACAGCACGAACGAGCCAGCCACGGCAAACGAAGCCGCATCAATGCCGAACAACTTCAGCAATGCATCGCCAGCAAAGAAGAAGGCCAAAAACAAGCCCAAAGCGGTTAAACAAGCTTGTCCCGCCTTGATGGTTTTGTTTTGCTCCTTCATGCTCACGAAGATGGGAATGGAGCCGAAGATGTCTATAATGGCGGCCATCACGATGAACGCACCGAAGATTTCCACAAAGTTGATCTGACTGAACATGGTTGATTTTTTTTGTCGCTTTGCGTCATTGCGAGGCACGAAGCAATCCAGATAAAAAGTGATACTCATAGATTGCTTCGTCGTGCCTCCTCGCAATGACGTCAAGCGTTTATACGATATTATTCCACAAATAATGGAAATGCGGCCCAAAACGCTTGAAGGCAGCCTCGTCAAGCATCTCTTGGTATTGTGGATGTGCCACTGAGATAATCAGTTTCGCTCTTTCCTGCAACGAGCGTCCGTAAAGGTTGACCGCACCGTATTCCGTGATGAACCAGTGAATGTGGTTGCGCGTGGTGACAGCACCCGAGCCCAAATCCAAGGCAGGCACAATCTTGTTGATGCCCTTGCGCGTGGTGGAAGGCATGGCGATGATGGCCTTGCCGCCCTTGGCACGCGATGAGCCGTAAACATAGTCAATCTGCCCACCCACGCCAGAATAGATGCGTTCGCCCAAAGAGTCGGCGCACACTTGACCCGATAGGTCGATTTGAATGGCGGAGTTGATGGAGGTCATCTTGGGCTGTTGCGCGATGACAAAGGGGTCGTTGGTGTATTCCACGTCCATCAGCAGCACCTCATGGTTGCCGTCGATGAAGTTGTAAATCTTCTGCGAGCCCATCACGAAGGTGGAGACGATTTTGCCCTTGTTGAGCTTCTTGTTGTTGCCCGTGATGACACCTTTCTTAATAAGGGGCAGGATGCCGTCGCTGAACATCTCGGTGTGGATGCCGATGTCCTTGTGGTTGTGGAGGCACGAGAGGATGGCATTCGGTATGGAGCCAATGCCCATCTGGAGGCAGGCACCGTCTTCGATAAGCTCGGCACAATAGCGTCCGATGGTCTTTTCCACCTCGTTGGGTTCGGGCATATCGACGGTGAGCAGCGGTGTGTCGTCTTCAACAAAGACATTGATGCTGCTGATGTGGACCAGCGCATCGCCAAAAGTGCGCGGCACATGCTTGTTGACCACGGCGATGACGAACTCAGCACTCTCCATGGCGGCCAAAGTGGCATCCACAGATGAACCAAGAGACACATAACCGAATTTGTCAGGCGGACACACCTGAATCATGGCCACATTGCACTTGATGTAACGTTCGCGGTAGAGTTTCGAGGTCTCGCCGAGGAACACAGGGATGTAGTCAGCTAAGCCTTTCTGTACGCTCTCGCGCACATTGGCACCCACAAAGAAGGCGTTATGTTGGAAAATACCCTCAAACTCCGGATTGACGTAAGGCGCGGCACCCTCAGTGTGCAAGTGATGGATATAGACGTTCTTCAACTCGCCAGCGCGACCTCTGTCGCACAAGGCTTTGACTAAACATTGCGGCACATTCGACACCGAACTGATGTGGACATGGTCGCCCGACTTAATGACTTTGACGGCTTCTTCGGCCGTAACTGCTTGATATTGTTTCTTCATAATTAACTAATAACTCCAATTCCCGGAAGCTTTGTTTCGCGACTTGAGGCAGGTCTTCTGACTGAGGTCTTTTCTTGCCGTCTTCCCGAAAGACAAGGCTTTCAGTGACATTCATGGCAAGCGTTGCAACCATCACAGCAGCGGGAACTGTCCGGGATTTTCACCCGATTCCCTATTGAGTCCGTGAAGGACACCACAAATCGGCGGCAAAAGTAGTGTTTTTTCCCATCCGAAATCCGAATTGGGAAAGAATTATTGAAATGTTCTTTTTCTCACAAAACCTGCAAAACTTACAAAACTTGTTTTTTGTCAGGTCGGCTCGCCAACCGGCTCGCCGACGGGAAGCCTACCGGGGTGCTGCCCGAAGCTGCGCTGCGCTTGCATCGGGTTGTGGTCGGGTCGCCCTTTCAGGGCTTTGCGGCAGCCATGTCATCCCTGCACTGGCCTGAGCGATGGCTGGGATCTATGGCTGCGTCGTGTGTCGCAGGGGTTCCGCTGTGCTTCACCGCCTGCTTAATGTCCTGCGCCCCTACGGGGCTTTGCTCCCACTGCCGCTTCGCGCGTCCCCCTAAGGGGTGGCAGGGGGGATTCCACACTGGGCTTTGCTCCCACTGCCGCTTCGCGTCATTGCGAGGAACGAAGCAAATCGAAGATTAGCTTCGCTGAATGCAGAGCATTTCGACGTAGTCAATCCAGAACCTCCGCAAGTCGAGGCTTTTATTATGGGCGCAAGAGTACGGAAAAAATGGTTTATGGGGGATTACAGCAATCCGTTTTTCTTCATCAGTTGGCGGAGTTCTTTGTCGGTGATGCTTTCCCGCTCAGATTTGTCATATATGGTAACGAGCGTCACATTTGCGCCATCGGTCTGTATGAGGATAGTGTGGGTGATGACTCTTGCACCACCACTTTTGCCTTTGGCTTTTGAGGTGATGGGGAAACGGACTTTTCTCAAGTGCTTGCCTAGTTCTGTGCCCATCATTGGGTTCTGGCATAGTTCGTCGAGAAAGATGGCATAGTCGTTCTTCATCGAAGGGTAACGCTTTGCGAGTTTTTTCAACTCATGGGCAAAGTCGGGCGTGGCTGTAATCCTACAATTCATTGAGCAGGTCCTCCGCGGCAATGCCTTCGAGTGTCCCTTCCTGCATTTGGCGGAGTTGTCCGAAGGCGTGGTCAATCTTGGCAAGCGTCTTTTCCTTGGCAGTTGGAGCCGTGCGAACCACATCAGCCTCGCTGTAGGTCCAGCCCATTTTGGAAATCATCTTCTTGAAGAAGCCGATTTCATGGTTGGGAATATGTATTGTAATAGCAGTCATGGCATTGTATTAGGATTTCGCTGCAAAGTTAAATAGATTTTCTGAAAAGCAGAGCATTAATTCATAATTTGTTGTCTTTTTTGAGGGCGCAAAAATACGGAAAAAGTCGGCAACTTGCGTATGCCGACTTTTTTACTCGCGGGCAAACCCGCCATTCCCCGAAGGGGAACCTCTATCATCTCACGACGATCTTCTGCGTCCTAACCTCATCTCCATTAATAAGCCTGAGCATATAAACTCCAGCCGCAGCATGGATGCTCTTGCTGACGCTGCCATGGATGCTTTCGCTGCTCAGGATGCGGCCATTGAGGTCAATCACTTGCAGGGTGGCATCACCATCGTTAGCGATGATCCAGTTGCCGTTGTTCATGAAAGCGAAGGTCGCATCGGACGCTGAGCCTGTCGAAGCGTCGTTGGCTACAAACACCAGCTTGAAGCGGCTCTCATAGTCCGTCGTCCTTGCCGTGAAGGTGTAACTGGCCACTGAGCCTGTCGAAGTGCCAGTCTGTGTTGCATTCGGTCCTTCGACAGGCTCAGGAGCCGAAAGCAGGTCAACATCCGCACCCGTCATATTATCAATCAGGTGCAAATAGCTCATCTCTACGCCTTCGGGGTTGACCGAAATGGTGTATTGTCCGTTTTCGTTCGCACGGAAGTTGACCGGCATCTCACCGTAGCCGTCGCTGTAGGCGATGGCGTATTCCTCTGCGCCTTGCGGGATATAGATATTGCCGTTCTGTTCGCCGAAGTAGAACTTGCCCAACTGGCTACCCTCGTTGAAGCTCACGATGGCGTTGTCCAGCAAGGTCGTTGAGCTTGTCGAAACGCCAGTTTGATTGCGAGTCGGCCCTTCGACAGGTTCAGGGACCTGGGTGAGGGCGATGTGCAGGCTGCCGTTGTTGGGTTGCGGGGCTGCGTTGGAACTTGCCTTGGTGAAGTAAACGGATTCCCCGGTTCCTTCGGCCTTCACCATTACGCCGGTGAAAGGCTCGATGGTGGTTTCAGTGCCCTCGTAAGGCGCCACAGTCTGTCCGCTGATGACATAGTATGAAACCGGATTATTATCCCCGTCTGTCATTGTAGCCTCCACGGTGAACGGATTGCCCACCAAGTTCCAGCCAGCGAGGGGCTGGTCAGCATCGTAGTCGAGCGGCACTTCTACAGGCTCATTGCTTGTGATGAACGTGCCGCCAAACGCCAACTTTTTCGTGTATTTGGTGGCATAGAGGTAGCCTTGGCCGTTGACGAGGTTGAAATTGGGGTCGTCATTAGGGATGTTCGATGTGCTTGGTTTCCAGTTCTTCCATTCCTTGCCGTTGTTTCCGCCAGTCTGGTCGAAATAGTAGAGGTCGAAGTCCTCGGCGGGGGTGGCTACAAGGTTGTGGACATTCGTAGGCGCAATGCTTCCCGCCACGGGCGAGGCGATGAACACCCAGCCGCCACTGCCTTCGCCGTAGCCGGCGACCTGCTTAAAGACAACGCCTTGGGGATACAGCGTCTTGCCTTTAAGGTCCTTAAGTTGCGTACTGCTGAGTGTGCCGCTGCTGTAGATGTCATCGTCCTCGGTGATGAAGGTCTTGCCTGCGGCGATGCTGATGCTGCCGTTTGTTCCGGCTTTATAACTGCTTGCATGGATGAAATCGGTGGCGTTGGTCCAGCCGAGAGTGACGCTGCCGATGTAAGCATAGATGCCGTAGGTGTCACCCGTGGCTGTCACTTGGCCGCCGTTGATATTCACAGAGGCAGAATTTATTGCAATGCCATAATTGGTGCTACCCGTGGCCGTTACTTGGCCGCCGTTGATATTCACAGAGGCAGATTTTATTGCATAGATGCCACATTTCGAGCCGTACACATGGAGTTGTCCCTTGTTCGCGCCCGTGCTCTGTGCGTAGATGCTGAGGGAGTAGTTTTCATTAGCACCGACACCGATGCCATAGTCGCTCTCCGTGTCTACATTCACCACGGCGCCGTCCTTGAGGATGAGATGAACGTTGCCTTGAACAGTGATTTTGCCGGCAAAGTTGATGGTGCCGTCGGCCACGTACCAGCCTGCGGTGAGGGTGTAGTCGTTTTCGCTGCCGTCAAGGGTGGTGTATTCCACGCAGTAGTGTTGCTGGCCGTTCATGTCCAAGTAGAGGATGGCATTGGGCAGGAATTCATACGTTGCGCCTATCTCCACGTCCGCATCGGGCATGGTGAGGGTGTAGGGATTGTCCGTGCCAGTGAGCGTGCCGCCAGTGGTAGTGTAACCGTTAAAGCCGAAGCCTTCAGGCGGAGTGTTGCCAAGCGTGAGGCTCACCTCGTCGCCGTTGCCAGCGTAGAGCACATCGCCGTATTTCAGGCCGGGCAGTTGCGTTTCGTTTTCATCTTTATAGGCGGTGATGCAGGATGTTTCGTACTCGGTTGGCGTACCGCTGAAACCCACGGTGACGTTCTCGTCCGTCGTGATGCTGTACACCTTCGTGCCCTGCGCGGTGCCGAGGGCGCGGGTGTAGTAGCAGTTGGTGATGGTGTTTGCGTTGCCGTTGCGGACGAAGGTAGCGCTGGGATATTGCAGGCCTACGGATCGATGATGGTGCTCAGGTCGGCGGTGAGCAGGCTGTTGGTGACATTGATGGTGGCGTTTTTCCAGCCCACGAAGCCGCCGCATTGGCTGGTGGCGTTGTTCCCGGCGCTCTGGATGCTGCCGTCGAAGAGGCAACCCTCGATGTTGGTGGTGCTGTTCTTCCACGAGCAGGACATGATGCCGCCGTGGGTACCATCGTTATGGTCATTGTTGGTGACGCTGCTAATGATGTTGACCGATGAGCGGCAGTCGGTGATGTTGGTCGTGCCGTAAGCCTGACCGACGATGCCGCCAGTGTGCTTTTGCTTGGTGTAGATGGTGCCGGCTACGTGCAGGTGCCGGATGGTGGCGTTGTTGACGTAGCGGAAGGGGGCGAGGTTGTTCTCATCGGCGGGACTGCCGCTACTGCCGTAGTTGAAAGTGAGCGTGTTGCCTTGTCCGTCGAAGGTGCCGCAGAAGGGACGGTCGCTCGCCGCGAGGTTGTCGCCTGCGCCGCTGCCCGCAATGCGGGAGCCCTCGATGTCATTGGCAAGATAGACGGTCTTGCCGCTGAAGTAGTTTTGGGGTTTGTTGTCGATGGAGTCGCAGAAGTAGCCCCAGCCCGTGGCGGTGCTGATGGTGTAGGTGTCGCCTTCATGCGCGAAGTGGAGTGAGATGTCGGGCGTGAGGGTCTTGCCGGCGATGGCACTAATCTGGCTACTATTGAGCGTGCCGCTGTAGGTCGTCGTGCCGTCGGTGAAGGCCAGGCCGTCCTTCACCTTGACGGTGCTATTATTATAATAACTGCTGGCATAGACGTGATCGGTGGTCTTGCGCCAGCCGAGGGTGATGGTTCCAGAAGATTTGAGGCCGTATTTGTCGCTGCCTCCGGTGGCGCTGACCTGTCCGCCACTGATGGTAATGTTGCCTAATGTAGATATTCCAGTGGCGCCATTTGAGATGGCGGTGACATTGCATCCTACGATGTTAACGCCGGAATATGCGTAAATGGCATTGCCAGAAGAGCCGGTGGCGGTGACATTGAGCGTGCCGGTGCCGTTTTCTTGGCCGTAGATGCTCAGAGTAGCAGTATTACCATCACTGTCAATAATTCCGTTGGTATTGCTACTGGAAATGGTGAAGGTCTTGCCGTCGGCGAGGATGAGGTTGATGTTGCCATTGCAATAGATTTGATCGCTTGAGTTTTCAATGTTGACATCGCTGTTGATGACGTACCACTGGTTTGCTGTGAGAACACCTGTACCTGTGAGCACGGTGGCGGTCACGTCGTGGCGTGTGCCGTTCTCGTCGATGTAGTAGGTCTCTACAGTCTCTGCCCACGCCATTGCGCAGGTCACGATGAGCGCGAGCGTCATGGTTGCCCGCATGAGGTTGTGTTTGAAAATTGTTATTTTTTTCATTTTCTGATGATTATGATTTTCAGGTTGTTTTTTTGAAAGCGCAAAAGTACAAAAAAGTTTGTTGTCAGGGAGGAAAAAGTTGAATTTTAAAGAAAAGGATTGCGGTATGTGGAAAAGTTCGTATTTATTCCTATTTTTGCAGCCGATTTGGCCAAGGGAATGCCGTGCGAATCGGCAACAGTGCCCGCTGCTGTAAACCCGCGTAAGGTCTGTCAACCAAGCCACTGTACGGCTCCTCCGTATGGGAAGGCGACAGGCTCGGGTGAGTCAGAAGACCTGCCAAACAGAGAGTTCAATTGCAAGCCTTCGGGAACAAGGGCGATGCTAAGCGCGGCAATTAGCAGGACTGCTTGCGATGGTTTTGCAAAATTTGTTCAATGCGTAATAATCAATAAGTTATGCGTAAAAATTTATTACTTATCCTTTCGCTTTTCGCGACGACCTTGGCCTTCGCGCAAGAACCGGCCACTTTCGAAGATGTGCCACTGGGTAGCGGTGGTATCTGGCAGCCTCCTACAGGCGAGAATGAGATGTCCAGCGGCGGCTGGCTCTTTACCAATTCTAATCAATACGGCTATTGGGGCGGCTTTACGGCCTCTAACCGCACGGATTTGAACCAATCTGGTTTGGATGCCCAGTATACTGCGGCAACAGGCTGTGGCTACGATGGCTCTACCCAATATGCCGTGGCATATACCATGGGCGTGCAGACAGAGGTTTATGCTGCTGATGGGCAATCACATACCGTCACAGGCTGCTATGTCACCAACAATCTGTGGACTTATCAGGACATTCTTCAAGGCGGGTATGGCGAGCTACCCTACGGAGGAATTACAGGCAACGACCCTGACTGGTTCAAGGTGACAGCAATAGGTAAGAATGCCAGCGGACAGACTGTGGGTACCTTGGATTTCTATCTCGCCGACTACCGCTTTGCAAACAACGCAGAAGACTATGTCCTTAACACTTGGGAATGGTTCGACCTCAGCCCCTTGGGATCTGTGGCCACCATCAGCTTTGAACTATCGTCATCGAGAGGCAGCGGCTACAATATGATTACGCCGGCTTACTTCTGCATGGACAACTTCAACGGCGGCGGTGCAGCTCCCGACCTCCCGCCTTATATCGTCAACCCTGTGCAGGATGTGGTTTTCAACGAATATCCTCAGACCATCCAAGTCAACCTCAACGGCGTGGCCACCGACCCCGATGACCCGGACGAGCAAATCACCTATAGCATTGTCAGCAACTCCAATCCGAGTGCCTTGACCGCTACGATGAGCGGCAAGATTCTGGTCATGATGCGCCAAAACGCCAACCAAGCCACGGCCAACCTCACCATGCGCGCCACCAGCGATGGACAGTATGTCGACTTCATCGTGCATGTCATCATCAACGCGTACGTTGACCAACCGCCATACATTGTCAACCCTGTGCAGGATGTGGTTTTCAACGAATATCCGCAGACCATCCAAGTCAACCTCAACGGTGTGGCCACCGACCCCGATGACCCCGACGAGCAAATCACTTACAGCATTGTCAGCAACTCCAATCCGAGTGCCTTGACCGCCACGATGAACGGCAAGATTCTGGTCATGACACGCCAAAACGCCAACCAAGCCACGGCCAACCTCACCATGCGTGCTACAAGTGATGGACAGTATGTCGACTTTACCGTTCATGTCATCATCAACGCTGTCATTGACCTTCCGCCTTATATTGTTCATCCTGTGCAGGATGTGATTATGGACGAGTTCCCGAAGATAGTGCAAATTGACTTGGATGGTGTGGCTACCGATGACGACGACCCTGACGAGTTAATAGAGTATACGTTGCTTTCCAATTCCAATGAAGAAGCCCTTTCGGCGACTATGGCTGGCAAAATTCTGATCCTTGAAAGATTGACGGAAGACCAAGCTGAGGCAGATGTGGCAATGCGAGCCACCAGCGATGGGCAGTATGTCGATTTCAACGTGCATGTTATTATGAACCACGTGGAAGGTGTGGACGAGAATCGATTTGGTTTTGCCGTCTATCCCAATCCCACCCATGGTCAACTGACCCTTACTGTGAGCGAAGTCTCGTCTTTCGATTACCGTGTCTATGACCATGTCGGACAATGTGTTGCAAGCGGGAAAACCCAAGGAACCGAAACCCGCCTTGACCTGAGCTATCTCAATAAAGGCATATATTTCATTTCCGTCGAATGGGAAGATAACCGCTTGGTTCAGAAAGTGATAGTTAGATAATCATTTGGTACATATAGTTTTTTGAGTGTGAAGAGGCGGCTCCTTGCGGGGCTGCCTTTTCTGTTTTACCGTCGAAGTTACCGGCAACAAAAACGCAAAAAGGCGACCCGAAGGCCGCCGTTTTTCTCACAAAACCTACAAAACCCGCAAAACTTGCTTTTTGTCATGTCGGCGAGCCAATCGGCTCGCCGACGGGAAGCCGCCGGTTGGCTGGCCTACCGGGGGCTGGCCTACCGGGGTGCTGCCCGAAGCTGCGCTGCGCTTGCATCGGGTTGTGGTCGTGTCGTCCCTTCGGGACTTTGCTCTCACTGCCGCTTCGTGTCATTGCGAGGAGGAACGACGAAGCAATCCAGAACCTCCACAAGTCGAGGCTTTTTATACGGGCGCAAAAATACGGAAAAAGAGGATTGTCAAGGACAAAAAACAATTTTTTTGCCGAAAGGCTTGCAGAAAGAGAAAAAGGTTGTATTTTCGCGGTGTGAAAAACGCAGATCGGCTTTTGCATGGATTAACTGCGCTTTCATTTTAAAAATGCGTAAATCGGTTTCGGCATGGATTAACTACACGCTTTTTTTATGTACTCAAGGCTGTACTGAACATGTTTCCCATCTTTTTTCTTGCCAATAACCAATTCGATGGTGAAATTCATGTAATCCAATTTCTGGTATTGCGTTCATTGTTGTTTCATTCATGTCTTTGGCGGAAATATGTTTTGTTTCAAAGGGCATTTTCGGGTGTCGCTTTTCGCGGGAG
>JAEEGI010016445.1_pt1 | contig 15275 bp, 18 predicted proteins | sample 8958751 | NCBI WGS metagenome assembly JAEEGI01 (sample SAMN16246545, study PRJNA631951) | gut metagenome | biome: gut microbiome; feature: rumen; material: KS-attached | host: Bos | place: Iran: Karaj | collected 2018-10
TTCATGCCTGTAAGCAGGAAGAACATTGGTCTCATTCTGGTATATATCGCGTTTATGCTGCCATTGGAATGATCGGAACCGAAAAGGTAGTAAAAGTATTCTCCCCTTTCAGAAAGATATGCTGTTACATGGTCTAAAAACAGGTCAAAACATGCTCTGTCGACAGTTCCCCAAGAGGCCTCTCCTCTCAGCAACTTCTCATACGCATCCAGTTCTTCTGTCTCTATTTGCTCATATATCTCATAAACATCATGATAATACCTGTAAAATGTGCTTCTGTGCACCCCGGCTTCTGCCGCAACGTCTGACACCTTTATGCTTTCCATCGGATACTCTTTATATAGTTTCCAAAAGGCATCCCTGATATGCTTCTTTGTCATATCTGTAATTTCAGGTTGTTTTTTCATTCAGTTCTCCTTCGTGCGACACTTGATGGAACATTGTTTCTTGATGAGTGCAGTTTTACAGTTATAATAATATCATAAGACACAATGTCCTACAATCTTTCAAGGAGACTTATCCATGAAAAAATATTGGTCAAAATATAATATATATCTGCTTACTATCGCTGCGATCATAGTTTTGATATATCTGTTTCTAAACAGGCAGCAATTGAGCACAATGAAGAAATGGCTGGGGCTGTTTTTCATCGGGATCACCCTTCACGAGTGGGAGGAAACGCGCTTCCCCGGGGGATTCTTCGAGTTGATGACCCGTAAATTCGGAATATCAGATGTAACCGAATACAGAAAAGGAGTGGCTCACGGAAGTGTTGTCATAGCCATATCCTTCTTCTCATTGATTCCTTTTATCCTTTCAGATGTTGCATGGCTTTCGGTTGTACCCGCCATCCTTGGGATCTTTGAAGCCATTATCCATATTGTAGGTATACGCATACATCATCTGCCCAAGCCATACTCTCCGGGCATGGCCACTGCGCTTCTTTGTCTGCTGCCCTGCTCTGTCGGTATTATCATGAACATCGGAAACAGCATCGGATGGAAACTTCTTCTCGGCTTTATTTATTATTTCCTCACTTTCGCATGTATGGAAGTAATGGTATGGAGTGCGTTCGGCGTTTCTCCCAAAGATCTACCCAAAACTTTTCGGAAGGCGATACTTAATGGAAGAAATAAATGAAACAAAGACGATCCTAGCGATCGTCTTTTGTTTTTATCATGAATCTTGCATCAGGGGCATATCCGAACTGCTATTTCTACCGTGGCGGATTCGCTACAATAGAATGGTTCGAATAGCCTAGACTAAAATGACTTCCAGGTCGTTTTTTTCTTTGTAATGAATAGAGAACTTATACGCCGGCGCGGTTTGCTGTCTTTCGTTATATTATCAATCTTCTGGGTACTGTGAGATCTCAGGCTGATATGTCTGTATGTTATGAGTCATACCGTTATCAGGCACTATAGTTTCTCCTGTTATGCCATCCACAAAATCTGTACACATCATATATACTACCCTCGCAACTGAGTCAACAGACTTGATCTCATCAAGCTGGGGTGTTGATATTTCATCATACAAAGCATCCTGCTCTTCTTCGGGAAGACAATCAAGAACCAGATTGCTGGTTGCTCCCGGCGTAGCCATTCCTCCGGGCGCCACGGTATTTACTTTGATTCCGAAGCGTTTAAGTTCTCTGGCAGCTTCTATCGTCAGGGATACAACTCCGCCCTTGGACGCCGCATAGTGAGAGTAACCGCCAAAGGTGGGATATGGCATCCAAGCGCAGTTTGAGGAGATCAGCGTCATCTTTCCGGGGATACCACGATCCTTCATATACTTGCTTACATGCTTTACGGTTCTGAATGTTCCGTTAAGATTTACATTTATAACTTTCTCAAATTCATCGGAAGGCATATCGTAAATATGCGCATAGTTCCAGATCGCGGCTGCAGTTACGAGAATGTCCAGAGAGCCGAAAGTACGATCAACAAAGTCAACCATATCAATAACGCTCTGCTCATTAGTCACATCCACCTTGAAATACTGTACACGATCAGGACCATATCCCTGCTCTTCCAGTATTCCAAGGGTGTTTTCTGCTTCTTTTTCCGAATACGAGGCTACGACAACGTTAGCCCCGCCCTCCAGCAGTCTTTTGGAAACACAGAATCCAAGGCCGCCAGTTCCGCCTGTTACCAAAGCCACTTTGCCTTTGACTCCGAATATTTCACTCAAAGGCGGCATTTCATCCAGATATCCATTGAGCATCAAAGCCTGGGGATCATTATGATCATATGTCATGTCCTGCTCCTTTTACTTAATAAAGACCTTATTGCAAACAGTGATCACAGCATCGTTCGGGCCTACTGTAAGAACCGTACCGTTCTCTGCGAACTTCTTGTCTACTATAGCAAAACCTATATTCTTATCAACTGTATATCCGTAGATCATCTGTCGGCAGATTCCGCATTGTATTCCTTTATGTTTTACGATCTCGTTCTGAGCCACATCTTCGTAACCGTCTCTTTCCGGAGTAAAGGTGAATCCCACAAGCTTGTACTGAGACTCATAATTTGTCAATGCCTCCTTGCCATTGAATTCCTTATCCATCTTCACAGACCAGCCAAGGCCGCATTCATACGGAGTAATGCCGTACATATCCTGTCGAAGTGCAAATCCTTTTTCCATGGGAAGAGATCTAAGATAAACTTCAAGTGTTCTGAGTTCTTTGATACCGGAAGCCTTAAGCCTTTCTTTTATCTTCGCAGTCTCCTCTATAGGACAGTATATTTCATATCCATTTTCACCAGTGAACCCGGAACGGTGTATCTTAACATCAACGCCGGCCATGCGGTTGTCTGCCATTCTGAATCGCTTCATTTCATCAATGGGCTTTTCAAGAAGTTTATTCATCTCCTGCAAAGAATCGGGTCCCTGAACAGCGTACATATCAACTTCATAAGTAAGCTCTTTAAGGGTGCAATCATAGTCATTACCCTTCTTATCGAACCACTTGGCAAATCTCGGTGCATACAGCGTTGATACCCAAAAGATCTCATCTCCCAGGTTTGTCACGATAACATCATCCACTATCTTGCCATCATCATTCAAGATCGTAGTATACTTACTGCCTCCGGGCGCAGCGCCTGCGATATCATTTACGCATATATAGTCAAGATATTTAGCGGCATCGGGGCCTGATATCTGAACCAGATCATGCTGCCATCTATACCATCCGGCAGCAGTTCTTACAGCCATGGCTTCAGCCCTGGCTACTGTATCTTCTCTGAATAACATGTCAGTTCCTCCCTATCCACTAAATCATATATTTATCGATCTTGTGTCCGATAACTATTTCCATCTCGTCCTCATCCTTGTTCTCAAACCAGACGGAGAATTCCGGATCAACAAGAGTTTTAACGGAATTGTGCCAAAGGGTCTCATAGCCCTCAGTCAGTTCATCCATAGGAGCCATTTCATATCTTCCGTTGAAATCATCAGCTGTAACGTGGATGCGGCACTCATCCTTCTCGAAGGCGGTGAGTTCACAGGGTACAAGCTGGCAGTCAAGCAGGAATTTGATATACCCTGCCATTATTCTGGCATCCTTTCGGTCTATGTCGTGAGGTACTCCAAGGTAATTCCTCAGTCCTTCTCTTGACGAAGGATCCATAAATTGATTCTTTCCGGCAACGCTGAACACGATTTTGAAGATCCTGAGGAACTCGTCTTCATCCTCCGCCATGTCTCTGATAGCTACGAGAGGAAAAGACACTGACCATACCCAGCCAAACTGCATAACCCAGTTATATGCCCACTCAAAGGATTTCTCTTCGCCGAAGGCATTGGTATATCTTCCGTTTCTGATGATCTGACCGGATCTTAACGTTCTCTCTTCGGGTGTATTATGCACCGGGTACACCGGCTGCTGCATATGCTCAGTCCAGTCCTGCTTGGGAAGTCCTGTCACATCACGACGCTCAGCAACGATTCTGCAGTGTCTGTCTCCGCATCCTCTCGCCTCGCACATATTAAGCTGAACTTCGTTTTCATTATTATGGGAGCACAAGTCGAAATTAGCCGTGAACATTGCAGTAGTCATATTGCACATCTCTGCACCGACTATATCCCAGGGGCATGTGTCCAGTTCTTTTTCAACTCTGTCATGAGTAAACTGGATGACTCTGCCGGACATGTTTTCGTACTCATCTCCGGAGTCACCCCATATCGCACCCAACCATGCTGTACGGTCACACAGTTCCGGCATATTCCACTCGTCATAATATCCGTTCATATACTGATCCGATGACGCCGCCATGTTGAATCCATATGCAACCTCGCATATCGCGGCGGTCCTCTTATCAAAATCAGGTTCAAGTATTCTCATTATCTGGAAAATATTAGAGCTGAAAGCTGCTATATGTCTTACGCCAAAATCATAGCATTCAGTTTCCGGGATAAGCTTACCCCAGACAGTTTCAACACATTTAGTCTTATCCAGTCTTTCCTTTACAGCCATGCGATCTACCTCCCATGATCATTATTTGCTTCCAAAAGGCATAATAAACCATATTATCTATATTTACATGTTTATACTTTATGATACATTGCTCCATTTAACCATAAGACAAATCGCCTATGTTTTGCTATATATATCCTACAAATTGTATGGTATAATATAAAAAAGGCTCCATACTTTTTGTTGTTTTTATTATTAATGAATATGAATAACTGCCATGAAACTGAATGCGGACATTATTTATTACAATTTAAAAAAGACATTCCCGGTTGAGATCATCGGATACAGATCACCGGAATTGAATTTATCCAGGCCTGAATTTTATGTTGAAGGAAACGACACCTTTAAAAGCGATCACCTCTATATACTGACAACTGACCGAATCTCCAGAAGAGCTGTATGTGAGAGGGGGTCAGTTATCATATGTACAGGCGAGGTGCCTCAGATGTCATATTTTTATGAGCGATGCTGTTTCATAAAAGTTGCAGATAAAATGGATGTATTCGACTTATTCAACAGGATACAGAATATCTACAACAAGTATGATCTTTGGAGTGATAAGCTGAATCAGTCCCTCAACCATGGTGCATCCGTCGAGGAACTTATCAAACTCAGCGAAGATATTTTTGAGAACCCTATTCTTGTTCTGGATTCGCACTTTAGATTTATTGCCAGGGGTGGTTATGAGGGCTTAGAGGATATTGCTGAAGTCTTCGAGGACTCAGAGTCCGACAATCTGAGCATGGAGGCTCTTGATAAGTATCTCAACGAAAGAGAACCTTTGATGCATGTCAGAGAACCTATGCTCCTCAACATACTTGATACATCTACGCTTTCTTTGAATTTGTTTGAGAATGACGAGTACACAGGAAGCATATCGGTCGAATATAGAAATCGGCTTCATCAGGAAAGTGATATCCCTCTTCTGAAATATCTTTCCGAGTCGGTTTTATCAGCCATGAGGAAGAATTCAGCAACCATCATGACTGACCGCAGTATCACAAGAAAAGTATTCCTTGATATAATAAATGGGTTCCCCATAGATACCGCACACCGTAAACACCTGGAAAGGATACATGCCGGTAAGACGTTTTTGTGCCTTGTCATCCGAATCAACACCCGCCTCGCGCAGATCCCGGTTGAGTATATAATCGCCAAGGTTGAAAGTGTATTCAGACATAGTATCACATTTGAGTCACGTTCAGACATCATCTCTTTTATAGAGCTGCCGGGATCTCAGGATATGGATAAGGCTCACTCTGAACTGGAACAGCAGATCGATCTGCTGGTTGGAACCATGGATCTTAAAGTCGGGATCTCATCATATTTCAACGATCCATACTCAGCTAGGATATATTATCTGCAGGCTCTGGGCGCTTTAGAAAACGGCACAAGGATCCACCCTGATGACAAGTTCTATAATTTCAGAAAATACGCTCTGAATGAACTGATTTTAAATGCACAGAATGATTTACCTCTCGACACTTACTATCCGGATGGCTTAAGACATCTGATCTCACATGACGAGGAATCAAACACCAGTTATATTGAAACATTAAGGGTCTATCTTAACAACAACATGGCTGCTACAAAGACCGCCGGCGATCTTTTTATCCACAGAAGTACACTGCTGGAGAGACTGGATCGAATAAATGCGATCCTTAAAGAGGACCTGAAGGATCCTGACGTTCGCCTTCAATTGATGATCATTCTGAAAGCTCTGGAAATTGAAAAACAGCTGAAATGAAAAAGATGCAGGCACTATTGAGTGTCTGCATCGCCTTTTGGATCGTTTATTCTAAGTTAGCTTCCTCGAGTTCTTTTCTTAAAGATTCGATCTGTTCCTTGGTCATTCCTGCCTGCGGGAAAGACATAAGCTTAGAAAGTTTAAGTCCCTGAACCAACTTCATCTGAGGATCAGTTGCAAATCCCGGGCTGTACTTTACAATTATCTCAACTGCTTTAGGGTTTTTCTGTAATTCTTTAACCTTTGAATCGATCGTTAACATGGTTATTTCCTCCTTGTTGACTAAGATATGCGCATTTTCTTATTTGCATTTTATCATCAAAATATAAACTCCTTAAGCCGACAATCTGTATCTAAAAACGCATTCAAAGCCCTACAATTGTGCCTAAATAATGGTGAAATGTAATAGATTCCGAAATATCCCATAACCATAGTAGGCTGTGATCTGTCTGTTCTGCTCAGTCAACAGCCCTGATATTCTTAAACGTATAGTATGTTTCCGAATGATAAGTATCGCCTCTTCTCAGAATCACCCCTGGTTCCTTTTCTTTGTTAATTGAGTCCGGGCAATACTCAGTTTCCAATGCGATGCCTTCATAGTCTTTATAGCGGCTGCCGTCCTCTCCTGCAGAACCCTTGGAAAGGAAGTTCCCGGTGTAAACGTGCGCCATGGGCATATCCGTCGATATTACCAACTGGTTTCCTGTTGCTTCATCCGTCAGCATGATCTGATACGTACCGGATGACAGAACAAAAGCATGATCAAAGCCATGTGCTTTCCTTTATCTGCCATTTCTTTTCCTTTCTCCGTAGTACCGGTAATAAAAAACCAACCCCGCGTCTAACGCGGGGTTTTCCTTATACAAACAAACGACAGCCCATGTGGCTGTCGTTTTGCTTATTTCTATAATTTAATCATCCCGACTAACCGGAATTCTTATTGCAAGTCTCTATCTCACTCACCTGTAACGATCTTGCGAATGCCCTCCCAATCGGTGCATCTCTGATAGTTTCCATTCGGAAAAGCACATTCTCTGTTCCATGGTCTGTCAAACACCAGGACCTTAAGATCCGGCAGATGTTCGAAAAATCTGAACGCCTTTGGAGAATCCTCGACTGCGTAATCAAACTTCATTCTGTAATAGTCTTCAAGTTCAAGAGTGCTGTCACTGTTTTTGATAAAGAAATCCCTTCCAAATTTATTGAGACAGTACAGTCTGGCGTTCTTAAGTCCATGCTCATCCAGCCATATACGTGATGGCTCATAAACGCTTGACGGGCGGCCGGTAATGATCGATACCTCATGCCCGCAGGAGATCCATTGATTGATGGTCTCCGCAGCTCCCGGTGTCGCATCATATGACAGCAGTATCTCCGGCTCGTGCGCCCGAAGCATGAACCGCTCATATTGTTCCGCATCCAGATCAAAAGACCTGTCCAGTTCAAAATAACGGATCTGGTCATAAGGAATATCCTTATTAAACATTTCCATCACAAGTTTTGAGAAGGCCCTTCCTGTCTCGCACATGCAATCGTCAAAATCAACATATATACGCATTGTCTCGTGATCTCTCTTTTATCAAAGGTCTTTATACACGATATAGAAGCTATGCCCTTTCGGCAGATCTTTCAGTTCGCCCGCAACATTATATCCGGCCTTCCGGAAGAAGCCGACGTTCCAGTCATATATTTCCTCAGAAACGATCTTGGTCGCCCCTTTTTCTTTTGCTTTCTTTTCAAAATGCTTTAATAACAGCGTTCCCAATCCCTGATGGCGGTGATCTTCATCCACCCAGATCTTCCAGATCCAGCCTGTGTCGATCTCCGTCACTCCGGCCATGATCGCAGCGACGACCTTGCCGTCCTTTGTGACCAGTTTTCTGTTGATCTTGATGTAATCGTGCTTCATTTCAAGGTGCTCTTTATTGAAGCCTTCATCAAGCTGGTCACATATGAATTCAGCATCGTCTTCCGACCCATCCATAAGTTCATATTCTATGGGTCTGCACTTTCTTCTGGGCTGGTTTCCATCCAGGCGTTTCATCAGCTGATAGTCCTCATGGCCTGCGGGGCAGTCCTTCAAGGTCGCAAAAACTTCATATCCATGTTTCTGATAATATGGTTTAGCCTGGAAATCCCATGTGCCTACCCAGATCAGATGACATCCTCTGTTTTCAGCCACCTCTTCGACCGCCTGGAGTGCGACCGAGCCCAGTCCATGCCGGCGGTATTTCTCATCCACCCACATGTCGTCCACATACATACAGCCCCACGGGAAAATATACCCGGTGCAGCCGGCAATGATATTACCGTCTTTATCCACTATTTTTTTGCAGACGGTTTCTTCCTCTTTGCTGAATCCATCAAGTACCGGAACGAGCTCAAAGTAATAATCACTGATTAGTTCCTCTATTCGCTCCGAATCCCTACGTGCGCTTCTTCTCAATCTTAAACTTTCCATTTTTTCTTTCTCCCCTTACGATTCTCCTTACATACTTGAATCCATACACTTCTGTTTCAGTCGTAAATGTCCCACCTTTCATCAGCCATCATAAGCAGATTTCGGATACTGTCGCTATGTCGGGAAACAATATCCTCATCTTCCTTTGACAAAGCGTTGCCATTGGAATCGATATAAATTGCATATTCCATGTCATTTTCATATAAAAGAACCCCGAAATCGTATCCACCGCTTACCTTAGGCCATATGATTAAAGCATCAGTGAAAACATTTCCTTCTGTGGTAGGGCTCCCCACGGTCATATTACCGGTAAAAGAGAGATAATCCGGATACTTAACCAGATAGTCGTATCCATCGACGTCCGTGTAAACATAACGCGGTGTAACAAAACTACTAAAATCACCTTTCTCCATTCCGTCGGATAGCTTTCCATATTTTATGTGTGACCATGTTAACCATATAATGTTGTACGCTGCAAATAAGATTACTGCAGCCAGAATGATTTTAAGTACTTTCTTTTTCATAAAAATATTATTCCTCGCGAACTCCGGTTTGCAGCGGCACGTCCGGCATCTATTTGAGTTTGAGAGATACTTCTCCGCTGGAAAGATCAGCGGTCTTTCCATCGCAGTATTCAACTTTGAGAGAGAAGTCGTCGTTTATTCTGACAGCCTCCGCAGGAGTGATGCTATCACCTGAAATTACATTTACTTTACGTCCGCAAGTAATATCAGCATTCCTGTAAGCTGCGAGGTAAGCCGCTTTTTCAAGAGGCCAGTCGGATCTCATTCTATCCAGTTCTTCCACAAGAGCAGCGGCAAGTTCCGCACGGTTCACTTCGTGCCCTGCTTCCAGAGCAACTGATGTCGCGATATCCTTTATTTCTTCAGGAAAATCTGAAGCATCGTTATTGATGTTGATACCAATACCGATTATTATGCTGTCGATCCTTCCGGTCTCACTTTCGATGGACATTTCCGTCAGGATACCGCACAGCTTCCGGCCATTGGACACCAGATCGTTCACCCACTTGATGCCCGGCGTGAGTCCTGATACGCGCGAGATGGCTCTCACCGTAGCCACCGCTGTCCAGGCAGTGATGCTGACCGCATCGTAAGACGCCATGTCCGGCCTGATCAGATAGGAAAAGTACAGACCTTTGTTTCTTGGAGAAAAGAAGCTTCTTCCCATGCGCCCTCTGCCCATAGTCTGCTCATCGGCCATCACCACCTGTCCGTCCTGCGCACCGTTGGAAGCCATTTCTTTTAAGTATCTGTTGGTCGAATCCACTTTATCCAGCACTGCACATCTCTTCATCCTTTCAGAACCAAGAAATGCTTCCACTGAACCCATCGAGAGATCATTCTGCCCGCTCTCCGGATGGTAACCCTTGTTTGATAAAACTCTATCTTTAGTCATATTATTTTCCCACGCCAAAAGTCGCAAAGTTTTGTTTTGTCTTTAACTGTTTCACTACGATAAACCGGAATTTGTTTAAGTCCATATCAAAGAGGTTTTTCCATGCAGTACATGACATGTCCTTTCGGATAATCTTCAAGCATGCCGGTTACTCTTTCATAGCCGTTCTTTTTGAAAAATCCCACATTCCAGTCAAATGCTTCAATAAACATAACGTCAACACCGTTTTCCTTTACCTCCCGCTCTAACTCAGCAAGGAGCTGAGAGCCGATCCCTTGATCACGGTACTCTTCTTCCACCCAGAGCGCATCTATGTCTGTGCCATTCCAGCCATCTACACCACCGGCAAATCCGGCAATGATCCTTCCGTTTTCGTCCATGATTTTTTTACTCAGAGGGATGTATTCATGCTCGCGAGGCGCAATGGCGCTGTCATATTCGTGCAATTTGCCGGAAAGGATCTCTGCGTCCTTTTCGCCACCGCGCTTGATCTCATATTTACCAGTATTTGAGGGAATATATTCCTCGGTCGAGCGGTCGAGCCGTTTTGTAAGCATATAGTGTTCATGCCCCTTCGGCACACCTGTCATCGTGTCGTTGAGCATATAACCATGTTTGTCGTAGAACGATTTTGCCTGCCAGTCAAAGGTTCCGACCATTGCGAGATAGCAACCTTGTTCCCTTGCTTCACGCTCGGCCTCCCGGATGAGTGCAGAGGCCATTCCCTGTCTGCGAAACGCTTCTTCCACCCACAGGTCATAGATCGATGCTGTCTTCAGACCGTCTACGGACAAAATGCATCCACCGAGGAGGTCCCCGCTTTCATCGGTAATTATATAAACAAATTCTTCTTCGTCTTCTTCAGGTTGTGCTATTAAGTTAAAAGCATTGCCCGCCCGCTCTTCGATAAATTCAGCATCTTCTTCATTACAAGAAATCATTTTGAATTGCATTCTTATTTCCTCCATAAATCCCGATTTGTCGCTGCAAATCATTCTTCCTCGTCTTTATCCCAGCCAGAAGTGATATGGAGTTCGCCAGTGTCCATATCCATAGCCATGTTACTGCCCATGCGCATCATCATATTCTCCTTCTGCTGCAAAGTATATATGTCGGCAACGTTATAGTAGCACACAAGATCTCTTTCTTGCAGTAAAAACACAAGATTGTGAGTCAACAATTCTACGTTTTTGATTATCCTTCACCAATTCTTGCAAGAATTCCCCAACGTAGGTCTCAAAAATTTACACATCCATTTTTTGTCATGCGTAAATGTGCGTAAAATTTCGAGGGTTTTTAGCTGGGAATACCCCGTTTTTACGGTGTTTCAATATCCCATAACTGGCCTTTTTGATACAGTCTTGTGGCTGCTGCACGCATCGCAGAAATGCCCAAATGCCTTGATTTTTCAGGCTTTATGTATCAAAAAAGTGGTACCCTTTTGAGGTACCACTTTTCTGTGTTCTTTTTGACCAGCGAATTAACGCTTGCTGAACTGAGAAGCTCTTCTTGCCTTCTTGAGGCCGTACTTCTTTCTTTCCTTCATTCTCGGGTCACGGGTCATGAAACCAGCGGCCTTGAGAGCAGCCCTGTTCTCGGGGTCTGCTACGCAGAGAGCGCGGGAGATGCCGTGACGCAGAGCGCCGGACTGGCCGGTGGTGCCGCCGCCCTTGACGGTGGCGATGACGTCGAAGGAGCTCTCAGCTCCGACGAGCTGCAGAGGCCTGCGGACTTCGCTCTTGAGGATCTCCATGCCGGCGAAATAATCGTCGAGCGCCTTCTTGTTTACGGTGATGTTGCCGGTGCCAGGGACGAGTCTAACTCTGGCTACAGAAGACTTTCTTCTGCCGGTTCCTGCATACTGCATTTTTGCCATTTAGTCTCTCCCCCTTTCTAGAAATTCCAGACTTCCGGCTTCTGGGCCGCATGCTTGTGATCCGGACCAGCGTAAACCTTGAGCTTCTTGTACATCTGACGACCGAGCGGTCCCTTGGGCATCATGCCCTTGACGGCGTGACGGATGATCTCTTCGGGGTCCTTAGCCTGGAGCTTCTCGAAGGTGATCTCTCTGAGACCGCCGGGATAGCCGGTGTGATGCTTGTAGATCTTTTCTTTTGCCTTCTTACCGGTGACCTGTACCTTCTCGGCGTTGATAACGATGACGTAATCGCCGGTGTCGAGGAACGGGGTGTAAGTGGGCTTCTTCTTGCCGCGGAGTATCATAGCGGCCTCAGTGCAGAGGCGGCCAAGGGTCTTACCCTCTGCGTCGAGGATGTACCACTTGCGTTCGATCTCCGAAGGCTTTGCAATGTAGGATGACATTTCTAAACCTCCCTGTCTACTCTGATGCTTAATCCGCCGGAGCGGCGCATCGGTTTCGACGCCTACTCAGATGCCTTGCAATGCATCGGTTTCGGCACTGTAACTATAACAATTACTGCAGCGCTCAATAAAGCGCGCTCATAAATAATAAGCGTTGAAAACGCTTTTGTCAAGCATTTTCAACGCTTTTACACACTTTTTTGCTTTGCCCGCGCTGTGAGGCTCAGCGCCTGCTGAACTCGCGCTCGATATTGCGGGACGCGTCGCGTTTTGCGATGTCTTCGCGCTTGTCGTAGAGCTTTTTGCCCTTGGCGACCGCGAGCTCGAGCTTGGCACGGCCGCGCTTGTCGAGATAGACCTGCGTGGGTATCAGAGAATAGCCCTTGAGGGTGGTCTGGCCGATCAGCTTGCGTATCTCCGCCTTGTGCATGAGCAGCTTCTTGGGGCGGAGCGGGTCGGTGTTGTAGCGGTTCCCCTGCTCGTAGGGGCTGATATGCATGTTGTAGACGAAGACCTCGCCGTTTTCGACCTTGGCGAAGGAGTCGCGCAAATTCACCCCGCCGGCTCTGACGGATTTTATCTCCGTGCCGCTGAGTTCAAGGCCGCACTCATACGTCTCTTCGAGGAAGTAGTCGTGCCTTGCTTTTCTGTTCTGCGCTATGATCTTGCCTACGCTCAATACAGGCCTCCGAATTTGCTGAAGGGAAAAAGTCTGAAGACAGCCTTGCCGAGGAAAGCGTCCCTGCTTATGAGGCCTACGCGGGAATCGCGGCTGTCCATGCTGCCGAGGCGGTTGTCGCCCATCATGAAGTACATGCCTTCTGGGATCACGGTCTCGTCGATGTCGCCGTTGGTATAGCCGTCCTTGAGATAATCTTCCTGAATGGCCTCGCCGTTGACGTATACCTGGCCGTCCTTGATCGCCAGGGTGTCGCCCGGGGTCCCAATGACCCTCTTGATGAGCAGCTTCTCGCTGCCGGTCTCGGTCGTGAGGGTGCTGTGGAACACCGCGATGTCGCCGAGTTTGGGTTCTCCGCCGAGTTTGTAGGCGAGCTTATAGACGAACAGGTAGTCGTTCTCTATAAGGGTGTTCTGCATCGAGCTGTTGCGGACTATGGTCGGCTGTATCACCTGCAGGATGAGAAAGGCCGCGATAACGGCCGGGACTATGGTCTTGATCCAATCCATGACTTCGCTTTTTACGCTGCCCTTCTTTTCGGGCTCCTTGGTCTCGGGAGCCTGGGGGCTTTCGGTCTTTATCTCTTCGTTCGTCATTTTACACCTTTGTTTATATGCTCTATCTCGCGCGTGAAGAGCTGCGCCTCGCGCCCGCTCCACAGCGGCACTGCTGATTTTATAACAAGACCGGTGAGGCGGTCAAGTGGTTCGGGGGCTTCGTGTATGTGAAGTTCGCCCGCGTGCAGCAGCTGGGTGTTCTGTTCTGTGCGGCGGCCGCCGTATTTGGTGTCGCCGAGGAGCGGATAGCCCGCGTAGGCGAGGTGGGCGCGTATCTGGTGGCTGCGCCCGGTGACGAGCTCGACCCGCAGCAGGCTGAATCCCCTGCGGGCAGCGACCGGGTGGACTATAGTCTCGATGTAGCGCCCGTCGGGGCTTTCGAGCGGCAGGACCTTTCCCCTGTTGCGCTGCTCGTCCTTGACCAGTTTGTTCTTAAGATGCAGGTCTTCGCGCAGCTCGCCGCAGGCTATGCAGTAATAGAACTTGCTGATGAGCCCGTCCTCGCGGAACATCTGCGTAAGGGTGCGCAGGGCCTGGGCGTTCTTGCCGAAAACGACTATGCCCGTGGTGTTGCGGTCGAGCCTGTGGACGGGGCTGGGCGTGAAGCTCTTCTCCGCTCTGGGCTCGTATGCCCCGGTCTCGATCAGGTAGTCCGTGACCTGGTTGGCCAGGGTGTCCTTCTTTTCGCTGCTGTCGCCGTGCACGAGGAGCCCGAAGGGCTTGTTGACCGCGATGAGGTCGTCGTCCTCGTAGGCGACGGTGAACTGGCGCTTGGCGTGGAACTGTTTCTTTTTGCGGGTGTAAAGATCGAGCTCGCTGTCAGCGATGTAGAGCGCGACAACGTCGCCCTCGCTGAGCATGGTGCTTTCGGAGACTTTTTTGCCGTTCAGCTTGACGTCCTTGCGGAGCGCTTTGTAAATGTAAGACAGCGGAGCGTTGCTCAGATACTTCTTGAGGAAGCGGTCCAGGCGCTGTCCGCCGTCGTTGGCTGTAATAAAAATTTCCCTCATATCGTATATATTTTAACACAAAACCACAATATCTATGTTATAATTGTGTTACATATAGATAAAAGGGGGATCATCTATGAACAAGATCAGAGACATCATATATGATTATAATGATATATTTGTAGCCCTGCTCATAATAGTAGTCGCAGGCGCGATGCTGCTTTGGAGGGTCAACGCCATCATGGAATATCCCGAATATCTGGCGGCGAACACCGAACCCACCCAGAGCACCAAGGTCGAAGACCCCGATCTTTCGGGCCTTGACCTGACCACAGACGCGGCTATCAGCACAGATTACAACACAAATCCCGACGACGCCAACGCCGAGCCCGAGACCCCGGCAGCGGTCACCACTCCGGTGGAACCGACCCCGACTCCGCCCACAGGCGACGTCAAGTTCGAGATCCCGAAGGGATCCTCGGCCAGCAAGATCGCAGACCTGCTCAGACAGGCCGGCCTGATCGACGACAAGCAGGCCTTCCTGAACATGCTCAGCGAAAAGAAGGCTGACACCAAGCTCAAGGCAGGGACCTTCACTATCCCGGCAGGCTCGACTATCGAAGAGATAATCACCATCCTGACGAAGTAGAGCTCAGACACCAG
>JAEEGI010016449.1_pt1 | contig 15273 bp, 12 predicted proteins | sample 8958751 | NCBI WGS metagenome assembly JAEEGI01 (sample SAMN16246545, study PRJNA631951) | gut metagenome | biome: gut microbiome; feature: rumen; material: KS-attached | host: Bos | place: Iran: Karaj | collected 2018-10
AAGCCTATATTTGTTGCAGATCATATTATTTTTCCATATGCCATTCACCCATTCGATATTTGTATACTATATCCAAAAACCTGGTTATATATCAAAATTATGTATGTGTTTTTATTACTATTTATTTATTCTAATATTTGGTTAAAAATAATTAGACTTAGGTTTAAATACTATAAGAAATCTGTTACTCAACACAAATCACATGTTACTCTTAGTAACAAGCTCAAACTTAACAAACAACCAACCCCTCTTCCAAAAGATACTTTAAAAATACTAATTGGAATTAATGACAAAAACATCCCTATTTTTATTTCTGGAAATGGTTTATATCAAAATATACTAATTACTGGCACAATTGGAACTGGAAAAACATCATCTGCAATGTATCCATTTTCGTTACAATTAATGAAATACAAGCACAATAATGATAAAGAAAAAATTGGTATGTTAGTTTTAGATGTAAAAGGTAACTTCGCTAAACAAATATATGAATATGCTAACTTAACTCAACGAGCAAACGACTTAGTAATTATAGATTTGTCTGGAAAAATTAAATATAACCCATTAGACAAGCCAAATCTTAAGGCAAATGTACTAGCACATAGATTAAGAACTATTTTATCTCTTTTTAGTAAAAATCAATCTGAAAGCTATTGGCTAGACAAAGCTGAACAAGCTTTATGTGAAGCGATTAAACTATGTCGATTATATAATAATGGCTATGTTACATTTACAGAATTGCATAAGTTAGTTTTTATGGAAGACTATTATAAATCTAAAATATCTGAACTTCGAGAAAAATTTTTAAATTCAACATTTAATAATGAAGATTCATTTGATTTAATTGGAATTATTGACTTTTTTCAAAATGAGTTTTTTTCACTAGATAGTAGAACATTAAATATCTTAAAGTCTGAAATAAGCTTAATAACAGGTACATTTGTTAGTGATTTTCACATATCAAATGTCTTTTGTCCTAATAAAGAAGAAATTAATTTTAACGGCTTTAGAGATGTTATATCAAAAGGAAAAATTGTAGTTTTAAAAATGAATATATCTGAGTATAAAAATTTATCAAAATTAATTGCAGCATATCTTAAACTAGATTTTCAAAATGAAATACTAAGCCAATTATCAAATACTGCCCCTAGTAGGCAAACAGCCTTTATTTGTGATGAGTACCATGAATATGTTACAGATACAGATAGTAATTTTTTATCAATTTGTAGGGAAGCTAAATGTATTAATATTTTGGCGACCCAAAGTTATACTTCCATTCTTTCTAGTCTAAATAATGAATATACTACTAAAGTTATACTTCAAAATATCATCAACAAACTATGGTTTAGAACAGACGATATTTTTACAATTGAACAAGCACAAAAGCAAATTGGAAAAGTAGATCATATTAAACATTCTGTTAATATTTCAGAAAATGCTAAACAAACCAATTATAATGCGGTATTCAATAAATTAATTTCACATGACTCAACAATATCTGAAAGTTATAACCAATATACTCAATTTGATTACAAATATGATACTAACTATTTTTCTCAATCACTAAAAACATTTGAAGCTTTAGCTTTTCTATCTGATGGAAATTCTATCCAATCCCCACAAAAAATTAAACTCATACCCTACTTCTCAACAAATCCTGTCTTGGATTCATTATATAAGGAGGATTAAATATGCTAAAAAAATCTATTATACTTATCTATGGTTTATTCTTATTCACTTTAATAATACTAATTGAAAACACTTTTGCTGGAGACCCCAAATTAGTAAACACTCTAAACAATGCCTTTCAAAAGGTTGAATCTTATATTATTAAACTATCCACACCTGCAGCTGGCGTAGCAGTTGGTACTGGAGTTTTAATGAAAAAATTTAGTTTCCGGTGATGAAGAAAAAATACGAACATCTAAAAAACTAATCCGCGGAAGCCTCTTCTCATATGCATTTATACTTTGCATTGACTTAGTCTTATCATTAATAAAAACATTGCTTACATAGAGGAGGTACTTCTTGGAAATCACAAGTGAAAACTTAACGAATTTGATATTTGAAATAATTAATTTACTAGTATCAAAAATATTTAACTCTATTGATCAAACAATATATTCTTTGCTTGATAAAATTACTTTTATTGATGAAAACATGTTAGATAGTCCACATTTTATTAAACTATTTGGCAGTCATTCAGAACCTGGAATTATTATGATATGCAATAGCTTAGCATTAGGTGTTTTTATTTATTATAGCTTTAAACTTATGCTATCATATCTAGTAATGTCTAAAATCCAATCCCCTATTCAATTTTTCTTTAAATCACTTATATTTATTGCATGTATGAATGCATGCCTTTGGATATGTTCTGAAATAATTTCTTTAATCTCAATTGTAACAAAAACTTTGAATATCTTGAGTGAAGATTTATTTGGTTGTGATATCAGCTTCCAAACATTTCTATCAAGCCTAAATAACCTCTTTTATAAAAACGATTCTATATATAACCTATTTTCATTTGATGGCATAATTAAATCTTTTTCGTCGATTGGTATGATAAGCTTAATTTTTACATATTCATTAAGATATATTCTTATTCAAATATTTGTATTATTAAGCCCAATAGCTTTTATTTCTCTTTTATTAGAAAATACAGAATTCTTTTTCAAATCATGGATTAGAAACTTTTTATCATTACTTTTAATTCAAGTCTTTTTATCATTTATTCTACTTCTTTCTAATACATTCCAATATCTCTCAAATCCAACAATCATCAAATTACTCTATATTGCAACTATCTATGCTATTAATCGAGCCAATCTATTCATGAAAGAACTACTTGGAGGATTATCATATAATATTAATTCTACCCTAGGCTCAATTAAATCACGTTAAAGGAGATTTTCTATGAAATTTATATTTCCTAAAAATTATGATTTTCGTACAAAACTTTTGGGATTTATTGATTATTCAACAGCAATAATTGATGTAATAGTTTTGTTTATTCTATACTTCATTTCAACTTTACTATTTAGTTCATTAATGTATCGTATTACCTTTTTGGTTTCCTTATTTCTACCTATTCTATTATTTACATTTTTCGGATTTCAAAAAGAAAATATTTACACCGTTATCTTATATATGGTATGTTTTATAATACAATCTCAAGTTTATTTATATGAAAAAGACACACATCAATTGCAACTAGGAAAGCAAAAGCAACCGCAAAGAAACCCATATATAACAAGCGTTATAAGGTTTTTAACAAATACATTTTGATACTTGTTTTTATGCATTTGAGATGATATAATCACGTTGCTGTACAAAAGATTATATATTAGGTTACAAGGGGTTTGATAAGATGAAAATTAGTCGTAATGAAGATAAATCTATATTATTTTCTTGTACAGATATTTCTGATATTTTCTTTACAGAATATTTGCCTAGCATACCAGGAAATTATTTAAAGGTTTATTTATATATATTGTTTCTATCTAAGTATCATAAAGATGTTAAATTAAATGATTTATCAAAAATTCTAAATTTACCATTTCCCGAGATACAAGAAGCATTTACATTTTTGGAAGACCAAAAGCTACTTACTAAGCTACCAGATGGCTATAAAATAAGTGATATCCAAGAGCTAGAGCTATCTAATCTATATTCTCCAAAAGTTACATCAACACCTGAAGATATCAAACAGAACATACAAAACAAAGAACGTTCAAAAGCTATTGATTATATTAATAATCAATTCTTTCAAGGAGTCATGTCACCTGCTTGGTACAATGATATTGATTTTTGGTTTAATAAATATGGATTTAGCCAAGAAGTTATGATTGCATTATTTAATTATGCATATGAAAATAAAGCCCTTACTCGCAATTACTTACAAACAGTAGCTGACGCATGGCATATTAATAATATTGTTACTTTTGATGACCTAGAAGCTTATGAACAAAATAAAGAAAAATTTAATAAATTAAAAAAGACTATAACCAAGAAATTAGGAATGAAAAGAAATCTTACCTCTTATGAAGAAGAATATCTTGTTAAATGGACCGAAGAATTTGGATATGGTCTTGATATTATAGAACTTGCATTAAAAAGATCTAGTAATTTAACAACTATTAATTTTTCTTATTTTGATAAGATATTAAGTGATTGGAACGAAAAAGAATTACGAACACCAGAGCAAGTTGAAGCATATTCTGCATCTTCTAAAGAAAAGGATAAAAAACCTAAAGAATATGAGAAAAAGACATTACCATTTAATTATGTACAAAATACATTTGATAGCTTTGAAGATTTATATGACAACTAATATTTAGAAAGGAATTAAGATGAATAACGCATTACTAAAACAAATCTTAAAAGAATATGATATCAAAAGATCTAATGCTATTCAAAAAGCTGAACTTCAAAAAAAGCAATTACTTGAAGTCAATCCAAGACTAATGGAAATTGAAGAAGAACTATCCAAAACATCTTTAGATACTAGTAAAGCTATTCTATCATCTAATTCCAAAGAAGATAAAGCAAAACTAATCCAAGAATTGAAGAAAAAATCTAATCAATTAATAAAAGAGAAAAACAATTTTATAAAAGAATTAACCAAAGAATCAACAAATTATCTAAAGCCACATTTTGAGTGTAACAAATGTAAAGATACAGGATTTGTAATAAAGAATAATTTAAGCCAAATGTGTACATGTCTTAAACAACGAATATACGACATCGCATATAATAAATGTAATATTGGCAATTTACAACAAGAGAATTTTTCAACATTTAATCCAAAGTTATTCTCTGATATAGTTGATAAGCAGGCTTATAAATCTTCTATCTCTCCTAGAGATAATATATTACTATTAAAAGACAAAGCCGAACAATTTATTGATAACTTCGATGATCCTACTGAAAAGAATCTTTTATTTATAGGAAATACAGGAACTGGAAAAACCTTTTTAACCAATTGTATTGCAAACGAAGTATTAAAACTTGGAAAGACTGTTTTATATCAAACAGCGCCAGTTATGCTTAACGATGTAATCGATAGTAAATTTGGAAAAGGCAATCCAAACTTTAATATAATTGAAAATGTATTAACCGCAGATTTACTTGTCATCGATGATCTTGGAACAGAAAATCTAAATTCTGTAATGGTTAGCGAATTATTCACGATAATAAATACAAGACTTTTAAATCAAAATCATAAAATTACTAAAACAATTATTTCTACTAATCTAAATATTGACGAGCTATTTAAAACATATTCAACAAGAATTGGATCAAGACTTGCTGGAAATTATAGAATATTAAGATTTTTCGGTGATGACTTACGTTTAAAAAAGAAAACTAGAGATTAATAAAATACCCCAAATTGAATTAATTTCAATTTGGGGTTTATTGTTTTTATTTTATTCTTTATTTGCTGTTTCTTCTGCTTTTTCTATTTCTTTATCCATATCTTCTTCAGATACAGTTTCGATACTAACTACTTTTCCTTCATTAGTTCTCATTAATGTTACACCTTGTGTTGCTCTTCCTAGTATACTTATTCCATCAACTTTCATTCTAATTATGGTTCCAGTATCTGAGATAAGCATTACATCTTCGTTACCTTTAACAATTCTAATACCTACAACTTCACCTGTCTTTGGAGTAACTTTATATGTAATTACTCCTCTACCAGCACGTTTTTGAACTCTATATTCATCTAACTCTGTTCTCTTACCAAAACCGTTTTCAGTAATTGTAAGTAAAGTATATTGTCCTCTCATCGCAGCCATGATTGGTTCCATACCAATAACATCGTCATCGTCGTCAACCTTCATAGCTGTAACACCTTGAGCTGTTCTACCTACTGGTCTTACTTCTTTTTCATCAAATGTGATACATATACCTTTTCTTGTAACGAAAACTATATCGTCTTCACCATCTGATAATCTAACATCTATTAACTCGTCATCATCTTTAAGAGCTATCGCAATTAAACCAGTGGTCTTTCCAGAATCATATTCTTTAAGAGGTGTCTTCTTAACCATACCCTTTTTGGTTGCCATTAATATATATTTGCCATCAGCATAGTTTTGAATTGGTATAACAGCTGAAATCTTTTCTTCAGAATCAAGATTCAATAAGTTAACTATTGCTGTTCCCTTTGCTGTTCTACCTGCTTCTGGGATTTCATAACCTCTTAATCTATACATCTTTCCATGATTTGTAAAGAATAATACCGTATCATGAGTTGAACATGTAAATATTTGTTTTACAAAGTCACCTTCTCTTGTAGCAATACCGGTAATTCCTTTTCCACCACGTTTTTGACTCTTATATGTATCTAAAGGAACTCTTTTAATATAATCGTAATATGTTAAAGCAACCAAAGTTTCTTCTTCTTTGATCAAATCTTCTTCATCGAATTCACCAGCAGCACCAGTAATTTTTGTTCTTCTTTCATCACCAAATTTTTCTTTAATCTCTGTTAATTCATCTTTGATAATGTCATATACTAAAGCTTCATCGCTTAATACAGATTTATAATATGCAATCAATTTCAATAATTCATTATATTCGTCTTCTGTCTTTTCTCTTTGTAATCCTGATAATCTCTTTAATTGCATATCAAGAATTGCTTGTGCTTGAATATCTGATAATTTAAATCTTTCCATCAATCTTTCTTTAGCATCATCATATGAAGAACGAATAATATTAATTACTTCATCGATATTATCAATAGCAATTAATAAACCTTCTAAAATATGAGCTCTAGCCTCAGCTTTTTCTAACTCAAATTTTGTTCTTCTTATAATGACGTCTTTTCTATGATTGACAAATACATCTAAACATTGTCTTAGTGTTAATATCTTTGGTTCACCATTAACTAAAGCTAATAGAATAACACCAAAAGAAGATTGTAATTGTGTATGTTTATATAATTGATTTAATATTACTTGTGGTCTTGCATCCTTCTTAAGTTCTATAACAACTCTAACTTTATCTATTCTGTCAGACTCGTCTCTTAAGTCTGAGATTCCTTCAACCTTTTTAAGTTTTACTAACTCAGCAATATTTTCAATCATCTTTGCTTTGTTAACTTGATATGGAAGAGAATGTATTATAATTCTTTGTCTACCGTTGTTCATAGGTTCAATCTCAGATTCACCTCTAACAACAATCTTTCCACGTCCTGTTGTATATGCTTCTTTAATTCCCTCTCTACCCATTATCATTGCACCTGTTGGGAAATCAGGTCCTTTAATATAATTTAACAATTCTTCATCTGTTGTTTCTGGATGTTCAATTATTTGAATTGTTCCATTTATAACTTCTGTTAAATTGTGAGGTGGTATATTAGTAGCCATACCTACAGCTATACCTGATGAACCGTTGATTAATAAGTTTGGTATTCTAGTTGGTAATACTGTTGGTTCTTGCAATCTATCATCATAGTTTGGCATAAAATTAACAGTATTTTTATCAATATCAATAAGCATTTTTTCTGCAATTTTTGCCATTCTAGATTCTGTATAACGCATTGCAGCAGCGCCATCACCATCTATTGAACCAAAGTTTCCATGTCCATCAATTAGCATATATCTCATTGAAAAGTCTTGTGCTAATCTAACCATTGCATCATAAACAGATGCATCACCATGAGGATGATATCTTCCTAACACAGATCCAACTGTGTTAGCGCATTTTCTATATGGCTTATCTGAAGTTATGCCATCTTCATGCATAGAATATAAAATTCTTCTATGTACTGGTTTTAAACCATCTCTTGCATCTGGAAGAGCACGTGCGACTATAACACTCATTGCATAATCAATGTACGCTGTCTTCATCTCTGATACAATTTCTCTCTCGATTATTTTGCCATCTTCTCTCTCCATTGTTAACCTCTTTTCTCATTAATTCGTACGTTCACATTATATAAAAATGCATCTAAAAAATCAAGGAAATTTAATAAAAATAAAGGCTTTTTCATATATAAAAAAGCTATTAAAATCTGGTTATATTGCCAACTTTTCAGCCAATCTTTTTTGGTTTTCTGACAAGTCGAAAGTATTATTATTTTCTATCAATGAATGCAAGTTTTCTATCTCTCTTGCTTTTCTAATTGTAGCCTCTAAAGGCACTACTTTTTCTAAATATTTCTTTATATTGTTCATATTTTGTTTCATTTTATCTAAATCTTGTAAATTATAATTTTCTCTCCATTTATCACAATATAGATCTATCTTTTCAACATATTTTAATTGATTTAACATTTCTGACTCTATTTTTGAACTAATTGAATTTAGTATTGTATTCTTTCCTGTTTTGATTAAGCTAGCTGTTGTTGGATCTAATACGCCTTTATTTTTGGCAAACTTAATTGAGTAATCAAGCACGGTAGAAGCTGTATCTATTAATCCACCTGATTTAACAGCATCATTAATTTGTGCTACATTTTCAAAATTACCCGTAAAGATCCCAATCGCACTTTTTCCAAGATTCAAACAAGAAGATATTGCACTTTTCATTCCCTCTTTGAAGCCATTTTCTAATATTGAATCTTTGATTTCTATAACTTCATCTTCTATTAAGTTTGGTAGTACACTCTTAAGTCCTATATCTAAACCTGTGTTAATTACTTTTCCTAAAGTGGTCTCTAGAAATGTAGTTTGATCATTAGCAATTTCTAATGATTGATTTTTCTCTAAATTATTTGTAACATCCATTAAATTTTGCATTGTATTTTCTCCTTTATTCTCTTCTTTAAATTTTTCAAAACTCATAAAATATATATTCTTTTGTATGTTCATAAAATCATTATCATTCTTCTCTATTATTACTATAAAATCTATATTCATATTCTCTCTTGCAAGACCTACAAGGTATGACAAGTTTCCCTTATACATCTTTTGAGAGATTATTACCATCTCAATATCTCTATGAACAGAAATAAATTCTTCTATCCCTTCAGCATATAAAATATCTCTTCCAATAGGTTTAATTATTTGTGTTATATTACTCCTCAAAAAGAAATTATCTATTGCTGTAATTACCTTAGTCATTTTAGTACCTCCTTTTCATATTCTGTGCTTTCAATCTTCACTAAAACATGATTTTCGCCTATAAACATTAAGCTTTCACCTCTTTTTAATGATTTAATCTCTACTTTCTCTTTTTCAGACAAATGTGCATATTTTTCTAAAACTAAAATATTTTCTTCCTCCAAAGAGAAAAATGTCTTTAAACTAGAATTATTTAGAATACTTTTTCCATATATGCCGCCTTCTAAGCTAAATAAGTCTGATATATCTTGAGTTATTGCGACACCACTTCCTCCATATTTTCTAATAGTTTTAAAGATTTTGTATATAAAACTTGCAACATATTGATTAGATGTCACCCCAATTAAACGCCATATTTCATCTAGATATATTGCTTTATTATTGTTTCTATTTCTCTTTATCTTATCCCAAAATAAGTCAACAAACAGAAACATTCCATACTTTAAATTATCTTCACCTAATTCATAGATATCGGCTACTATTAATTTATTCTCTAACTCAACATTAGTTTGATGATTTAAAAAGGATAATGATCCATATACTAGAGGGTATAACTTATTCTTTATGTACTTTTGGCTATTATCTAGTTTGTTATATAAATCTTCTAAAGTAGGCATATCTCCTGCTTCCTTAAAAATATACTTTTTATTATTCTTATCTTTTTTTAAAAGAGTATTATCATCAAAATTTATCCCTTTATCTCGATATGTTTCAATCAATTTCTCCTCTATCAAAGCTAATTGTTCTTCATCTACAATATCGAATAACAAACTAAAAAAGCCCCTTAACTTGCCTAGCTTTGTAGTTAAATATCCACTACCTTCTTCGATACTATCTTTTCGAATATCTAATATATTTATATATGTTTTGGCTGATGGTCCAATCTTAATTAATAAACCATTTGTAATATCACAAACACTCCCATATTCTCTTTCGGGATCTATAACAAATTGTTCCATCCCGATCATGTTATATCTTAATAAAAGTAGCTTGGTATAATAAGACTTTCCAGCACCACTAGTACCGAAAATACACATATTTGCATTCTTATATTTTTCTTTATCAAATCTATCTATAAATACTAATGAGTTATCATATAGATTTCTGCCAATATAAATACCATTTCTATCATAAATACTCGATGATATAAATGGAAAAGTACCAAGCAAGCCATTTGTAAGCACATTTCTTCTAGTAACAGATTTTATTCCCTTATCTTGTTCTCCCAGTGGCATACAGGTATTAAAAATTTGAAGCTGCCTAAAATTCCCCTTCTTGGTTTGCATTCCTGATGCTTGCAAGATAGATTCGACTTCATTTATTTTAAAATTCAGTTCAGCTTCTGTTTCTGCTTTTACTAAAACATATGCATATAAAAAATATAAATCTTCATTATTTACTTGTATTTCTTTTCGGATATATTTAGCATCATTGTAGGAAAATGCTGCTAAATCAACATCTTCTCTATTTTGATTGCCAGATTTTAAATCTACACCTACATTTCCAATATAGTATGTTAGTTTTTTAATAGTTTTATAGATATCTTGTCTCTCATAAAAAATAGATATCCTCATATCAACACTACTTTTGATTAAGCTCTTGAATATCAATTCATCATATTCTCTATAGTAATCTACTATTAAAATTCCACCATATAAAAATCCATCAATTGCTAGATACATCGGATTTCTATTATCTATATATGATGGTACAATCTTGTCTAGTTTTGAAATAATACCATTTTGCCAATCTACCAATTCCTTTGTTTTCTTTGCTTTCCTCATTTTATTGGATACATCTCCTTTAATAAAATTTCGATGTCTTTATCAGAATCGATTTGTTTTATAATAGTACCTGTTCTGGAGAGAGTATCCTTAACTTTGTTAAAATTTTCTAATAATTTATTCTCAGCAATTTTAAACATATTCTCATTTTCATCTCTATCATTTTCAATTGGAACTTTTAGAATTAAATAAAACTCTTTGTTAGAAGATTTGTTTTCAGAACTCACTTTTTTCAAGTAATTAATATAGTTTTGCCTGTATAAATCCATTTTTTTATTTTGAATATTTAAAGAGGAAATTTTTTGTAAATGCGATGTTAAATCTTCTTTTTTACTTTGAATTAAAATTTGCATGTCAAAACTACATGCTTTTAGAAATAAACGATATGAACTAAGTATAGCTTCTTTTTCCAAATTTGATTTAAGATTATAATTTATTGGTTGAATTTTTAAAACTTTTAAATAATTTTTAGCACTTTTAATTATTCCATTTGGATATATTTTTTCAAACAAAATAACATTTGAAATATTTCTTTTATTAATAAATACTCCTTCTTCTAATTATCCGAAAAGTTTTCCACATGTTGTATACTTTTTGTGGAATATCCAAATTTGATATATACTATAAAATTTTTTCTCAAAAGTCAACAAAATACTAGCGAAAATCTTTTTTCTTCATAAAAAAAGTACTCCTTCCAGAGTACTTTTTTTAAATCTTTAAATATTAATTATATATCCAAATTCTTAACATATTTAGCATTTTGTTCTATAAACTCTCTTCTAGGGTTAACTTCATCTCCCATTAACAATGATACAATTTCATCGGCTTTGATAGCATCTTCCATTGTTACTTTAACCAAAATTCTTGTTTCAGGATTCATAGTTGTATCCCATAATTGTTCTGGATTCATCTCTCCTAAACCTTTATATCTTTGAAGACCAAATTGATCTCTAGTAAATCCTTGTTGTTCAAGCTCAAGATACTTTTTCTCTAGGTCTTCATCTGTATAGCAATATACATCTTCCATTCCCTTTTTAGAAATCTTATATAATGGTGGTTGAGCTAAGAATACATTTCCATTTTCAATCAATGGTCTCATATATCTAAAGAAAAATGTCAATAATAAAGTTCTAATATGCGCACCATCAACGTCGGCATCTGCCATAATAATAACTTTGCCATATCTTATCTTAGTAACATCAAAGTCATTTCCAAGACCAGCACCAACTGCTAAAATAACTGGATTTAATTTGTCATTATCATAGATTTTATCAGTTCTTGCCTTCTCAACATTAAGCATTTTTCCCCAAAGTGGTAATATCGCTTGAAATCTCCTATCTCTTCCTTGTTTTGCACTTCCACCTGCAGAATCTCCCTCAACGATATATACTTCGCATTCTTCTGGATTTTTACTTGAGCAATCAGCAAGTTTTCCTGGTAATGTTGTACTTTCTAGAACATTCTTTCTTCTAACATTATCTCTAGCTTTTCTTGCTGCTTCTCTAGCTCTTGCAGCATCTATTGATTTTTTCAAAATATCTGTTGATACTTTTGGATTCTCTTCCAAAAAAGCTCCTAATGCCCTATTTACTAGTGTTGTAACAGCGCCTTTTACTTCGCTATTTCCAAGTTTTGTTTTTGTTTGTCCTTCAAATTGTGGTTCTTTTACTTTAACAGAAATAACAGCTGTAATTCCTTCTCTTATATCATCACCCGTTAAATTATTATCTTTCTCTTTTAAAAGATTTCTATTTCTTGCATAATCGTTGAACACTTTAGTTAAAGCAGTTTTAAATCCTTCTAGATGTGTTCCACCTTCTATAGTATTAATATTATTTACAAAAGAATAAATTGTTTCGCTATATGCTGTTGTATATTGCATTGCTATTTCAATTGGAATATCTCCATCTGTTTTTTCAATATAAATAGGTTTTGCATTAATTGCTTCCTTATTTTTATTTAAAAATTCTACAAATGAAACTAATCCACCTTCATAACAAAAATCTGCTCTTTTAACTTCTTCTTCTCTTTTATCTTCAAAAATAATTCTTAAACCTTTTGTTAAAAAGGCCATTTCTCTAAATCTTGTTTCTAATATGTCATAATCGTAATTTGTTGTTTCAAAAATACTTGAATCTGCCATAAATCTAACTTTTGTTCCTGTTTTATCAGAATCACCAATACGAGTTAAACTTTGTGTTGTTTTGCCATAGGCAAATTTCATTTCAAAAATTCCACCATCTCTTTGAATAGTAACTTCGCACCATTCTGATAAAGCATTAACAACTGATGATCCAACTCCATGAAGTCCACCAGAAACTTTATAACCACTATTACCACCAAATTTTCCACCAGCATGTAGTACTGTATAAACAGTTTCTGCAGCAGAGATTTTAGTTTTTGGATGTATATCAACTGGGATTCCTCTACCATCATCTTCTACACATATAATATTTCCTGGTTCAATTGTAACATTAATATTTTGGCAATAACCAGCTAAAGCTTCATCCACGCAGTTATCTACAATCTCATAAACTAAGTGATGTAATCCTCTAACAGAAGTACTTCCTATATACATTCCAGGACGTTTTCTAACAGCTTCCAATCCTTCCAATACTTGTATTTCATTAGCATTATACTCATGCTCAAATTTTTCCATTTAAATTACCTATCCTTTCTTAAGTGTACCATTTTCAAGTTTTAAGTTACCTTTTTCTATATAATACTTATTAACATTTCCTTTTAAATCAATATCATCAGTGCAAGTTAAAATAACTTGGCAATCTTCAATATTTTCCAAAAAGCTTTTTCTTCTATTTTCATCTAATTCACTCATAAAGTCATCTAATAGAAGTATTGGAAAATCTCCAATTTCTTCTTTTACAATTCTAAGCTCGCATAACTTTAAAGCAAGCGTTATTGTTCGCTGCTGACCTTGTGAACCAAAATCGCCTACATTTTTTCCATCTATAAATAATAACAAATCATCTCTATGAACACCTATCGATGTATATCCTCTCTCAATATCCTTTTTTCTATTCCTAACCAGTCCCTCTAAATATGATTCTTTATCACTACCATTAGACAAGTAATGTATTTTGACATTTTCATCTACTGGAACTTTTCCACTATTTGTTATCATTTTGTGGAAATCTCCAATATAATTTTTTATTTTTTCATAAAATTCTATTCTATACTTATATATTTCTGCACTATATGTTGCAACTTGCTCATCTAAAATATCTAAGAGCTTATCATCTGCTAAATTATTTAATATTTGTTTTAAATAATTATTCCTTTGCTCTATTACCTTATTATACTTATTCAACGTATATATATAATTAGGTCTCAAGGAACTAATCATCATATCAAGAAATCTTCTTCTTTTACTAGGTCCCTCTTTTACAATACTTATATCATCAGGTGTAAATATAATAGTATTAATTTTTCCTACGATATCACTAACTTTATTCTGTTTAATACCATTATATTGAAATGTTTTTTTGCTTTCAATTACCGCTTTTATTTTATTAGTTCTATCACCTTTATAAAACTCAATCTCTACCTCTGCCCTATTCTCATTGAATTTAATCAATTCACTATCTTTTGAAGTCCTAAACGACTTTCCCATACTACATAAAAATATGGATTCAATTATATTAGTTTTTCCTTGAGCATTATTACCATATATAATATTAATACTTGGATTAAAAGTAATCGTTTGATTAGTATAATTTCTAAAATTAGATAAGCTTAATTTATCTATATACATTTATTAATAATCTCCAGTATAAAGTTTATGACCAATTATTCCTAATACTATTTTTACAAATAAGTAAACACTCGCAAATAATATTATACCACCTACAATTGTACCAATAGGAATATGTATTCCAGTCTTAGCTTTAATAGTATCTTCTATTTTTTCAAATTTACTTGTAAATGCTCCAAATAAATCCATAAATTTTTCCCATAAATTTTTTTGTTCGTTCATAATATATACCTCTCATTTTATCTTTTGAAAACTAATTTTTTAGTTGGATTGGTAAAATCATATATATGTAATTTTGTTCCTCATTTATTGATTTAATAATAGATGGTGATCTATTTGAACCAAATTCAACATATACTTCTTCATCTTCTATAGCTTTTAGCGCGTCTAGGAAAAATCTAGGATTAAATCCTATCTCCAATTCCTTTCCTTCTGTTTCAACCACAATATCTTCTTTAGCAGTTCCAGTTTGATTTTGGCATGAAATTAATATATTTCCAACACCGATATTAATTTTAACAGGATAACGTTTCTCCTTTTCTATAGAAGAAGCTGAAATTAAAATTACTCTTTCGAAGCAATCTAATAACTTTAATCTATTTACTTTTATTCTTGTATCCCAATTTGCTGGAATTGTATTAGA
>JAEEGI010016458.1_pt1 | contig 15266 bp, 15 predicted proteins | sample 8958751 | NCBI WGS metagenome assembly JAEEGI01 (sample SAMN16246545, study PRJNA631951) | gut metagenome | biome: gut microbiome; feature: rumen; material: KS-attached | host: Bos | place: Iran: Karaj | collected 2018-10
GCTGGTCCCAGACCTGGGCGGCAAAAGCCTTCGTATTCTCGGCCTGGACGGCGCGGGTGACATAGGAGGGCAGTCTCTCCCCCGCCCCGCCGGGCCATTCGATGTACAATTTGTACAGTTCGCCGTGCTGCAGGAAAAACGCCGGGAGGGAAAGCTCCCAGTTGCCGCCGCCGGTAGGCTTCAGGGCATAGGCATCCGTGCGCTTCCAGTTGTTGAAATCGCCCACCAGATAGATCTTGGTGGCGTTCGGCGCCCACTCGCGGAAAATCCACGAACCATCGTCACAACGGTGCAGGCCGTAATACATGTGGTTGTTCACGGCATCCTTCAGCAGGCCGTCGCCGGCAATGTGCCGTTTCATCCCCAGGATGCGCTCATGCCGCGCCTCGATGGCCTCCTTGTACGGCAACAGGTACGGGTCGGTTTCGTAAAGCTTTTTCATATTTCTTTGTCCAGTTTGTCGATTTTTTCCTTCACCCCGCGCAGATATTCCCGGCAGGCCTTGAGGAGCGCATTGCTCCGTCCCACCAGCGCATCGATATCATCCAGCTTGGTCGCCGGATCCTCCACCTTGGCGGCAATCTTCTCCAGCTCCTCCACCGCCTTCGCGTAATCAAACTTCTCTTCCATGGCTATGCAATGTTTTCCTTGTCAATGTGTTCCGTATACACTTCGTCCACCTTCGCCGTCAGCGAGCCGTCCGAGAAACGGACGCCGATCCGGTCCCCCACGTGGACCCGCTCCACGGTCTTGAGCACCTTGTTGTCCCGGCCGGTCACGAGGACATAACCCAGCGAGAGGATGTTCCGGGGATCGGACGACTTGATCAGCGCTTCCTTCAGCGCCAGGGCAGAAATCTCCTGGCTGAGCCGGGCACTGGCGGCAAACTGCAAGCGGTGCACGGCGGCATCGGATTGCCGGACCAGGTCCGCGTATTTCCGGGTCAGGCCCAGCCGGATGCGGCCGGCATGCGCCTGGACATCCCGTTCTTCCGTATGGAGCCGGTCCAGGAGACCCAGGCGGATGCGGCCCACGAGTGCATCCACCCGCTGTCCCATTCCGTTCAGCCGGTCGGCGACCGCTTTCCGGACACGGGTTTCCAGACCGTCCAGGAGCTCATCTTCCGCCGCGTAGATATCCAGAAACAGGTCCGCCAGGGCGGTCGGGGTCTTCACATACCGGTTTGCGACCAGGTCCGCGATGTGGAAGTCGCGGTCGTGACCGATGGCGGTGACTATCGGTACGGGGCAGATGGCAATCGCCACCGCCAGGTCAAAGTCGTCGAAGCAGGAAAGGTCCATCTCCGAACCGCCGCCGCGCAGGATCAGGATGGCATCATAAGCCTCCTCCTGCGCCTCCGTCAAGGCGGAAATGATGGACGCAGGGGCCGATTCCCCCTGCATCAGGGCTTCGTAAAGGTCCAGCTGAAAGGCATATCCAGCCTCGTTCTCCAGCAGATGGCGCCGGAAATCGCCGTAGCCTGCAGCGGTTTTGGACGTTATGACGGCCAGCCGGTACGGCAGCCGCGGCAGTGCCAGTTCCTGCTGCATTTCCAGGTATCCTCCGGCAGTGAGCTTCTCGATGGCTTTCTTCTTCGCCAGCGCCTGCTCCCCCACCGTAAAGGCCGGGTCGATATCGTCGATGAACAGGGAAATCCCGTACAACTCGCTGAAATTCACCTGCACCCGCACGAGGACCGTGATGCCGGCCTGGAGTACCTGCCCCGTTTCCCGCTCAAAGAAAGCCTTCAACTGCGGGAACTGCCATTTCCAGATCATCGCCCGGATGTCGGCTACCTGCTTTCCCCGCACGCTCTCCGACAGGTTCAGATAACAGTGGCCGTTCGCCCGGGGACTCCAGGAACTGATCTCCCCCTTCACCCAATACTTGTCCGGAAAGGCATCCGCGACGCCTTCCTTCACCCTTGCCAGCAGCTCCGACAGCTCCAAATAGTCCTTTGCCATAGGCCGGTCTTTAGCACCTTACAAATATAAACAAAATCCGCGGAAAAACTTCCGCGGAATAACTTACAATCCCAAAAGCAGCGCCGGTGCGATTCCAAGCGCCGTGCATAACAGTCGGGCCACCTTCAAGGTCGGTTCTGCCCTGCCGGAAACATAGTCGTTAATGCGGGTGGGACTCACACCGATCTCCCGGGCCAGTTCTTTCTGAGTCATGCCTTTTTCTTCCAGAGACAATTGAATCAACTGCGCGACGGTCGGTTTGCCCAGCGGATAATGCTCCTTTTCATACGCGATGACAAAGTCCGACATGATGGCCAGTTCCATGGCCGCCGGATCATTCGCAGGGGTATCCTCACCAACAAGCGGAAGAAGAGCCTCCACCCGGGTGAGCGCATACTCATATCTCATCTGGTCCAGATTCTTTCTCATATCGTTGAAGCATTGATCTTGTCATATTCCTCATGTGTTCCGACAAAACGGATGAACACATAACCCATCACAAACTTGACGACGACAACCAGCCGGTACCGGTTTCCCCGGATATTGAATACATAATGCTGGTTTCCCACCGAATCGACGGACCCGAAGTCGGCACGGATATCGGCAAAGGTGTTCCACTGAGCCGCCTCCACAACCTCATACCATCTTTCAAGGGCGACTTCCGCATCCTCCCTTCCCGGAGTTTCATAAAACTCCTTCAACTTCCTGTGCGATACAATCCTCATCCGTCAACACTGTTTCCAGGAACAAAGATAAAATAAAAATTCCGAAAGAAAAAACTATCTATATAAAAAATTCTTGTTTTCGGAATCTTCGCAATAATTACCCCTACCCCACCAGCCATTTCCCAACCTTGGGGATCCGGCGGACCTGGACACAAAGAAAGGCTATGACCACGAAAGTAAGAATGGCGACGGAAAGCATCTGGACAGGTGTAGTCCAGATACCCAGAAGCCCATCCCCGCCAAGACCGAGCGCATTCCGGATCCAACCCGAGATGAAACCCAGCAAAAGGAGGTGGGACAGGTACATACCATAGCTGGCCTTGGAGACCAGAAGGAGGACGTGGTCGTAGAAGCGGTCGGTCCTTTCAATCTTGCGGAACAGGAGAATCCAGGCGATGGTCATCAAGGCCACGCCGAAGGTGTCGTTCAGCCAGGGGCCTTCCCAGAGGGCAGCCAGGCCTACGGGTCCTTCTATCGGAAAGACTCCCTTGGAATCGGCCCATACGCGGGTCAGGAAGCCGGCATTGCAGATGGCGAAGCCGCAAAGGAACAGCGGGATGGCCAGGCATAGGGTCCGCCCCCAGGAAAGACGTCCGACGAATTTACGGAAATACAGGCCCAGGAGAAGATAGCCGATAAAGCCGCTCAAGTAATAGAATACGCCGTACGCGTTCCAACTGGCCTCGCCCCACAGCGGGTACTTCGCCGGATTCGGGATCCCGGAAGGACCGTACATCACAGGTGCTGGTCCGCCCGCCCATTGGCGGATGAAAGGAATGATGGTTGTGAAAAGCCAGATTCCCAGATAAAACAGAAGCTCCCTCTTCCCCACTTTTTCCGCCCAGGGAGAAAGCAGCGGCATGACAAGGTATACGCCCACCAGCATATAGACGAACCACAGATGCCCGGCCGCATAATTGAAGTTGAGCAGCAGGTCCTTGAAATTCTGGACAGGATCACCCCATACAAGGGCATAAACGAGGGTCCAGATGAGGAAGGGAATCAAGACCCGGGCCGCTCTCCGGCGGAAGAACTCACCGGTCGGATAATGCAGGGGAAACTGCAAATAGCTGGAGGCCACGATGAAAAGGGCAACCGCCGACCGGGGAATCACATTCAGGACCGACACCCAGACGGCATCGGCCTTCGTAAGGATGAGCGATCCCTCCCCGCCCAGGTAAAAAGGCTCGCAGCTGTGCGTCAGGATGACCAGGAAACAGGCAACGACCCGCATCCAGTCCACCCATATCTCCCGCCTGGCATCCATTACAGCTGAGGATCGAAATGCGGGATGGGCTTGAGCTTGAAGAGGTTCATCACGTGCTTGCGGTCGATGAGGGCCTTCGTCGCCGGGTCCTCGCACACGCCGGTACGGATGTAACGGTCCAGGACGGCGTAGGTGAAGCCCAGGTTGTCCTCGTCGGTCTTGCCGCAGAGGCCGTCGGACGGAGTCTTCTCCACGAGGTCAACGGGCAGGCCCAGGACCTTGCCGACAGCGACGACCTCCTGCACGGTGAGTCCGCCAAGGGGTGAAAAGTCGCCGGCAGCATCGCCGTAACGGGTGCTGTAGCCCACCCAGTCCTCGGAGAGGTTGCAGGTGTTCGCCACGCGGCCGTTGTTGGACTGGGAAACGGCATAAAGCGCCGTCATCCTGAGGCGCGGAGCCATGTTGATGCGGGTCTGGGCCGATGCCTCATGTCCCAGTTTCGCCTCCACCTCCGCCATCAGGGCATCGAAAGATGTGCCGATGTTGATATCGTACCGCTTGATTCCCAGATGATTGATAAGCTGGATGGAATCCGCGATGTCCGGCTGGACACCGTTGGGCATGGTCACGCCGATGACGCGTTCCACGCCGAGGGCCTCCACACAGAGGGCGGCCACCACAGAACTGTCCTTGCCACCGGAAATGCCGATGACGGCATTGCATCCCGGGCCGTTCTCTTCGAACCAGTCCCGGATCCACTGGACGCACGCGTCCTTCACTTTCCTTGCATCAAACATATTATTTCGCTCTTGTATAGACTTGGATGGGGCAGCCGGTGAAATCGAAATGCTCCCGCAGCTTGTTCTCCAGGAAACGCTTGTAGGGGTCCTTCACCCACTGGGGCAGGTTGCAGAAGAAGGCGAACTGCGGTGTGCGGGTCGGAAGCTGGGTCACATACTTGATCTTGATGTACTTACCTTTCCATGCCGGCGGCGGATAGTTCTCGATCTCCGGAAGCATCGCATCGTTGAGCTCAGAGGTGGAGATACGGCGCTTCATGTTCTCCGCCACGTGGGCGGCAGCATTGAGCACCTCCAGGATGCGCTGCTTGTTGATGACCGACGTGAACACGATGGGAATGTCGTTGAACGGGGCCAGACGAGACTTGAGGGCCTCCGTATAGTCGCGCATCGTATTGGGCCCCTTCTCGAAGAGATCCCACTTGTTCACGACGATGACGCAGCCCTTGCGGTTCTTCTGGATGACGTTGAAGATATTCATGTCCTGCGCCTCCATCCCGAGGGTGGCGTCGATCATCAGGATGCACACGTCACTGTGTTCGATGGTACGCATGGCCCGGAGGACGGAGTAAAACTCCAGGTCCTCGGTGACCTTCGCCTTCCGCCGCATGCCGGCCGTATCCACGAGCACGAACTCGTGGCCGAACTTGTTGTAGTAGGTGGAAATGGAGTCACGGGTGGTTCCAGCCACGGGGGTGACGATGTTCCGTTCCTCGCCCAGCAGGGCGTTCGTCAGGGACGACTTGCCCACGTTCGGACGGCCCACGATGGCGATGTGCGGGACGTCGGCATGGTCGTCCTCCGCCGTCGAATCCTCCGGCAGCACGCGGACGATCTCGTCCAGGAGGTCGCCGGTACCGGAGCCGTTGGCCGCGGAGATGGACCAGACCTCGCCGAGGCCCAGGCCGTAAAAGTCGAAGGCGTCGTACATCTTCTCGCCCGAATCCACCTTGTTGACGCACAGGACCACCGGCTTCTTGGAGCGGCGGAGCAGGTCGGCGATCTCCGAGTCATAGTCGGTGATGCCGGTGGCTGCCTCGCACATGAAAAGGATCACGTCGGCCTCCTCCACGGCGATGACCACCTGTCGGCGGATGGCCTCCTCGAACACGTCGTCCGAGTTGGAGGTGTAACCGCCGGTGTCCACCACGGAGAATTCGGTCCCGCACCATTCGCATTTGCCGTAATGGCGGTCCCGGGTCACGCCCGCGGTCCCGTCGACGATGGCCTGACGCATGCCCACGAGGCGGTTGAAAAGGGTAGATTTTCCTACGTTCGGTCTCCCGACGATCGCTACTAATGCCATAAATATCTTAAGTTTAGAAAATGCAAAGATACCAATTTATTCGAATACGCTCAAAGATTCGTCGAAGACCGGGCTGTCCACGCCGAAGAAATCCAGGACCGAATGGAACACGTGGTGCTGTCCCACTTCGGGGAGTTCCTTCAGATGGAGCGACTTGTCGGAAGTCCACACGATGAAGGGGATTTCGATCTGCTCCCGCGGGGCCATGGAGAAGGGAACGCCGTGCATGTACAGGTTATTCTCCCCCAGGGACTCACCGTGGTCCGAGACGAACAGTACGCAGCCGCGACGGCCGGTCTCCCGCACGATGTCGATGACCTGGTGGATGATCCAGTCGGTATAGACGATGCTGTTGTCGTAGGCGTTGTCCAGTTCCTCCTGGCTCACCTTGGACATCTCCACCGTGTTACTGACAGGCGTAAACACCTCGAACTCAGGCGGATAATTGGTATTGTACGCCGGTCCGTGATTCGTGTAGGTGTGGAGGACGGCGAATACCTTGTCCTTGCCGCCGGCTTCCAGTTCCTCCTTCAAGCCGGCCAGCAGGGCACCGTCGTGCCGGCGGTCCGCCCCGGGGTAACGGTCCCGGATCTCGCTGATAATCTCATAGGACCGCACGTGGACCGGAGGTTCACCCCAGTTGCTGGTGCGCCAGAACACATCGACCCCGGTCCGGTACAGGTAGTTCGGGAGGATCTCGTACAATTCATCCGTGTCCTTGTATTCGAGGATCGCCTTCACGCCCGCGGCGGTATAGGTGGCCGAGGCGTTGGCGACATAGGCTTTGACGCTGTCCTTCACCGTATAAGGGTTGGTCTCCTTCCCGTAGCCATACAGGGAGAAACGGTCGCGGCGGGCGGACTCGCCGATGATCAGCACGCAGACATCCCGGCTGTCCGTGGTCAGCGTTGCATCGGGCAGCGGAATCTCCTGCACGTTCTTCCGTTTTTCCGCCGCCTGGTACCGGAAGGAGTTGACGATGTAGGACCAGGGCATCAGGAGGCTGCCGAGTTCCGTGGAATTGCGGTCGATCCAGGGCCAGTTCTTCATATTGCCGAACACCAGGACCAGGAGCGCCGCCACACATCCTCCCAGCCAGGAGAGGAAGCGCTTCCACGAGCCGTAATCCACCTTCCGGCAGAACACATATATCGACGGCAGGATGCCCAGCAGCAGGACGTAGAGCACGAACGAGAAAGAGAAGAATCCCGACGCCTCGGAGTATTGGGTCCGGAATACATTCCCCATCATCTCGTCCGTCACCAGCACGTCATAGGTGTTCACGAAATAGAGCATGATGGCGTCGCCGACGAGGGTGAAGGCCACCAGGAACTTGCCGAGTCCGCGCAGCAGCCAGACCAGCACATAGTACAGCAGGAAATCCAGCACCAACAGCAGGAGAACCGCCGTCACGGCGATCACGATTCCGTTGAATCCCCCCTCGATGTTCTCGAGGACGCGCCGGAAAAAAGGCACATGGAACGCCACGAGCGTGAAAAGGGCCAGGAGGGCACTATAGGCTGCCAGGGGTGCTTTCTTGGATGGAGATGTCATAGTTTGAGGAACTTGCGCCACTGTCCGAGCGTCGCCACAATCAGCGCGAGGGTCAGCAGGTTATACAGGATGGTCAGGAGGATGTCCACCTTCTGGGGCGAATCATCGAAGGGGCTGTCCGAGACGGAAGCGTCGTACCGGGCGAACGGGTTCGTATAGATGACCGCCCCGTCCGGGAAAAACGCGGTCAGCCGGGCAAACGGCTCGTCCGCCGGGAGGACATAGGCAATGCTGTCGCTCTGCTCCACCAGGGCCAGTACACGATGATCCTGTCCGTTTACACGGATACTGTCCGCGACCGCGGAAAGGGTCATGCAAACAGTGTCCCCCTGGAGGCCGATCTCCTGAATGACAGGAAGTTCACGGTTTTTCGCATATTTGACCTCCCAGTCCCCGTCGCCATAGTCCGGGACCCGCATCGAATAGAAACCGCCGGTCCGCAGGGTATGCAGGATATCCTCATACCTTCCCGACGGGGTGCAGAGGAAAGTGCAGCGGATGCCGATCTGCCAATGGTTGCCCGGATGGTGGCAGTCGTCGTTGGCGACGCCGAAACTGTAGTGACCCGCGCTCAGCGCCCAGTCCCAATACTCGTTCTGCGTGCTGATATGGGTGTCCAGTTCCATCAGCTGATACCCGGAGAGCACCTGCAGGTGGTCCTCCGGCAGCCCGACGGTCCGGTAGGGATGATTGATCTGGACGATATCCGCGTCCTTCCCGAGCCGGTCCAGCTCGAACTGCTGCTGTGAGGCGAGCATCGGCAGGAGCGGGTCGAAATGCTTCACCCGGTCGCTTCCGAACACCAGCTTGTGGAACTTGAAGGGGCTGTAGCCCTGTTCGTACACATTGACTTGGAGCGTGGTGTCGAAAGGATGGACCGTAAGCTCGTTATGGTTGGAGAACGTGACGATGTCGTAGCCCAACTTCGCATAGGCGTCGTAAACCTCCGCCGGCCAGGCTTCGCTCTCGTTGGGCGGAAAAGGGCCTTTCACCCGCGTATGCGTGTGAAGGCTGGCCCGCTTCCAGCAGTAAGCCGTATCCAGGTCCCGGTAGGGATTGAAGATATCCGGACCACGGAAAGGCCGGGGTTCCCGGAAATCGTAGATGGGGCTCACACCGGTCACCAGGACAGCCAGGAAAAGCAGGAACAGGATGGAGCCAAGAACTTTGAGCAGGCCCCGGAGGAGCCTGCCCATCAGCGTATTATGTCTTTTCTCACGCACGTTCGTCTACAACTTTTTATTGGGACGCAAGGAACAGGAAGCACAGGCGTCGGAGAAATTCCCGTCACACAGCGTCTTCCCCTCGCGCGCCGCCAGCATCTCCAATTCTTCCTCTTTCGCGCACTTGATCCCCCGCTTGCGCATCTCCGGATTGGTCGATATCTCCCCGTCCGGGAAGGGACGGTGGAAAAAGAAGATATTGACCCCCAGCAGAAGGACGGCCAGTCCCACGAAGACAAGCGCGGCGAGGAAAACTTTCATCGGTTACAGCGGGAACTCGGAAGAAATGGGTTCGTAATTGTACACCCGGAGGATCATCCGGGCAAAGGTCTCGGCCAGGGAAACCACGCGGATCTTGCCCTGGAGGGCCTTCTTCGCAGGATCGAGCGGAATGGTATCGGTCACATACACCTCGGACAAGGCGGAAGAGTCGATCCGTTCATAGGCGGGACCGGACAGGACGGCATGGGTGGCAAAGGCGCGGACGCTGCGGGCGCCCCGCTTCACGAGTTCGTTCGCAGCGGCGGTCAGGGTACCGGCCGTGTCGATGATGTCATCGATGATGACGATGTCACGTCCCTCGACGTCTCCGATGGGGACGATGCGCTCCACGACGTTGGCCTTCGCACGGGTCTTGTGGCAGATCACCACGGGGCAGTGCAGGTTCTTTGCATAGGCATTGGCGCGCTTTGCGCCGCCCATGTCGGGCGCGGCGATGGTGAAGCGGTCCGGATCGGCCTTCTGCATCTTCCGGAGGATGCCCAGGAAGTCGTAGCTCGCATAGAGATGGTTCACCGGCAGGTCGAAGAAACCCTGGATCTGGTCGGCATGGAGGTCGCAGGTCATCAGGGCGTCCGTGCCGGCGGTCTTGAGCATGTTGGCCACCAGCTTGGCACCGATTGAGACGCGCGGCTTGTCCTTGCGGTCCTGACGCGCCCAGCCGAAGTACGGGATGACGGCAATCACCTTGTTGGCGGAAGCCCGCTTCGCGGCGTCAATCGTGAGGAGAAGCTCCATCAGGTTGTCCGTGGGCGGGAAGGTGGACTGGAGAATGAAACAGGTGGCGCCGCGTACGCTTTCCGCGAAGAAAGGCACGAATTCGCCATCGCTGAAGTGGGTAACCTCGAGGGGACCGAGCACTACGTCCGGTTCCTCCGGGCTCTTCATCCGGTTCATGGCCGCAACCACCTTCTCGGCGAAATACCGGGTGGCTTCACAGGTGAAAATGGCCATCCTGTGCTTGTGAACATCGTTTATCATAAGTCCTGAAGTACGGTTCCGATATAATTGAGGATCTCTTCCTTTCCCAACCCGCTGACCGAGGAGCTCACGAATACGGGCGGAAGTTCCTCCCATTCCTCCAGCAGCCGGGCCTTGTTCTTCTCCACCTGCGCCGCCGTGACCGTCGTTCCCTGCTTGTCCGCCTTGGTAAAGATGAGGCCGAAGGGAATCCCCTTTTCCCCCAGTTCGGCGATGAAGCGCAGGTCCACGTCCTGCATGTCGTGCCGGGAGTCCAGGAGGACGAACAGCATGACCAGTTCCTCGCTACGGTTCACATAATCCCAGATGATGTGACGGAGTTTCGCCCGTTCCTTGTCCGGCAGGCGCGCATAGCCATAACCCGGAAGGTCTACGAGATACCAGTTGTCGTTGATGAGGAAATGGTTCACGAGCTGGGTCTTGCCCGGCGTCTGGGAGGTCTTGGCGAGCTTGGAATTACCCGTCAGGGCGTTGATGAGCGAGGATTTTCCGACATTGGAGCGGCCGATGAAAGCGAATTCGGGCAGCTTCCGTGCGGGTTTCTGTTCCACCCGCGTGCTGCTGCCGGAGAATATGGCTGTCTTGACTTTCATGGACCCTCGCTGGATTGCCAGGACAAAGATAGGAAATTATTTCGACAATTTCGGATACCTTACCGTGAAACAAGCGCCCCCCAGGGTAAAAGATTTCGAGTAGCCGATCTCGCCTCCGCACCGCTCCACGATATTGCGGCAGATGGCCAGTCCCAGACCGGTTCCGTGCGACTTGGTGGTAAAGTCCGGCGTAAACAGCTTGACGCGGTTTTCCTCCTTCACGCCGGGGCCGTTGTCCTCCACGACGATGTCGTAGAATCCCTCCTTCGTGGAATGGCGGAGCGAGACGACCACCTTCCCGTCCTCGCGGCCTTCGAGGGCCTGGACGGCATTGGTTACAAGGTTCACCAGGACCCGCGTCAACTGCGGTTTCGGGCCCATGACTTCCGCTCCTTCCAGTCCGTAATACGCGAAGGACACGTCGTCCCGGGCGTCGAACATTGACACTTCCTCCCGGACCAGGGCGTCCAGGTCGATCCGGACCGGTTCCTCCGAATACAGCTTGGCGAAGGTGGAGAATTCATTGGCCGTATCGGCCAGGATGTCGATGTGCTCGAGGACGGCGGCGGACACCTCGTCGAACTTGGCCTCCCAGGCAGGATTGCCGGTCTGCTTCATCCGGATGAGCATCTGGAGCTTGAGCTTGATGGGCGTGAGCGGGTTCTTGATCTCGTGGGCCACCTGCCGTGCCATCGCACTCCAAGCCTTGTCGCGCTCGGCCTGGGCCAGCTGCCGGGTGGAATCCGACAGGTCGTGCACCATCAGGTTGTAGGCGCGGACCAGGGAGGATATCTCGTCTTCCTGGTCGTAGACGATGTATTCCAGATGGTCCACGTCGGACACCTTCATCTTCCGGCCCATTTCACTGAGCGGGCGGAACATCCGGCCGATCACCTCCTCGGTCACCACGCGGGCGAACATCAGCAGGAGGATGAACACCGTGATGATGGAGGCGATATGCATCAGGGCCTCGTCCTCGAAATCGGAACTCTGGTCGGTGTAGGGGGAAGACACGATGGCGGTCATCTCGCCCTCATCGCTGATGACCGGGGCATACAAGGCATAGTAACGGCGTGGTCCGAGCCGCTCCCGCTGGATGCTGAAACGCCTGTGGTTCAAGACGATGCTGTAATAGGCCTCCTCCGCGAGCCGGCATCCCGTCACCATCCGGTCGTACACCTCCGGAGTGGTGGAAAGGACCATCCTCCCGTCAGGCGTGAACAAGGTGACATCGCACTTGAGGTCGTTTCCGGCCGCCTCCACCGCTGTCTTTGCTGCCTGGGAACGGAGATCCTCCTCGGTCCGGGCCCCGCGCAGGCTGGACTGCAGCATGGACTGGAGCGCCGTGATCCGGGAGGTCATGATGTTCTGGAGGTCGGCGTTGTTGCGCCGGTACACGAAGTACACGCTGAACGCCGCCATGGCGACCAGCGTCGCAATCAGGGACACATACAGGACCACGCTGATCCTCGTCCGGTAGTAGTTCCTCTCTCCGCTGCGGCGGCGGAGGAAACGGAAGCCCACGATACTCGCCAGCACGTAGACAATGATGGCAAAGAGGACCCCTTCCACCACATAGTTGAGGATCTCGGTCTTGGGGCGGGACACTACGATCATCTCTTCGTCGGAGATGTTCTGCACGAAGTGCATATAGTCCTCCAGGACCAGATGGCCGTTAGGATGGTCCTCTACAAGGTTGCCCAGCCGGTCCGACACCAGCGTGGGATAGGCGAAATCGCCTTTGTACAGGACCAGCCGTTCATTGACGTACTTGGCATAGGAATAGACCGCAGGAAGCGCCACGCGCCCGGGTTCCGACAGACCCAGCAGGCTCAGGTAACCGCGGTCTTCCCGGTTGGCTTTCGATTCGACGAGCACGAGGACCGACGAGGCGCCGTAATTCGGCGTATAATAGGTGAACATGCCCGAATAGCGGGCGCGTCCATTGGTTCCGGTACTGTAAAAGAAATGGGAGTTGTCGGCCAGGCGCACGCCGCTGCGGATCCGCTCGTTGAACAGCGCATCCATCGCGGCCGAAGGCGTAGGCAGCAGCACCGAAATGTCATAGTCCTGCGACAGCCGCGTCATATAGGAATTCACCAGGCGGCCGCGGATGATCTCGTTGCTGTTCTCCAGGACCGACAGCGAGCCGATGACCGGATCGGAGGCGATGGAAGCCTCCGCCGCCCGCAGCTGGATTTCCAGGGAAATGTCCCGGTCCATCGCCAGGCGGTTTGCCCAGACTTCCACCCGGTTCTGTTCCTTCTGGAATCCCAGCAGGGAGGAGATGCTCACGAAATACGCCGCTGTCAGGACAGCGAAAACCAGCCTGCCGGTGCGGGAAAATACGTTGTAGCGCAAGCCGAAGAGGTCCCGAAGGAGCGGGGAAAGCAGATGCGCCAGCAGCAGGAGCGTGAGCGAAAGCAGCAGGAAAGAGATATAGACGACAGCCGTATAACGGTCCAGCAGGTTCATCTTGTACAGCTCCAGGCAGATGCCGGAATTGAACACGATGCTCCGGAAAGTGTGGTGGATATACAGGCAGACCAGCAGGATGACGGCGACAAGCGCCAGGGCCACCCCGGCTTTCGTCCATCTGGACCATTTCATGGACTGGCGCAGAAGCGATTTCCTCGTCATGTACAGGCTCAGGACGACGGAACACACCAGCAGGTTGAAGATCACGACGGCCCCGAGGGAATAAAGGACCGGTCCGTCGGCATACAAGAGCGGAGAGAACAGCTGCGATACCGCACCGAGTCGCCGGCCGTAGAAATACATGCCGGCGGCAAAAAGGGTCTCCACGCCGATGGCGGAAGCGGCGGAGAGCAAGGTGGGACGGGCAGCCAGCAGGAGCAATATTCCCGCAAAGGAGAAGAGAATGCCCAGCCAGAAAAGGATGGCATTGTACCGGCCTGGATCAGAAACGCTCTCGGAAGTGACCTTGAGCACCGGCGAGCCACTCACTTCCACGGGAACGCCGGTGGAGGCGGTGAGAGGCTGGAGAGAATAGCGATCCCCCAGGCGGAATAGCGGGTTGATGCCATTGAACGAACTGGACTTGAGCTCGTTGACCATTTCCAGGCCGGCGATGACGGTGAGGTCGTCTTTCTGGACCGACTTCGCCAAATACCATTTTGGACCATAGTTCACGAAGGAGAGGCTCGAAGACAGCTGGGATAACGGCGAAGATGCGTTGCTGCGGGCATCACCGAGCCGCTGGAAATAAGTCCGGGAACGGATATCGTCATTTCGGATGGGGAACTGGTGCGCCCAGGACAGGAGGGTGTCCTCCCGGTACCGGTATACCACCATATCCTCCGGAAGGTCCTCCAGGCGGAGCCAAGCTTCCGGATCGGCCGCAAGGGCTTTGTCCACATAAGTGTCCAGCAAGTTCATCCGCTGCTCGATCCGCGTGCCCAGGTCGCTGGCTGCGGAGGCCGTATCCGGATAGGGCAGGTTCGTCAGGAACGAAGCTACCAGCAGGATGAAGGCGACGGAAAGGACCACCACCCCGGACCAGAACCGTATGCGCTTGACCTTACTCATGGTGATAGGGCTCTCCCCGGATGATGGTGAAAGCACGGTACAGTTGCTCTGCAAAAACCGTTCTCACCATCTGGTGGGAGAAGGTCATTTTCGAAAGGGATACCAGCCCGTTGGAACGGTCGTACACTTTCTGCGAGAACCCATAGGCCCCGCCGACGACGAAAACAAGCCCTTTTCCACCCATGGAGAGCTGGCGCTGGATCCAGTCTGCCCATTCGACGGACCGGTACTGCCTCCCCCGTTCGTCCAGGAGGATGACGGTCTCGCCGGGAGCGACCTGCTTCAGGATAAGTTCCCCTTCCTTTTCCTTGATCTGCTCCTGCGAAAAGGCCGATACATTCTTGAGTTGGGGAATCTCCACGAGGGTAAAGGGCACATAGTGCCGGAGCCGGGACACATACAGGTCCAGACCCTCCTTCACCCAGGGCACATCGGTCTTTCCGACGGTTACGAGCTTCACTTCCATACTTTCTCCGCAAAGTTAATCTTTCGGCTCGGTATTTGCAAGAAAGACAGGGCGATGAATCGGTTATGAAACGGATTTTGATGACGCTTGCAGCACTCCTGCTGCTTACCGTAACGGGGCTGTCCGCCCAGGACAAAGGCTATGACGTCTTTGTCCCCATCGGCAAATACATCGCCCAGGGCGATGCATCCAGCCTTTCCGCCTGGTTCTCGGAGAACCTCGAGGTCTCCATCATCTCCTCCACCCGCAACTGCTCCCGCACCCAGGCCCGTCAGATCGTCAAGTCTTTCTTCGACACCTACACGCCCCGCTCCTTCGACATCTCCCACCGGGCTTCCCGGTCCAACATGAAGTATGCCCTGGGCCAGCTGAACGCCGGCGGCGAAGTGTTCATCGTCACCATCTTCGTTTCCTCCAAGTCCGACGGCACCTACCAGATCCAGCAGCTCAAGATCGACCGGCAAACCGCGGTCTATTAACTAAATTTGCATAAAATCAGGCAAATCGTTATTTTTGTGTGCTGAACGCGACAATAACGATTAATTCATTTTTATATGGCAACAACAGCTGATCTCAAGAACGGAATGTACATCATGTTCAACGGCAAACCCTGCGTCGT
>JAEEGI010016461.1_pt1 | contig 15266 bp, 9 predicted proteins | sample 8958751 | NCBI WGS metagenome assembly JAEEGI01 (sample SAMN16246545, study PRJNA631951) | gut metagenome | biome: gut microbiome; feature: rumen; material: KS-attached | host: Bos | place: Iran: Karaj | collected 2018-10
TGCGCTTGTTCTGGTACATCAGATCGTCTGCCCTTCTCAGTACATGTCTCATGTCATAGGGCGCAGGCTCAACCACCATTCCGCATGCGATCACGCACTCTATATCGGGATCCTGCCTGTTCAGCTTGTCAAGCTCCCTTTTCCATTTCTCCAGGATCTTTAACGCCTCTGTCTCATCTGTATCCTTGAAGATCATCATGAATTCATCTCCGCCGACTCTGAATCCATATGAATTCTCGTTAAGGACGCTCTTGATGCTTGACGCAGCCTTAAGGAGCAGTTTATTCCCGGCTTCGTGTCCGTAGGTATCGTTGGTGCGCTTTAAGTAATTCACATCCATATTGAACACTGCAATACTGTTATACCTGGGAAACTCCGTCTTATACAGGCTGTTAAACTTGCCCTTATTATATAACCCGGTAAGGTGATCTATCTCGCTTTCATCCTGCCACTGCTTGGAATAAGCTGACAGATCCTGGAACAACCCCATGTAATCACTGACCTCAAATATATGATGGATCAGATAGGTCGTATCACCTTCAGTTACGGCAAAGGATCTTACCCTGAAAAACCTTCCCGCATCCCTGTCTGAGATATCCCATTCCATATCCAGATCCGTAACATCCATATCCTTGTGGATATCATTCCATTTATCCCACTGATAATCCTCTATACCAAGGGAACAGGTTCTGAAAAGCGTATTCCACTCTACGTCCGTAACAATGATCTCGCCCAATCTGTCTAAGGCCTTCTCGGCGATCAGCTTCTTATAGTCCATACAAGTATCACACTCCGCGATAATGTTTTCTGAGATACCAGGCCAAAGCCACGAGTCCTGCGGTATCTACCACATGAAAGAATACGGACGACCACACTACCCCGATGCTGTGCCCCATGATCGATACCGTGGCCATATCCAATCCGGCGGTTGATACCAGGAAGAATACGGCGATCACCGGAACCATGATCTTGAGCATTCTGTCATTAAGGAATATCGCAGTCATCACCACACCCAGCAATAACGCTATCAGCATGCCCTGATACTTAAATCCATGCGTAAGATTATAAAAATACACATAATTTGTGGAAGATGCGCCTTCCGCATATCCTACAGCCTTCTCCAGATCCATAGCAAATCTGCGGTATATCTCCGAAGATATCTCATACATAAACTGAGCGCCCACAAGTATCGCAAACCATATCTGAAGCAGTTTCTTGGTTACCTCCGCTGTAAGCGCAGATTTCTTTCCTCCGAAAACATCCTCCTGCAGCGCTGCCATATCGCGACGGTCTTCTTCAGGTATCACCAGAAAAAGCCTGTTGATCTTGCGTATGGCAAAATAGAAAATAGCAGCCGTGGCGGCTATCATAAGCATAGCCAGGATTGTCTGAATATTCCACAGAACATCATCAGACATGTCGGGATCTATCCCGCCCTTCCTGATCATGAATCTGGCGATCACGGACAGAGCAGCATCGGCAAATCTCACAAATGAAGCAAATAAAATAGCATTGGACAAAATATGTCTCTTGGAATTAAAATACATGAACCCTACCGCTGTCGCATATAAACGATCACTTCATCCTCTTTGTAATAGTTAAGATATTCTGACCGTCTTTATATTCATACTCCATATCATCCATGCTCTTCTTGACCATGAAGATACCCAAACCGCCTATCTCGCGTTCTTCTACCGGTTTGGAAATATCAGGATCCTGCTTGGCGAGAGGATTATACGGAATGCCGCTGTCAATGAACTTGATCTTGACAGTAGCTTCATCATCCGAGATATCAACACATATGGTAGCCATGCCCGTGTCCGGAGTGTATGCATAACTGGCTATGTTTACAAACATTTCCTCAACGGCCACATCCATCTGGATCTGAATTGCAGGATTGCAGCCCTTAGATTCCAACTGCTCGTCTATAAACTGTGTAACCTTCGGCAGATTCTCCAGCACAGCTTTTAACTTTAACTCTTTCATATATGATCCTTTCGCCAATTGAATATGCGAGTTATATTATTTCTGGCAATACATAATAATAATATCATAAATTGTTCTCAAAAAACACCTGTTCACATATAAAGCGTGCGCACTTCACTTGCGAAAAGGTGTTCCTTCTTTAGTATAACGTGATAAAACATCATTTTTCAGAGCCACAACATCCATCTTTCCTGTTCCCAAAACAGGAAAAGAATCATATATTTCAAATATTGATGGTATCTTAAATCTGGCAAGTCTCGATGCAAGTCTTCTTTTAGCTTCGTCCATATCAAATTCCGCACCTTTGCGAAGCGTGATACAGGCACACACTTCTTCTCCGAAGAATACGCTGGGAATACCCAAAACCTTAACTGCTTCAACCTCATCAAGTGAAGAGACCGCTTCTTCCACTTCGCCCGGCATTATGTTTTCTCCGCCGCGTATGATGATCTCTTTGATCCTTCCTACCAGACACAGATATCCGTCTTCATCCATATATCCGATATCGCCCGTATGCAGCCACCCTTCACCATCTATACTCTGATCGTCTATCGGCAGTTTATAATAGCCGGTCATAAGATTATCACCCTGCACGCAGATCTCGCCCTTTTCTGACGTTGCACAATCTTCTCCGTTTAAGATATCGCGAATAACTATCCTGATCCCTTCAACCGGTCTGCCCACTGTATGAAGAACATGCTGATCCGTGTCTATATACTGCGTTATGCTTACGGGTGCCATTTCAGACAGACCGTATGAAGAGAAGAAATGATCCCCCGGAAGGGCTTTTTTGAACATTTCGATCTGAGACTCACTGGCAGAAGCCCCTGAAATTATAGTTGCCCTTATCGTCTCCATTTTCCGGGATTCAAAGTTCTTATTATTCATGATCGCGATCAGCATAGTGGGGACTGAATGAAAAACAGTACACCTGTATCTGCTGACAGTTTCCATGATGGTATCTGTACGAATATTTGCCGGAATATAGACTGTTGATCCGGCTAAAGCACTCGCAAACAGTCCTGCCACAAGACCGAAAATATGAAAAAGAGGAAGTATCAGGCACATCCTGTCTTCTTCAGTCAATGTCTGATCTTTACAGCTTCCGGCTGAAGCATACATAAGATTATAAGACGATATGAGTACGCCTTTCGGCCTGCCTGTTGATCCCGAAGTAAAGATCATCAGCGCCACATCATCAGGCTCCATACAATCGCCGGCCTCATATTTCAGAGCATCGTTTATTCTGATCCTTTCTCTTATATCGTGTGAATTTCTGACAGAATAGAACCGGTCCAAAGGACAGTCTGATGCTTCGCTGATCTCCCGCACAAATGCATCTTCATCTTTCATCTCAACCATTTCGCCATAACATATATAATATGCGTCTCCGACTTTAGCGGTTTTTCCTATCTCTGACGCCAGCTGGGACGGATTAATGAGAAGCGCTATTGCTCCAAGCTTCTGGATAGCGTAAAAAGTCATCACCCAATTGATCGAATTAATGCCGCATAATGCTACGTGCGAGCCCTTCTTCACTCCAAGCAGAAACAGGTCTGATGCTATGATATCCGCGCCTTTATCAATATCCATCCATGAATAAGGGACACCTGCATATACTATCGCAGTCTTATCGGGTGAAACCTTAACTTTGTGCTCAAGAAATGAACTGATGGAATGATCCGTATAATCAGTAATCCCGTAATCCGGCTGCTCCTTGATCTCGCAGAATGTGTTCTTTATCGGAATAAGGGTATCAAAACCTGTTGATTCAAATATCTCGTAAACACCCGGGCTTACGTTGATCACTTCCATCCGCTCTCCCCTGAATCTTTTTCTGCAGATAAGAAGTTCTCTTAAGCCTGAAGAAGAAATATATAAAACATCACGAAAATCAACGATCACCAGATCCGTATCATCGGGAATCTCAGATACCACATCTCTGAATTCAGGCGAAGCCTGGATATCGAATCTGCCTGAAAGCCCCAGTATCGTTTTTTTACCGTTTACGGTTTGGGTTATTTCCATGTGTTTTCTCCTGTCACATCACCATCCGATAAACTGTTTCTCCGGTGATAGTACCATATTGTAAATGATCATAGTCCGAGATAACTATTGTACATATTGGGGAACACGTCTCCTCCGGTGTACGCCCATATACACAGGATAAGACTAACTACTATCACGATGCCATACCAAAAGTATTTATGCCTGCCGAAGAATTCCGCAGCCGTCCTTGCGAAATTCTTGTCATATATCCACACGATGATCATGCTTATGACTATTAACAACGCAGCCATGGCATAACACCTGCCGGCTGTCATGGATTCTTTTATTTTTTTCTGAGTCAGTATGACTATTGATTCTATTATCACATAGTGAACGATGTAAATCCTGGTAATGTTCTTTGATATGAAAAGGGCCGGTTCCATCGCTTTATCCGGAAGACGAAATGTTATAAAGAAGAACAGGCAGATCATCACACTGATGCAAAACAGATGGGCTATAGCTTCTATAGTATTCACATAGCAAAAGGACTGCCACACCTTAAACACCGTGAAAATATCCTGATCAACTGAAAGTCCGATATAATAATAGATTGCAGCCACTATTGATGCTGGCAAAAACAGCATCCCGTAAAACAGCCTTTTATCCTTAACATAGTGTAAAATCTCACCAAACATCATACCGAAGGCCGGATAAATAAGCCAGTTAAACAACGGAAAATAACTCTCCGTCTCAGTTGCGATAAAAAAGCCGATCAACTGGTCCAATGCATATGAGCCTGTGTGGATCTTAAGTGCAAGAACCGTTCCGATGATACTGGCTAAGACAGATATGAGAAAAATATGCCACGGCTTAAGTTTGAACAGGACAAACACTCCCATACACAGGAAGAACAATCCGGCAAACTGCAGGATATCACTTGAAAAGATCAGAAAGGTATATATCCTGTGAGACGGATCCGAATACATCAGATATGCGATCACTGAAGGAATGGCGTACCTGAACAGATTAAACGCCTGTCCGACCATCAGCAGGCTAATGCCTCTCTTAAAATATTCTTTGTGCGAAATCTTCCTCGAAAAAGCCACTCCGAGTCCCATGCAGGCCATAAAGCCGCTGGCTCCTATACTCTGTGCCAGGATATCGTCTATGATGACCGAAGGCAGATGATCTTCGTAAAAAAACAGATAATCAATGCAATGCGTGATTATCATCATCATTATCGAAAAAGCTTTAAGAGCATCTATCTCCCGCTGCCGTCCGGTATTTATTCTCTCATTTGAAAACATTCTTTCTGTCATTTTCCTGTTATTTCCCTTACGACACAAAATATTCCTGTGCCTTATGCAGACACAGGAATATAATAACATAATTTTGACCAGATTATTATCAGGCGCGTTTTCTTCTTGTTTTTCTCATCTTATTCTGGTGGATCACGAGGATAAGCAGGCAGCTTACTGCCACTCCAAATGCTATCGCGGCGCCGGCTATAAGCCATGCAACAAGGCTGTTGGCCGAAGCAACTTCTCTGGCAATGGCGTATGATGAGAATCTGTCGGTTCTGAATGTAATGGTCTTGGGATCATCATCAAGATCCGGAAGTACGCTGACCTGTCCGTTATGTACTCTTAATATCGAATAATTCTTACCGCTCTTATATACATCCTTAGGTATCTCGATAACCACTTCCATCGATGAAGGAAGTTCGCTGATACGCTCGGTCATTCCATCTGTAGTCTTCAGCATGGTCAGGTCGAAATACTGAACCGGCTTCTGACCCACGGCATTATTCATTATCCGCTTTGAAGCCTCATCCGGCTCGCTTACCTTGGAAAGGCTGACCGAGATATCTACCTGTCCGCCCTTTGCAAGCTTCATAACCTCATTTTCCGTAAGCAGATTGAATACCACCATGTCCAGATCGGGAAGCGACGGATTAATGTAATCATCTGATACCTGCATGAGTTCATCTCTTGACATATTACTGTAATCAACGCTCATGCGTCTGTAGCTTTCCGGTTCAAGTTCATTCTGCACATTCGCGCCCAGGGAGCCAACATAGAACGCCGCATCAAGCACGGGCATCTTCTCTCCCGTCGATACCATCTGACCTATCTCATCTATGGATACGCCCATGAACTCCGATACTTCCGAGTAAGCCTGCGCAACGTTGTCAAGGCTCTCTACACCCAACTGTTCGTCAGTGGGAATAACTATCTGCTCTATCCCCTCCATCTCTTCAATGAAGTCATCTCCTCCGGTTCCTGCGGCAGCATCCTGTATGCTTACGGTAGAATTATCCGTTGCGGTATTGGAAGTAGTCTTGGATATAGGCTGTACCTTCGCTGACTGTGCCTTATTACCTGATGAAACGGTTGCTTTCTTACCTGCATCTGTCTGAACAAATGCAGCTGATATGGAGTGCGGACCGGTCACATTTGTAAATGTATAAGTCCCCACCGCGCCAACCTGATTACCGTCTACGGCAACGGCAAGAATGGCAAATCCCGCCTTGGGAGTGATCGTATAAGTGATACTGTTGCCCTTGGCGATAGCGAGCTTCCCGCTGGGAGCAATGGATCCGCCTGTCGTTGCAACGCCTGAAGAAATCTCAAAGGTCTGTACGCCTTCTTTTTCAAATATCGCAGTACATGTATAATCCTGATCCACATTATTGATCTTAAAGCTTGTATCGCGGCTTACTACCTGCGAGTTGACGGTCCAGCCCTTGAATATATATCCCTTATTGGGCGTAGCCTTGATCGTAGTACCGGTACCGAGCTTAAATGTGCCGCCGCCGGATACAGTACCGCCATCTGCAGGATTAGCTGCAAGCGTAAGCGTATGCGATGTCCTGTCAAATATAGCTGTTATCTTGCGGTCATACTGGAGATTGCTAAGTTTGATGGATGCATCCCTGCTTATTATGGTGTCGCCCTCTTTCCAGCCTGTAAACACATACCCGTTATATGCCTTGGCTGAAAGCGTTGTCTCACCACCATATGTTATGTTACCGCCGCCGACAACATTTCCGGCGTCGTTGTTATTGGATGATACCTTAACAGTGACCGAACGCTGCGAGAACTTTGCGACTACGTTCATGCTGCTGTTTACATTTTTGATCGTGTAGTTAGTACTGGTTGAAACCTTATTACCGTCGATAAACCAGCCCGAGAAAGTATAATTCTGTTTGGGAACGGCAGATACCGTAACGCTTCCTCCCTGAGAGACCGCGCCCCCGCCTGTTACAGAACCGCCATTCTGAGGATCTGCATAAGCATTCACGTTATAGCTGTTACGCTGCGTATAAACGGTTGCATAATCAAATTCATCCGGATCTGCCACACTGACGGCCATTACATTAAAGGTGCCGGATGATTCATCATTTCCTATAGTAAGATTACCGTTCTTTGATATCTTGGTACCTGAAGAACGCTGACCTGCTAACGACCAGTTGACTTCTTTACTGTAATTACCGGTTCCGTTCACGTATGCATAGAATTGATAGCTGTTGCCTACCGCAAGAGTAATATCCTGAGGTGAGATAGTTACCGATGTTACAGAAGCAGACGAACCCTTGACCGTTCCGTGCAGGTTGATATAGTATCCTTTGGAATAACCGGGATCTCTCATACCGTCTGCAAACCAGACCTGAGCATTATAATCTCCTGCAGGGAGGTCGCTTCTCATAGCCACATAATACTTAATGGAATCCGTGGGACTAAGATATGTGGATCCGTCTCCGTGAACAGACATCGAAAACGCACCGTCTGCATCATTTACTTCACGATATATCAGACTGACATCGGTTGAACCCGTATTGGTAATGGTCACCGGACAATAATCTCTCTGCACGCCAACTGCTTCGGTTCCGAAATCAACTGTATTGGCTCTTCCGTTGCCGACGCCGATGCCAATGGCGTAATCATTCATCTTATCTTCAGATGCCTGACGCGCTTTCTCAGCTTCTTCCTCAGCGCGTCTTGCCTGTTCAGCGGCCTGTTTTCTGGCTTCTTCTGCAGCAGCGTCTATCTCGGCCTGCTTTTTGGCCTCTTCCTCAGCTTCTTTTGCAGCCTTATCATAAGCTTCCTGGCGCTTTCTTTCTTCTTCTTCCATCTCCTGCATCCAGCGCTCGTACTCGTCGTCATCCTCCACCCCGTCATACGAAGCGTCTGCCGATACATCATCCTCATCGGTAGTGTAATCCTGAGCGCGGACAAGCAGGACTATGCCGCTGACGTCCGTAACAAATACAGTCAGCGACAAAGCAATTGCCAACAACAGTGACACAGTTTTTTTCATAATTACCTCCTTATACGGCGGTTTTCTTATCCATCGATCCTATTTACGGTACCGCACATAGGACACTTCACATTCGGTACTCCCGTACGAAAGGTGATAGTGAATCCGCACTTTTTGTTTTTGCATTTGATCTTCGATTTCTCGCTGTCAGGGATCTTGCCCGCTGCAGCAACCATCTCCAGCTCACTGTCATCGAGTTCTACCATTCTGTATCTGCTCTCGGTATCCTCAATAATAGCCTGTAAACCCTTGTTAGGCGCGAATCTCTGAAAATCAAATAATCCTGAAAGCCTCTTTTCCATAATAAAAAACTCCTTTCTGCGTGTTTAGTGTTTTTCACATTACATATGTTTATACGCAGACAGGATGATTGTGGCAGAAAATTTTTAGATTCATCATTCTAAAATCTTAAATATCTTTTAGTTTTTTCTTGAGAGCATTAAGAGCCTTGCGATGTTCGATCTTGATGATCCCGTAACTGGTATCCATCATATCGGCGATCTGAAGCAGCGTATGCTCGTCATAATACCGAAGAACAATGATATCCCTCTGACGCTGCGGCAGATCTTTTAACGCATCCGCAAGGGCATCAAGCGACGCTTCCATCATCACAGCGCTCTCGATATTGTCTTGGGATTCCACGTCTTCGGGTATCTCATCCGTCATGGTATTCCTGCGGTAATAATCCGTAAGTGTATTGCGCATGATAGTATAAAGCCATGTGGAAACAGACGCCTTGGAGGGATCAAATCTGTCAAGAGCGGAATATGCTTTAACAAATACATCTGAACACAGATCCTCCGCCACATCCAAATTGCCTATATGATGCATGATATAGCCAAGAACCATATCATGATAATCGGTATAAAGTTTTTCCTTATCTATTGTTTCTAGAACTTTTGCTTCCATACTTACATAATTATACTAGCAGGTGGCATAAAATTCTACCAAAATTTGCCCTTAATTTACAGGTCTATCAACTTGTTTTTCGTTGTTCTATACAATAAAATAGAGAGAAAGACAATCAGGATTATTTCTCTGTAATTACGAAAATGCTCAAACAACCCGAAATAATATCAAAAATCCATAAATCTTTGATCAGGTCTGTGCTTGGCCTGGCTCTTCTGTCAGTATGCCTGACTCTGACAGCAGGTATGAAACTTCCGGAAGACTCGTCTCACTTATCAGGCACCGGACTTTCCGTCGATCCCACAAGTCAGCAGGAAGGTTATTCTGCCATACTCTACGATAATACCAGCGGTCTTCCCACTTCGGAAGCAAATGACATAACCGAAACCTCGGACGGCTTCATATGGATAGGCGGCTACAGCGGCCTTATCAGGTATGATGGCAATACATTTGAACGCATGGATTCAACATCGGGTATTACAAGCGTCAAATGTCTCTATGTAGACTCCAAAGACAGACTCTGGATCGGCACAAACGACAGCGGGATCGGTCTTTTAGAAAAAGGCAAACTGACCATGTGGGGTGAATCAGAAGGTCTTAAAGCCTCCAGCGTACGCTCTATTCTCGAAGATTCCAACGGTCTTATCTATATCGCAACTACAGGCGGAGTAGCCGTCTTAGACACAGAATTCAAACTATCCTTCACCGGTGATCCCCGTGTGGATGAAGATTTCATCCAGGAACTCAGGATAGACAGCGACAATACTGTCTACGGCGTCACCAACAGCAATGATATATTCACATTAAAGGATGGTAAGCTCATAAGTTATCTGTCACACGAATACAGCGGACTTTCAAGTATCAACTGTCTGTTTCCGGATCCAGTAAGGCCCGGATACATATATATCGAAGCTTCAGATACCAAACTTTATCATGCGCTCTACGGCCAGCTGCTTACCGATGTCGACGCCATAAGCATCGCTCCCCTGTCCCAGGTCCAGCGATATGAATACCTAGACGGTAAGCTGTGGATATGCGCAAGAAACGGCGTAGGCGTATATGATGGAGAAGAATTCATTCAGATCAAAAACCTTCCTATGGACAATTCCATAGGCCATGTCATGACCGACTATGAAGGGAATCTGTGGTTTACCTCCAGCAGACAGGGCATTATGAAGATCGTGCCCAACCAGTTTGCAGATATATTCGAAAGGTACAATATTCCCGAAGATGTAGTTAATTCCACCTGCAGATACGGTGATATGCTGTTCATCGGAGGCGACACAGGACTTACCGTAATAGATGAAAACGGAGTTGTTGACAGTTTTCCTCTAAAAAGTGCCAAAACCGCCGGCGGGATCGATCTCGGATCTGACGATCTGATCTCCCTTCTTAATAACATCCGTATCCGTTCCATCATACAGGACTCAAAAGGCAGATTATGGATCTCTACCTGGAGAAAGTACGGATTATTATTGTTAGATAAAGATCATATCACCTCATTCACGGTCAATGACGGCTTATTTACCAATAATGTCAGAGCCGTATATGAGAGGGCGGACGGCTCCATTCTGGTTGCCAACACCGGCGGCGTATGCATCATCGAGGATAACAAGATCACCGAGCGCTTCGGTGAAAAAGACGGGATCAACAATACAGAGATCCTGTCGGTCACAGAGGGACCAACCGGTGATATAGCCATCGGATCGGATGGCGACGGTATCTACGTGATCAGAAGCGCTGACGATACTGTTTTACATATCAGCCGTAACGAGGGACTGACTTCAGAAGCTGTCATGCGCATCAAATGGGATAACGTTAACGGGGTTTTCTGGATCGTAACAGGCAATTCCATAGCCTATATGACTCCGGATTATAAGCTGACCACCATAGACAGATTCCCTTATTCGAATAATTACGATCTGTATATAAACAGCGATAACGAAGTATGGATCCTATGCAGCAGCGGAATATATGTGATCCCGGCAGAGGAACTGCTGTCAAACGGCGAGATGAGTCCGGTTCATTACGGAATGGCAGACGGACTGCCCTGCATAGCAACAGCCAACTCATACAGTGAACAGACCGCCACAGGAGACCTGTATATTGCAGGAACCACAGGCGTAGCCAAAGTCAATATAGAAAACCACTATGAAAAAGTCAGCGATCTCAAGGTTTCCGTGCCATACCTGGATGCTGACGGCGAACGCATATATCCGGATGCAAACGGCGGATTTACCATTTCTTCTAAGGTACGCAAGCTTACAATATACAGTTACGTATTCAACTACTCTCTCATCAACCCACAGGTTTCATACAGGCTTGATGGATTCGATCCCGAAGATGTGACGATACTCAGGAGCGACTTAGATCCCGTGGACTATACCAACCTTAGCGGCGGAGACTACAGATTCGTGATCCAGCTTCAGGATCCCATGCATCACAATAACAAAACGGTAGCCATCCCCATCACCAAGGAAAAGGCTTTCTATGAGTATGTATGGTTCTATGTGATGGCAATACTGTTCACCGTAACGGTTCTGGCATCATTTATCGGACTGTTCATATCAAGAAAGATCCATCAGCTGGAAGAAAAAGCCCGAGAAGAGACTGAAAAAGAACGTATGGCAACAGAACTGTCTACGGCTGCAAAGATCCAGGAAAGCATGCTTCCCAGCGACTTCCCTCTTTTCCCTGACAGAAATGAATTCGATGTATATGCAGTAATGGATCCGGCCAAGGAGGTCGGCGGAGATTTCTATGATTTCTTCCTGTTAGATGATGACCATCTGTGCTTTGAGATCGCAGATGTAAGCGGCAAGGGAATCCCCGCCTCTCTCGTTATGATGATATCTAAAGTAATACTTCAGAGTTTTGCAATGGCAGGTTCGTCATCACCCTCTGAGATACTTACCAAAACCAACGAATCTCTTTGTTCAGACAACAATGTTGATATGTTCGTTACAGTATGGCTGGGAATACTTGAAATATCTACCGGCAAGATCATTGCTGCCAATGCAGGGCACGAGTATCCTGCCATCATGAGATCCGGAGGCGGCTTTGAAATACTTAAAGACAAGCACGGATTTGTTATCGGCGGTATGGAAGGCGTTAAATACCACGATTATGAACTTCAGTTACACCCCGGAGACAAGATCTTCCTGTACACGGACGGAGTTCCCGAAGCAACCGATTCAGAAGACGAACTCTTCGGTCTCGAGAGAATGTGCGCAGCCCTCAATATAACTCCGGATGGGCGGCCTCCCGAGATACTTACCAATGTGCGTACTGCTATAGACAGCTTTGTTAAGGACGCCGAGCAGTTCGACGACCTGACTATGCTCTGTCTGGAGTATAAAGGTCCGTCAGATTCTTAAGCTCGCCTGTAAACTTACTGACTACTTCTTCAGGCCCCGTGATCTTCACGCTGCTTCCAAGTGAGAATATCCATCCCAGAAACTGGTCGCTTAATGCTACGTCCACGCTGGTTTCAGACCAGCCATCTTTCCCCGCAGGCAGTATGGAAATATCCTTGCCGAAACGGTCTAACAAAACTCCCACCATATTGTTTTCAAACTCAAGCTTCACACGGATCTGTTCTCCGCCGAACATTCCGAAATTCATTTTGGTGTAAGCCGCCATATCCAGCTTATCAAAATACTCTTTTCCATCCCGGCGCATGTCGGTGATCTCGATCCCGCGCATCTTATCTACCCGGTAGTGTTTGATCTTATTATCATTCGAATCAAATCCCACGAGATAATAATTCTCATCATCCCAGGTCAGAGCCCAGGGTGAAACCTCATACAGCTTATCTTTTCTGCTCTCCATCTTCTTTTGCAGGTTCCAGCGCAGATAATCAAATCTGATCTTCCGGTTGTTGGAAATAGCGTTATGTATATCATCCACGATATAGTAAATACTCTCATTCATGGTCTTGATACGTCCCTGAACAACCACCTGCCTCTTAAGCTGCATGGCTTCATAAACGCTGGCAAGACCGGTCAGTTTCTTTATGAGCTCATTGGATTTCTTTTCAGTAATAAATTTTGATGACTGTATGGCATCCACAAGGAGCTTTAATTCGGCGATCTCAAACTGTTTTTCACCCACATGGTACACGAAGCTACGGCCATCCTTTTCGCCGATAACATCTATTCCCAAAACCCTGAGCGCTTCAAAATCATCATACAGACTCTTCCTGTCAGCAGATATTCCGTATTTCATTAACTGATCCTGTATCTGGGACATGGTAAGCGTATGCTCATCATCAGTCTGTTCTGTCATTATCCTGCTTAAGTAATAAAGTTTTAACTTCTGGTTTGTTCCTTTAGGCATGGCTCTCTCCTTTATGTACTTATAAACCTCTGTTTACCATCTTACCATATATTTAAGTATTCTGAAGGGATGCTTGCTTTTCATAAGCTCGTACAAGTACTGCCTGTTATCCAATGCCTTGCTTATATCCGAGTCGGATATGGCGTGTTCCCCGTACAGACATCCTCCGAGGATATCGAGAAAGACCGTGTTCTCCCCGCCCATATCCATCGCTATCCTGAGCCTGTATTCATTCAGCGTTTCCGCCTCATTCATCCTTATATCAAGAAGTTCAAGGAGGAAAAGATTCTGCCTGCACAATGTGATAAACCTCTCCCTGTTATCCATCCCTCTTTCCCTGTGGCGCAGGATGGCTCTTCTTATTGCAAATACAAGCATCACAAAAAGCAGACCTGTAATGGGTGCCATGATGATCGAAAGCCAGGGGATCTGTACCTTCTTACCCGCTTCGGTCTCATCTTCCGTTTCTTCCTGCTCCTCCTCATCTGTCTGTTCTTCCGATCCGGGATAACTGCCCGCAGCCTGCTCATTCATTTCATTCCATTCTTCCCTGGTCTTCCAGTAAGAACGGATCTCATACCCCGGTGTCGGCTCATATGGTATCCAACCTGCGCCTTCATAATATACTTCGGGCCATGCATGAGCCATGCTCGATCTGACAGCCGCTTCTGAAGCTCCCCCGCTTGGGACCGCATATCCCTGAACATATCTGGCAGGGATATTCTCAGCCCTCGCCAGAAGTACAAAGGCCGTGGCGAAATGACTGCAGAATCCCTTCCTTGAATCACGCATGAAATAATCAAGAAAATCTCCTTCATCAGCGATCTGCTCCGGAAGCTCGCCCGGGGAATTGCTGTATTCAAAACCATGAAGATATGCTTCAAGCAGATCCATTTTATCCGGTATGCTTTCAGCCCCTGAATATACTTCTTCCATCTGTTCTCTTAACTCATCTGATATAGATACATGTGATAAATATGTATCATATATATGATCACGATATCTCTTCACCTGATCATACGCATTCGCATTTCCACCCCTGTCAGGCAGAAGAGCCGCGTACTTCTCTATGAGTTCTCTTGATGGAAACCGGGCATTGATCAGATACTCTTTGAACTTATCGTTATCGGTATTCAAGCGGTAATACGGTACCTCATACTGAGTACTGAAGGGTTTGACCGAAGGCCAGATCAGATCATCTCCTATAGCCTTTATGTCATACTTATCCGATCTAAGGTCGTCAGTCAGACTCTTTGCCGGTATAAAGGCATAATCAGTATTCATGCGCTTGTATCTTATTGTAACAGCGGTCTTTTTTATATAATCTCCGGGATCATCCGTATACTCATCCAAAGATGCCAGCATGATAACAGTATCTATACCCGGGTCGAAATCTTCTTTTGCTTCACTGTCAAGCCATCTTTTTCCGTCAAATTCGCTGAAATTCCTTCCCGACAGTTTAACGGTTTTAGTCCACTGGGAGATGCCGGAAAGCGCCATCACCTCTTCGTCCTTCTTCTCAGTGTTGCCTGAGATATAACCTCTTTCGGAAAATCCCATCTGAGAAGACGCCGGATCATATTGTTTGTTAAGAGAAAACTTAAAATCCAGCTCCTGGATCTTATCATACGCGATATGATAAACCTTCTTGGCCAGGGTCCAGTCATACGCTTTTTCAGGTGCGGGACTTATGTAAACCAGAACTACGGACAGGATAAGAAACG
>JAEEGI010016464.1_pt1 | contig 15264 bp, 4 predicted proteins | sample 8958751 | NCBI WGS metagenome assembly JAEEGI01 (sample SAMN16246545, study PRJNA631951) | gut metagenome | biome: gut microbiome; feature: rumen; material: KS-attached | host: Bos | place: Iran: Karaj | collected 2018-10
GTATGCGTTGCAATATCTTAAAGAAAAAAATGGGAAAGATATTGTCGAAATGGTCGACTCAATCGCCGATGATTCTTATGAGACAAATTCCGACGACAATAGCTTTCCTTTTGAGGACGTTTATGACGAAACTAACAACAATGGCGAATTTGAGTCGGTGTCAGATGTTGCGGAGGAATCAACTGTAGAGGTGCCCTCGGAACCAGCTTAGAGCTCGGCGAGGTAAAGGTTACATATTGTTTCTTGCCTACGTTCAGAAAAAACAATCACCTTGTCCCAGTTTAAATAATAATCATTTCTATATCGACCGAATAATGCCATCGTTGTCGAAAAGGTCGTTGATGGTGCCGTGGGAGAGGTGTATCCCATGAATCCCTATCTGGCGCGCCCCTTCAAGGTTTTTCTCTATGTCGTCGATAAACACAGTTTCGTCGGGCACCAAGCCTTGTTCCTCTACAATTCGTTTAAATCCTTCTGGCGACGGTTTGCGGCAATGCATAATTTGCGAGAAGTATGCCGCGTCGAAGCAACGCTCAAAGATGTCGTACCCAAATTTCTCCCTTAGCCGTTTGGTGAAACAGATGTAGTTTATTTCGTTGGTGTTGCTAAACAGAAATAGACGGTATTTCTTTCTTAGCTTGAGCAGCAGCTCCACCCTTTCTCTCGGCACATCGATAAGTATTGCGTTGACAATCTCGTCCACCACCTCGTCGCTGAAGTCCTTGCCGGCGGCCTTGCGGATATAGTCGCGATATTCTGCGGGGCTTATCATGCCTTTCTCAAAGAGGTCCATCTCCTCCGACTGGTAATCCTTGCTGTAAAAGCGACCCAAGTTAGTAGCGCCATGTTTCAAAAGAGCCTCCTCGACGTTCTCGTAACGTATGTCGTGTATTACGCCGCCAAAGTCGAAAATAATGTTTTTATAATTGTTGAGCATATTTGCTTGAAAATCTGACGTTCAAAGATTATTATATCTATTTAAATATTTGGATTTCTGACTGTTGTGTGAGTGAAGCCTATTTTTCGTTTTGCAAAGATACTATTTTTTTGATTTTTGCCATTTCTTATGCTCCTTTGTGAGGTCTGTAAGACTTATTTTATAAAAATACCATTGTTGATTATCAGTATTATATATTTAAAAACATCAAAAAAATAAAAAAAAATTTGTCAGAATAAAAAATTGTCGTACTTTTGCAATCGCAAAAAAGGAAAGGACTTCTAAATATTGCAAACGGTTCGGTAGTTCAGTTTGGTTAGAATACATGCCTGTCACGCATGGGGTCGCGAGTTCGAGTCTCGTCCGGACCGCCAAACAACGAGAAGCTCTCAGATATGAGAGCTTTTTTTTGTCCCCTTCTTTTACCCGCATCCATCCAAAGGTGAGTGTGGTAGGGTGAGGGGGCAGGCAAATCCAGAGGGGCTGACTGGTTTTGACAGCAAGGATAATGGATTTGTAAGCATGCAGGCTCACGCATCAGCAGCCTTGAAAACCGATGCAAACCGATAATTGGCGAAAATAACTACGCTCTTGCTGCCTAACCGAAGTACAGTAGGTAGGGCTTAATCCCCGCAACAGTTGCGGGGACAAGACATCTCCCACCGACCCCGCCCGTCGGTCGGTGACCCGGAGGTGCTCGTGAGAACGGGATAGCCGGAGGCTTGCCTCGCTCCTCCGGTGAAGTTTTAGGGGCTAAGGTCTGCCTTGGGTTTCCTTGTCCAGAGCCGGCTCGAAAAGCAATCAGGGAATAAGCATGTAGAAAGCACATCTGTCACTTGTTTGGACGAGGGTTCGACTCCCTCCAGCTCCACAAAAAAGAGAGGACTGTTTAGGCAGTTCTCTCTTTTTCTTTGTGGAGCTGGAGGGAGTCGGAAGCATGAGAAGAGGGGAGAAGTTGAGAGTGTTCCGCTCCTCGGCTCTTCGCCTCGCTCGCTGGCAGAACGGCCACCGGCGGTTCCTTTCTTCTCCAGATCCACAAAGAAAGACCGCAGAATGGCGGTCTTTTTTTATGAGCTGGAGGGTGTTGGAAGCATGAGAAGAGGGGAGAAGTTGAGAGTGTTCCGCTCCTCGGCTCTTCGCCTCGCTCGTTGGCGGAACGGCCACCGGCGGTTCCTTTCTTCTCCAGCTCCACAAAATAAGAGAGGACTGTTTAGACGGTTCTCTCTTTTTTGTGGGGCTGGAGGGCGCCGGAAGCACAAGAAAACATAGTGGTATGATCTGTCGTCGATGCAACCATCAAGCGTCGTCATTTATTCGCTCGTTATTCGCTCGTTTTCCCTTTCTTTTCCGTTTCAGAAAGGGAAAAATGGGGGAAACATATCGGAAAACGATAAGATAAAGAACGACGCAACACCGAGTCCTGAAGGCGCACAGAGGAATGTTGGGAACAAATATGCGACACTATCGGAACGCTGAGGAACGTTGACGCAAGGTGGCGTAATCCTTCACAGAATAAAAAGTAACTTCCGCGCGAAGCGGCACGCGCCTCACAGAAGTTTATATCCTTTCACGCTTCTTCAAGTCTCTTTATGCCATATCAGCATTTCTATTGGCGCAGGAGAAGTAGAAAGTTGAAAGCTTTCTGCCGCATCTGGATAATTTTCAATTTTTTATCTTTCAATATTCAAACTATTTCGTATCTTTGCAGAGTGAATATGGCACAGCCACAAGGGGGAATTGCTGGTCAATTCCTTGATAGACAGTCAAGTGCTGTACCATGTTTTTTAGATAATATTATAATAATCACTAAAAAAAGACAATATGAAGTTAAAAGTACGCTTTTTATTGATGGCGGCGGTTATGGTTATACTGCCGTCAGCAGTTTGGGCGCAGGCAAAACCCTGTGACCCTATCTATGGTCTGCCCTGGTGGGAGGACTTCCAGGCTTACCCGCACAACACCACTCCGCCCACGGAGCCGGCCTGCTGGCATTTCCAGGGTACCAATGAGCCTTCTATCGGTTCGTACAATATCCATAACGGGTACCTTACCTGTGTCCTCGACCTGTACAGCACGGGCGAGACATGGGCAGTGCTGCAGAATCCTTTTGACACCACGCTGACCATCAACCACATGCAGGTGACGTTCAGTGCGGGTAAATCGCGCAACGACGCCTCGCTGAACTCCGATTTGATTATCGGTATCTGCAAGAACCCGACAAATCCGGTGGGCAATTTCACGCCGTTAGACACGGTGCTGGCCATTCCGTATTGCTCTCCCGACACCATGGCCCGCTTTACTGTCGATTTCTCCGGCTATAACGACACCGGCCGTTACTTCTGTTTCCTGACCAAGCCCCTCCTGTCGAGCGGCATCAATTTCCTGGCCATCGACAGCATCTTGTTCGATTTCAATGACCACTGCATGGTTCCCCAGGGTCTTCATGTCGGCTTTGTAACGGATATGTCGGCCACGTTCAGATGGCATCAGTATCACAGCGGGCATGCCCAGCTGGAGTACAAGCGTGTCTCGGACACGGCATGGGTTACCAACGATGTGACAGGGTGCTCCCATACATTCAGCGGCGTTTTCTCGCCCAATACACCCTATATGGCCCGTCTGCGCCAGGACTGCACGCTGGCTTCCAACGGATGGTCTGACTGGAGCGACACGGTTTATTTCACCACTGACACGGTGCGCTGCCGTATGCCGCAGGATTTGACGATTACCGATATTGCCAATACGACCGCCTCGTTCCACTGGACTTCTGGCGGCACTGCCACCCAGTGGGAGTTGCATGTGTTCAACAGCGCCTACGACCGCACGTTCACTGCCACAACCAACAGCTACACGGTCACGGGTCTTACGCATGGCACCAACTACCGTGTAACGGTGCGTTCCATGTGCGACGCTTCCAATGCCTCTGAATGGACGGACACCATCATGATTACCACGAGTCAGTGCTACCCCGTGTCGAATGTAAGGGCAACGCCTACGATGCACGAGGCTGTCATTACGTGGGCAGAGGGTACCAATTCCACCGGTGAGTGGGAGGTGGTTTATGGCCTTCCGGGCTTTACCGAAGGGACAGAGCTGGGTTCACAGGTTGTCACCGGCACTCCGCAGGCAACCCTTTCCGGTCTGGATTCGGCTACGACATATGTAGCCAAGGTGCGCACCCTGTGCGAGGATGGCCGCTACAGCGAGTATATGACGGTTACCTTCACCACTCAGGGCGGGAGCCAGCAGGGCATAGCTGATGCTGAAGGCATCGCCGTGGCTGTGTACCCCAACCCCGCCGCCACCTCTACCACGGTTGCCGTGAAAGGTGCCGAGGGTCGCGTCAATGTGGCCATCATAGCTCTCGACGGCCGCATACTGCAGACCTATGTCAAGGACTGCCCCACCGACTGCGAGATGGTTCTCGATGTCGAAGGCTTGGCCAAGGGCGCCTATCTGATACGCATCTACAACGACCGTATCAACACAGTCCGTAAGTTCAATGTCGCGGAGAACCTCCGCTGGTAATCAAAAAAACATAACAGCTATGAAACATTTATTGAAAATCGCCGCTTTGATTGCGGTTATCATACTGCCTTTTGCTTCACGGGCACAGTCGTACCAGTCGGTTCCCTATTCCACCGGTTTCGAGGGATTGAGCACAGGCAGCCAGCCCACAGGATGGGTGGTGTACCAGACGGGTACGAATATTGATGTGACCTTCCCCTGCGCCTACAACTATTCGGGTAATGCCCGTAACGGCAATGTGTATTATGAGTTTGAGTTCAGCTCCGGCTCTGCCACGCGTTATGAGCAGGTAGCCACCTGCGAGTTTGCCAACCCCAGCAGCCTGATGGTGGACTTCTATGCTTCCACCATTGCCTCGTATGCACCCACACTGTTTGAAGTGGGCGTGATGGAGGACAGTGTCTTTGTCCCCGTGGACACGGTGACGCTGACCAATGCCGGCTCCTTCAGCTCGTCATCCTACTATCACTACCGCGTCTATCTGGTGGAATATACAGGCGACGGCCACCGCATTGCTTTCCGCGCTACAAGAAGCACCTCGGGACAGATGACCCTTTTCCTTGACGACTTGACCATTTCGACCGCTCCCACCTGCGCCTATATGCCCGGCACACCGAGCGCTACAGTCGATTCCAACAGCGCAACCCTTACGTGGAGCGCTCCCTCAGTATCGATGGGCTATATGTTATACCTGAACAATGACAGCACCTGGTATTTCTCCAATACCAACAGTTTCACCTTTACGGGACTGAACCCCAACACTGCCTATAGCGGCTACCTGTACAACACCTGCGACGGCAGCGACACCAGCGAGGCTGTCCCCTTCAGCTTCCGCACCGCCTGCGGCATGCCGGTGCTGCCTATGGTGGAAGACTTTGAGTTGGGCGGCACATTCCCTCCCTGCTGGAACATCACCGAGACCAGCGGCAGCTCGCCCAGTGCCTATAGCGGCTATGGACACACAGGCTCCTACTGCCTGCGCATGTACAGTTACAACAACCCCCTGTCGGTGGCAACACCTCTGATATATACCGATCTGAACCAGCTGCAGCTAAAGTTCTGGGCCAGGAAGTCCTCTTCCTCCTATGGCACCTCCTTGGCTGTGGGTTACACTACCAGTCTCGACTCGATAGCCAACGCAACGTATGTGGACACCATCAACCTCGGCACCAACTATACGGAATATCTCTACCAGTTTGAGAATGCCCCCGCCGCACACGGGTTTATTATCCTCAGGAAGACGACTTTCTCAAGCGACTACGGTTCGATTTACATCGACGATATAGAGATAGGGCTGGCTCCCACTTGCCTCTATATGCCCGGCACCCCCTCGGTGGTGGCTCTCGACTCCACCAATGCCACCCTACGTTGGACGGCCGCTTCTGCCGGCAGCTACTATGCCCTCTACCTTGAGCAGGACAGCACCTGGTACAATGCCTACGACACCACCTATACTTTTACCGGGCTCACCGCCAACACCTACTATAGTGGCAGACTCTACAACATCTGCTCCGCTGGCGACACCAGCAACTGCACCTATTTCGATTTCCGCACCAACTGCGGCACCACCGTGCTGCCCTTGGTGGAGGACTTCGACACCTATGGCGGCTCTTTCCCCAGCTGCTGGCGCATCCTTGAAATGAGTGGCTCCTATCCCTCCATTTCCACCTCGGCAGGCCGCAGCGGTTATGGCGTCTATATCTATGCCTACAGCAATGGTGTGAACTGCTCGTTCGCCTCGCCGCGTATCGAACAGCCCATCAACACAGTCGAAACCAAGTTCTGGGGCCGCGGTACCAGCACTTCCTACTATACCCATACCGTCATGGTGGGTTATGTGACCAACCTCGACTCGATAGCCAATGCCGTTTGGGTCGACACCATGACCATGACCGAATCGTGGCAGGAATACACCGTGTCGTTTGCCCAGTTAACCACCACTGACACTGGATATGTCGTCTACCGCCGTCTGGGTGGCAATTATGGCTACACCTACCTCGACGACATCACCATCCGTCAGGTCAGCAGCTGCGCCATCCCTCAAGACTTCCATACCTCCGGCACAGCTGCCGGACAGATGAGTCTTGCCTGGACTGACTCTTTGGCCTCTTCGTGGGAAGTGGTTTACGGCCCCACCGGCATGGATCCCGATACGGTTGTTACCAACATCTATCTTGCCTCGTCTACTTCCGTGACGTTGACCGGTCTTGACGACAACACAACCTACGACTTCTATGTACGCGCCGTCTGTGGCGGTGAGAACAGCTATTGGCAAGGCCCCGTAACTGGCCGCCCCAACCTCTATGTGATGAACGCCAACCAAACCGACACTGTCTACATGTGCGGTGGCACCATCACCGACGATGGCGGACTCAACGGCAACTATTCCTATAGTCAGAATTCCTATCTCATAGTCTATCCCACCGACAACACTCAGACTGTGGTCATCTCGGGTAGCTACAATACTTATGCCTCCTACTCCGAGACCTATGGCGCACTCACTTTCTATGAGGGCGTGGGCACCAGCGGCCGTTTGTTGGGCACTTTCTATGGCACCGACACTCTCCGTGTGGCCTCTATCGAAGGTCCTATAACCATCAAGTTCTCCTCCGACGGCTATAGCGATTACTATACCGCCTCCGGCTATCAGCTCAGTGTCAGCTGCGAGCCTTTGGCCAGTTGCAATCCTCCCTACAATATCGAGGTCAGCAACATCACTGGCTCGTCGGCCATTGTGAGCTGGGACTATGGCACAGCTTCCACTCCTCAAAGCTTTACCGTAACGGTTCTCGATACCGCTGCCGCCTCCAGCACCAGCTACACTGTTTCCGACACCATCCGCTCCTATCAGTTGAGTGGCCTCTCCCAGACCACTACCTATTATGTCACCGTCACCGCCAATTGTAGCGGCACCGATGCCAGCAATCCTGTCGGCGCCTACCTCACCACCCGTTGCTACGTGGGCGGAGAAATACAGGTGGGTAACGGCACCGCTACCGTCACCTCCCATCCTCTCAACACCTATTACAGGTATACGCTCTGCCAGATACTCTACAACAACGACGAGGTAGCCACCCTTACCGATACCATCTATGGCGTTAAAATCTATCAGGTGACTGGCCCCAACGACACCCGTGATGTGACCATCTATCTCGATACCACCAGCAACACATCGCTCAACGGCAGCAGCTCGTTCATTGTGATGGACAGCACCAAGGTGGTTTATTCCGGCTCTGTAACGCTCCACGATGGTTGGAATACCTTTACATTCACCAATCCGTGGATTCGCCCCAGCATTTCCAACAACCTTGTGCTTACCTTCGACGACAACACAGGTTCTTACTCCAGCAACACCACCTGGCAGGCCACTGGTAACCAGTCGGGCAACACACTCTATGCCTATGGCGATGCCACCAACTACGATCCTACTGCCTCCACTTCTTCGCTCAACACCACTTCATCCCGACCCAACGTGGTGTTTGTTGCCCCTTGTGGCAATGCCAACTGTGTGCCTCCCAGTGTCGCCATCGGTACGGTTACAGCCTCCAGCATCACCGTCAACTGGGTGCCGGGCCTCAGCGAGTCTGCCTGGACTGTGGAATACAAACTTTCCAACGACACCGCCTGGACTGTGGCTGTGGCCAATACCTCCGCTACAACCTATACCATCACCGGACTCTTCGGCAATACGCTCTACAATGTCCGTGTGGGTAGCATCTGCCCCGGTATCGAAATACCCTATACCTACGCTACTGCCCGCACCGATTGTTCGGTGATGAGCCGCAGTTCGTTGCCTCTCACCGAAGATTTCGAAAGCTATACTACCGGCAACACTCCCAACTGCTGGTCTGCTATCATGACAGGAACCAGTGGCAGCGGCACTTTCCCCTCGTGCTACAATCACTCCCCCAATGCCCATAGCGGCAACATCTACTACGAGATGGAAAGCTCCACCGGCCAAACCGAAATCTTCACCCTTCCCGCTATCGACACCATCGATGGCCTCGAAATCAACTTCTATGCTGCCGGCTATTCCTACAATGCCCCCAATGCTTTGGAGGTGGGTGTATGGGAAGACTCGGTCTTTGTGGTTCTCGACACTCTCGACCTCGATTTGACGGGCTACTACACTTACAGACCCTACTATATCCGCATCCACTACAATGGCGAGGGCAACCGCATTGCTTTCCGCTCTACAGCCAGCGGCAGCTATACACTGTTCTTCGACGATTTCAATGTCTATGTACCCAATCCCTGCGACTCGGTCAGCAACATCGTTTTCGACACTATCGGTATGTCGCACATCTCCTTCTCCTGGACCGACACCGCCGCCCGTGGCAGCTATGTGGTCCGCATCGGCACCGGCAGCAACCCCGCCTCGGCCATGATTGTCGACACCGTCACCAGCACCCACTATTCTGCCACCGGCCTCAGCGGTCTGGCTATCTATAATATTTGGGTCTATGCCAATTGTTCCGGCATCCTCAGCGACCCCGCCACCGCCACCGTTACCACCCTCGGTGCAGATCCCCATTTCCTGCCCTACTTCAACGACTTTGAAGACGCCTCCAATGCCTTCTCCGTCTACCAGCGTTCCGGCTCCAATACCTGGTTCACCGGCTCCGCTGTCAACCACGGCGGCAACAACTGCATGTATGTCACCAACGACAATGGTGCAAGCAACGCTTATACCAATAGCAACCAGTCCATCTCGTTCGCCATGGTCTACCTCCAAGTGCCTTACGACAGCTCCTATGCCATCTCCTACGACTGGCGTTGCCAGGGTGAAGGCAGCTACGACCTCATGCGTCTTGCCCTTGTCCCCGAAGGCTACGATTTCACTACTTCTTTCACCGCCATCAACCGCTACAGCAACACCCTGCCTACCGGTTGGATTGCTATCGACGGCGGAAAGAAGAACCTCCGCAACACTTGGCAGTATGAAGAGAACTCTGTGCGTGTGCCTGCCGGCAACTACTACCTCACCATTGTCTGGACCAACGATGGCGCCATGGGCACCAATCCTCCCGCTGCCATCGACAATATCAGCTTCACACTGCTCACCTGTCCCGCTCCCGACAGCCTCGTTGCCACAGCCCTCTCCGCTACCAGCATCGATGTTGACTGGGCCGACGGTGCCGCTTCCAACTGGATTGTGGAATATGGCGTGAGTGGATTCTCTGCCGGAATGGGCACTTCCACCACTGTCTCCACCAGCCATGCTGTCATCTCCGGTCTGGCTCCCACCACCTCCTACGACATCTATGTCCGTCCTATCTGTGGCACCAACGACACTGGCTTCTCCGCCCATGTTACTTGCCTCACTGGATGCGACGATGTGGTCACCAACTTCCCGTGGGTGGAAGACTTCGAGAACGGCATAGCCTGCTGGGATCAGTATTTCTCGCGCGGCTCTGTGGCTTGGACCACCGGTCGCGGCGGTAACGCCTACGGTGGCATCTCGGGTGCTGCCACTGGCAACTACAATGCCCGCTTCACCTGTAATAGTTACGACGGCTACACCACCTATCTCATCACTCCTGTTCTCGACATCCCGTCCGACGACGAGGTGATGATGACTTTCTATCATGCACAACCCGCATGGGGCACCGACCAGGATACCCTCGCAGTGCTCTACCGCACCAACCCCGACTCCGCTTGGCACTATGTGGCCTCTTGGAATGGCAACATTCCTGTGTGGCAGGCCGACACAGTCATGCTCCCCAATACCTCGTCCACCTACCAGGTCGCCTTTATGGCGCATTCCGGTTTTGGTCAGGGCGTTCTGCTCGACAGTATTGTGGTCTATGGCTCCGAGTCCTGCACTCGTCCCACCATCGCCAATGTCAATGTTGGTGCCACAACCATCGCCGTGTCGTGGATCGGTCCTGCCTCCACTTTCGATGTGGCTGTCAAACCGTCCAACTCCAACGCCTGGCCCGCTCCCACACGCGTGAATGCCCATAACTATGTCTTCACCTCGTTGGAACCCGACACTCGCTACGACTTCCGCATCCGCAGCCTTTGCAACGATTCTTCTCTCTCGTTCTGGACTACCAGCAACTGCATCACCGATACCCTGGTGTGCTACACCCCCGAGGGTCTTGAGGTGGCCGATGCCGATTTCCAGAGCGTCACCCTCTCGTGGACACCCGATGTGACCAGCCACTCGCTGGCCTATGTGGTCCATATCTACAATACCGTAGTCAATATCTACGATACTGTATTCAGCTCCCCCATCACTATCTCCGGCCTCTATTCCGGCACTACCTACAATGTAAGGGTGCAGTCCCAGTGCTCTGGCACCACCTTTAGCGAATGGTCCAACGAAACCACCTTCACCACTCCGGAGTGTCTGCCAGTGACCGGGGTCCATACTGAATCTGTCAACCACAACACCGCCGTAGTCTCCTGGACCCCCGGTTCCGAAGAGGCCTCGTGGTTAGTGTCCTACGGCTATGCGGGATTCATCATGGGAGGTGCTATCGCAGAGGTTGTTGTAACAGCGCCTGTTTATACCATCTCCAACCTGGAGCCCGAAACCGAATACGATGTCTATGTACGCGCACTCTGCACCGAAGATGCCCCCAGCATCTGGTCTCAGGTCTGCCACTTCACCACCACCAACCAGATTGGCATTGCGGATGTGGAGGGAGACTTTGTATGCTCCATCCAGCCTAACCCGGCCAGTGGCTCCACCACCATCAGCGTGAGTGGCGTCAACGGTAAGGTGAACATCTCTGTGGTTGATGTGAATGGCCGTGTTGTTGCCAGCGACGAACTGGAATGCAACGGCAATTGCACCAAACAGATGTCCGTGCAGGATCTCGCCCAGGGTGCCTACTTTGTGCGTGTTGTTGGCGAAAGCGTCAACATGGTCCGCAAACTGGTTGTACGTTAGTCCCAAAAGGAATCTGTAGCCTTTGGCTATAAGATACTCTCAACGGCGGGTAACTCTTTCGGGTTGCCCGCCGTTTTTATCCCAAACAGACTTAAAAAGACAAGAATGATTAAAAGTCGGCCGAATGACCGATTTGGGTTTATTGGTCTTGTTTACGTATTTCTTCTGTGAGCGTCACATCCCAATCCCGCTTCCCATTTCGGTTGTATCCAGCTCCGCTTACCGTCCAGCTTCAACTTACTATGTATCAAGCTTTTGTTTACCGTACGGCTTTATAAAAGGTTAATAAGAGCTCATTACAAGGTGTAGAAGTAACGGAGCCGGATATAACGAGGGATGAACCGGATGGGGTGCTCGATAAAAGGAGGATTGTGTCGGTTAGGGATTAATTGAGGCGGATGGCTGATTATTGGAATTAGCGGCGTTGGTTCTCAGAACCAACGGAGATGTAACGGGAATTGCCGAAACGAAAAACTCTTTCCATGGAGTTGACCGATGGAAAGAGTTTTTTGTTGGCGAAAGAGACTCAACGGGGGAAGGCCTCTGGGGGCAGATTAGCTACACTTGGACCATCCGCAGTTGGGGCAGCTCTTGCAGCCACCGGTGTAGATGATTTTGGCACCGCAGTCGGGACAGGTCTCGCCGGTCTCGGTGCCGTCCTTGATGTAGCGTTTCAGTGCGCGGGCCACGCCGTTGGACCAAGTGGTGATGCTGTCTACGTCGAAGTTCAGTTTGCCAATCAGGTCAACCACATTGGGGATGGGCATACCGTGGCGCAGGATGCCGCTGATGAGCTTGGCATAGTTCCAGTACTCTTTCTTGAACATGCGCGAAAGGCCTTCCATAGTGATGTGGTATCCGTCCTGGTCCAGATACTGGAAGTCGTAGCGTGCGTGTTCTTGTCCGGGTTCCTTCACGCGGATTACCCAACCACGTTCCACCCATTTGGGCAGTACGAAACTCTCGGCGCGGCCGGTGAAGATTTCGTAGGGGCGGTGTTCGTACATACCCACGACGGCAATCCAGTCCTCTTTCTCGTTCTTGAAACGGACAACCTCGGCTTCCAGTTTCTTGGGGCGTTTGGGTGCTTTGTTCTCATTGAACTCGTTGCACTTGTTTCCCTCGCTCTTGGACACCAGAACGCCGTGGCGTGACCCCTCGCGGTAGATGGTGCAGCCTTTGCATCCCGATTCCCATGCAGTGCGGTAGATGGTGCTTACTGTTTCTTCAGATGTCTCCTTCGGAATGTTGACGGTGACGCTGATGGAATGGTCTACCCACTTCTGTATGGCTCCCTGCATCTTGACTTTGCTCACCCAGTCGATGTCGGCGGAGGTGGCTTTGTAGTAGGGCGATTCGGAGATGAGGCGGTCCAACTCTTTGTCGTCGAGGCTGTCTATCTGTTCCTTGGTGTAGCCTTTCAGTTTCAGCCAGTCGATGAATTTGGGATGCAGCACGTTGTACTCTTCAAAGTAGTCGCCGTTCTCGTCTTTGACGATTTTGTGTTTCGATGTATCTTTGTCGTTGGGGTTGATTTTCTTGCGGCGTTTGTAGCTTACCAGGAACACAGGCTCGATGCCCGAGGTGGTCTGGGTGCAGATGCTCACGGTGCCGGTAGGGGCGATGGTGAGCAGAGCGATATTGCGGCGGCCGTATTGCACCATCTCGGCGTACATGGCGGGGTCGGCATTGGCCAAACGCTGGATGAAGGGGTTCAGCTTTTCGCGGTTGGCATCGTAGAGGGGGAAGCAGCCGCGTTCCTTGGCCATAGTCACCGAAGAGCCATAGGCGGCGCAGGCAAGCGCGCGGTGTACGGTGATAGAGAAATCGGTAGCCTCGTCGCTTCCGTAACGTAGACCCATAGCGGCCAACATGTCGCCCTCGGCAGTGATTCCGAGTCCGGTGCGGCGGCCTTCCATACATTTCATTTTGATGTTGAGCCACAGGTTGCGCTCCACACTCTTGATGTCATCGCTCTCGGGGTCGCTGTCTATCTTGGCCAGTATTTTGTTCACTTTCTCCAGTTCGAGGTCGATCAGGTCGTCCATCAGGCGTTGGGCCTTGGCGATGTGGTCGCGGAAAAGGTCGAAGTTGAACTTGGCTTCGGGGGTGAAGGGGTTCTCCACATAGCTGAACAAGTTCACGGCTATCAGGCGGCAGCTGTCGTAGGGGCAGAGGGGAATCTCGCCGCAGGGGTTGGTGGAGACTGTGCGGTAGCCGAAGTCGGCATAGCAGTCGGGTACGCTTTCGCGCAGTATGGTGTCCCAGAACAGCACGCCCGGTTCGGCCGAAGCCCATGCGTTGTGGATTATCTTGTTCCACAATTTGCGGGCGTCGATTTCCTGGCGCACCAAGGGGTTGGGCGAGTCGACGGGGTATTGCTGTACAAAGGGCTTGCCGTCGCGGACGCATTCCATAAACTCGTCGGTAATCTTTACCGATACATTGGCACCCGTGATTTTGCCCTGCTCCAGTTTGGCATCGATGAATTGTTCTGCATTGGGATGCTTGATGCTGATGCTCAGCATCAAGGCACCACGACGGCCACCCTGGGCCACCTCGCGGGTGGTGTTGCTGTAGCGCTCCATGAAAGGCACAATGCCCGTTGAGGTCAAAGCGCTGTTCTTCACAGGGCTGCCCGAAGGACGTATGTGTGTCAGGTCGTGTCCTACACCGCCGCGGCGTTTCATCAATTGCACCTGCTCCTGGTCTATCTTCATGATGCCGCCATACGAGTCGCTGCTGCCGCTGTTGCCGATAACAAAGCAGTTGGAGAGCGACACCACCTGGAAGTTGTTGCCAATGCCCGACATGGGGCTGCCTTGCGGGATAACGTATTTGAAGTCCTTAAGCAGACCATAGATTGTTTCCTCCGACATGGGGTTGGGGTAGTTTTGCTCAATCCGGGAAAATTCGGAGGCCAGACGATGATGCATCATATCCGGGTTCAACTCGTATATCTTGTCCTCGTCACGAAGGGCATATTTATTCATCCATACATTGGCCGCAAGTTCGTCTCCGCCAAAGTATTCAATCGATGATTTCATAATGTCCTCAGGGGCATACTGAGTATAAGTCTTCGGTTTAAGGTGCTGATTATCATCACCAAAGTCTAAAAACATATCGGCCTGCATGGGTGCTTTTTTTTATAAGTTTGACAATAACAATTGTTTACTATGATGGTGCAATTTTATTTGAGACTGCTAAAGTACACAATAGTTTCCTATTATTGAGAAATGAGTTATCAACATTCCAGCTATGGGAGGGTTTAAGAACTTGGACCACAGGATGTAATTTGATAATAACGCGCCGCTCTCCCCCACAGGTGGCGAGTGGGGCCAAAGTTTTGTCCTGGATGTTTGGCCCGAGCCCATGCATCGGCAACAATGGAGTTGGAGAATTGTGGATATTTGACGACAAAATATTATGGTACATTATTATCTGTCGCAGTTAATGGCAATCCCGCCAGCCGAATGCTTTCTGTATTGAAAAAAATGTATTTTTGCACTCGAAATAGAACAGACTACTTTATTAGGCTGGTACAATAATCTTGAAATGATGTAAAATTTATTGTTGTAATAATCTTGAAAAGTTGTATCTTTGCATTTGCAATAATCTTGAAATGATGGAATAATTTCTATGAAAAGAAAGATTTACAATAAGTTATTAGGCAACAATAGTCAGTCAAGCAACTCAAAACGGCACGCAAATTAAACTGTAAGAATGGCTTGACGAATTTAATGAAACCAGAATAGAGTGAATAGAAAACACTGAAAATTAGATAGAAAAACCACCGCACAAAAAGGTTGCACTTCGAGGGTGTAATACAAATAGGTAGAAATCATGATTGGAAAGAGCAGTCATGGAATCTTTTGATAAGGTCTGAGAAGCATTTTTT
>JAEEGI010016465.1_pt1 | contig 15264 bp, 10 predicted proteins | sample 8958751 | NCBI WGS metagenome assembly JAEEGI01 (sample SAMN16246545, study PRJNA631951) | gut metagenome | biome: gut microbiome; feature: rumen; material: KS-attached | host: Bos | place: Iran: Karaj | collected 2018-10
AGCTGCGCCGCCGCATTCGACAGGATTGGGCTTCCCGAAGGCCAGTACATGCTTACACAAGCCGCGCTTTACCTCGCGACGGCTCCAAAATCGAACAGCGCAATGGCTTATTTTGATGCGATGAAAGCCGTCCAGTCCGAAGATGCGGAAGTGCCGAACCACTTGCGTGACAACAGCCGCGACGCAGAAGGCTTTGGTCACGGTGCGGGCTATTTGTATCCGCATGCATACAGGGATCATTGGGTGGCGCAGCAATACTTGCCGGACAGCCTGAACGGACGCGTTTTCTATAATCCGCAGGATCAGGGGTACGAAAAGACAATAAAAGACGATGTGCTTTCAAGGCGTGAGATACAAATAGCCGCGCTTCTTGAAGAAACTTTGGGCGCCGGCGGTGTTTCAGGAGTTGGCGCGGCTGCGGACGGCGCTGCTGGGGCGAACGTGGCGACTAATCCCATCGGCGACTGGTGGGAAGCCGAGCATCTTAAGAACGGCTCCGTAAAAACTGGCGAAAACCTTACGTTCAGCCCCGGACAGAAGCAGCGCGACGCGTGGCAAAAGCGGACAGAATCGGGCAGACCGGAGTTTTTGCTTGCGTTACGAAATGCCGCGACGCAAAAAGCTGCACTCAACCGCCACCACTGTTGTCTTGTTTTTGGCGCGGACGACGGGCTTTTGCTTTGGGAAGTTTGGCGTCGCACTCCGGAAGGATGCACGGCGGGGCTTTGCAGAACGAAGCGCGGTTTTGAAGTTTTGGAGCAGTATGGGCAGAACTTGGGCGACCTTGAAAAGCCGATTCTGGCGATTGCGCCGGAGCCAAAAGACGCGAATAGTGCTGATTCCGCCGATAAATCCGCTGGTAAAGCCGGTAAAACGCGTACTAGCGGAAATGCCGCGAACGGCACAGACGTACTTTCTCCCGACAACCTAAAAACGCAATTCCCGAACATCGCATTCGACCGCTTTTTTATGCGCGATCCGTTTGTTAAAAAGCAAGAAATAGAGCCGTTCGCGGAAAAACTTGCCGCATTGCTCGCTGACGCTTCCGTATCCGCAAAAAACAGCGTCTGTATTATCTTGCAAAAGCTGCCGTGCAAAAGCCAGCGTCTTTCGCAGTTGTTTCTGCCATTGAACATCACCACGGAGCAAAGAACGCTGCTTACAAAAATGAACGAGGCAGAAGACAGCTTTTACTCAGGCAAAACAGCCCCCGATTCTGTAAAAGATTTTTTTGCATGGAACTCAGATGACGTAAAAGCCGCGCTAGAAAACGCCGGCGTGAGCAGTACCATTGAAGAAGCGGATTTTGCCGAAAAGCGTGTCCTTACCGACGACGACATAGAAAGATGGTTCAGCACAAATTCCAGTTATGGAAAGACTATAAGTGAAAGTTTGGGCGAAAAAGACTTCAAAAAAGCTGTGGATGCTGTTCGTATCTTATCAAGAAACAGAACGTTCCAGTGGAAGCAGACTCATATTATAATCTCTGTTTCAAAGTAATCCTTCAAGTAAAGAAAGAACAAGCTGCTGATCAACAGATTTTACAGCCTTTTTGATTTCTGAATATTTCTCTTCAAATTCCGCAGGAACAGAATATCCTGATAATTCTTCCAAAATCATATCCGCGCTGGCAAAATCGAATGCAGAAACAACTTCCTTCAAAGCTGCCATAGCATCTTTGAACTCGTCTGCTCCCATTTCTGGCAGATTAGGCTTTGCGCTGTCTTTGTTTTGTGCGCTTCCGGCTCCTGTAAACACTTCAAAAAGTGGTGCAAGTTTAGGTTTATATGCGCGGTATTGCTCCAACAAAGTCGGTGTTTTTTCCGCGATTTCTGCAATTCCATCCGCTTCCCCAGACTTTGCCTTGTCGCCAGCTGCCTCCAACGAAGCCGCAAGCGCTGAAAGTTCCCCGGCTCCGATCAGGCGGGCAGAACTCTTTAACGCATGTACAAGAACGGTGTAGTTAACCCAGTCTTCTGCCGCGGCGAACTGCTCTATTTCAGCCGATTTTTCCTCAATCGCATCATAGAAGTTACGCGCCGCATCCATGTAGATTTCGGCTCCACCGCAATTACGCAATCCGTCGGCAATCTTTACGCCGAATTTCTTCTCGAAAATACCAGAAACCGCCGTGGCAGCATCAGCCGATAATCCGTCGCCGGATGCTGCGCCTTTTCCGCCAGCATCTTTCGCAGCTTCACGCTTTTCATAGCCTTTGTCGCCTTCATGCAGGACCTTCTCTGGCGGAAGCATCTGTGAAAGTGTTGTTTCAAGCTTTGCTCCATCAACCGGTTTTGAAAGATAGCCTTCAAAGCCTGCCGCAAGATACATTTCTTTCGCGCCAGAAATTGCGTTGGCTGTAAGCGCGATACAGATTGAATGCTGGTTTACGCTCGTGTCGTCCGCACGAAGGATATTAAGCATCTCAATTCCGTCCATCTTCGGCATGCGGTGGTCAACAAAAAGCATATCGTATTTCTTGTCGTGCGCCATGTCCAACGCTTGCCGGCCGCTTTCTGCCCTGTCTATTTGAATACGCGTGGAACTTAAAAGACCGCAGAAAACCGTAAGGTTCATCGGTGTGTCGTCAATAACAAGAATCTGCGCGTCCGGTGCCTGGAAGCTTTCGTGATATTCGCCACCAGCCTGTTCCAAAGCACGAAGCTTCATAACGTCGTAGTCGCCAATCGGCTCCCAGTCCACAACTTTCTGCTCAACGGTGAACGAAAAGTCTGAGCCTTCGCCATAAACGCTCTTTACATCAAGCTGTGTTCCCATTGCCGCAAGAAGGCTCTTAACAATGCTCATTCCAAGACCGGTGCCTTCTATAGTCCTGTTACGGTTTTCTTCTATGCGCTCAAACGGAGAGAAGAGTTTTTTCAAATCCTCTTCTTTTATTCCGATTCCGGTATCAAGTACTTGAGCCTTAAGCTTTATCCGCTCGTCATCAACTTTTTCAAAGCTGATGTTCATCGTTACGGAGCCTTTTTCCGTATATTTAACAGCATTAGTAAGAATATTCAGGATACACTGCTTAATTCGTGTTTCATCACCGATAAGGCAGTGCGGAACTTTTGGATCGACGTTGATTATAAGCTCAAGACCTTTCTTTTCTGCGCGTGACGCAATCATGTTCACCAAATCGTTTACGGTGGAGCTTAAATCATATTCAAAAGGCAGAATCTCCATCTTTCCGGCTTCGATTTTTGAAAAATCAAGAATATCATTAACGATAGAAAGAAGTGATTTTCCGGAACTTTGGATTTCGATTGCATAATTCTTTATTTCTGGCTCAGTTGAAGTGCGCAGGATCATTTCGTCCAAACCAAGAACCGCATTGATTGGGGTGCGGATTTCGTGGCTCATGTTGCTTAAAAATGCCGATTTTGCTTCGTTCGCGGCATTTATTGCATGAATGTCGCTGTTAAGGTTCGCAAAAAGCGTGTTGAACGTTACTGCAAGCGCATCAAGCTCGTTTTGCTCGTTAGAAACTTCAAGCATTGTGTCAAGTTTAGAGGACGTTATCTGTTCTGCGGTTTTTGTCATTTTGACGATAGGCCGCAGCGTGTGCTTCGCGATGAAAAATGATGCAAGATAAGAGATAAGAAGCAACGGGATAAAAGAAAGAAGAATCAGCTCCGCGTAGTAATAAAAAGTATTGTTGCTGTCGTCCGTATCCATTGCCATTGAAATTTGAACGACATAAACTGTGTTTTCAACATTTACTACTGAAGTTGCATAAAGAATCCGTAAGTCGCCGTCTGTGTAAAAATCTTTCTGTGTGTATTCAACAGGGGAGTCTTCGAGCGGAAGAATCGGAATAAAAGGGTCGTTCGTACCATACATTTCTTGTGTGGCTTGTTCGTAAATTGTATAAGTTATGTAGTAAGGCAGCTCGCTTTCCGCTAAGTAAAGAGATTTTCCGTTTTCCACAGCAGAAGTAATGACATCAAGGGCATTGTAAATTTCCTTGTTTTTACTCTGTCTTGTGTTCCAATTTATCATTGCCAAAAGGAAAAAAGAAAGGCAAAGAACCATAAGCGCAATTACAAAGAAAAACCTCAATGCAATTTTACGTGCAAGCGATTTCATGCGGACCTCGTATTGATATGTGGCGTTTTAAGTTTATCTTATGGAGTATTCTATTGTTTCGTCGGGAACAAGTTCGTCCAGTTCTTCTGTTTCAAGTTCCTGGTCGTCAAAAGAGCGGACTTCACGGATAACAAGAACGGAAACGACTCCGGCTGGAAGGGCTGTGCCGATTTCTACGATTTTACCGGTCTTGTTGAATTTTATAGCTGTGTTGTTGTTGAGCGGATTGCCGTTCAAAAAGATATTCTCTGGTCTTACGCTCTGAGGATTAACTGGTATAGAAAAGCCAAGCTGGATGATTCCGTTTTCTGTAGAGATGAATACAATCTCGAATGCAGAACCGTTAGACATCCGTTTGCCGTGATATGATTGAGAGTCGCTCTGGGCGGCAAGAACCGCGCAGACGCCCATGAGAATTACGATAAAGATTTTTTTAAGCTGATTCATACTGCCCTCCTTAAAAGACCCGACATTGCCGAGTATTTCATCACTACTAATATTATAACATAAATCGAAAAATGTCCAAAAATCTTTATGAAATTTCTTCTAAATTTAAAAGAAATGTAAAGATTTTTAGTTACAAATTATTTTTTACTAGAAAACAATGGAATTATAAGATATAATGGCACATATAGTGTATAGACAGAAGGAGAGATTTTTATGAGAAATGATATTTTGTTTGTAAGCAAAGAACCAAATTTTCTTGTAAAGACCTTGAAAAAAACGTTGAGCGAGGCTGGATATCCTGTTGTTTCTTCCCAGCCGAATACGATTGAAATTAATCATATAAGCAATCTGCCAGATATTTACATGATATATCTTGAAGGCGATGTAACAGTCTTTAACGGAACGCTGAAATATCTTAAAAAGAAGATGTTGAGCGGAGCAGACCACATGCTGTTCCTTATCGGAAATCCCAAAGAGATAGAGGAAGCCCAAAAAGAAATTCCACCGAGCATGGTTACATCTACTTTTATCCGCCCGGTAAATGTAAAAGATATTCTTGCTTCTTTGGATCATTATTTGAACGGAAGCGATATAAACATGGGACGCAAGTCGCTCCTTGTAGTTGATGATGACAGCGTTATGCTTCGTGCCATGAACAACTGGTTTTCCGCAAAATACAATGTTTTTATGGCAAACTCAGGAATGAACGCAATTTCGCTCCTTACGCAGAACCATGTGGATTTAATCCTTTTGGACTATGAAATGCCTGGGCTTTCCGGCTTGCAGGTTTTTGAAATGCTGCGTAGCGAGCCGACGACCGCAAGTATACCGGTCATCTTTTTGACAGCAAAGGATGATAAGGAAACTGTAATGAAAGTCGTTTCTGCGCGTCCTGACAAATATCTTCTTAAAACAATGCCGCCAGAAACGCTTGTAAAAGCGGTGGACGATTTCTTTAAGGACAAATAAATCCGTTTTTAAGAGTTTCTCTTCTTGTGGCGAGCTTGCGCGAAACAACTATGCTGCGCCAGGCGTCAAAGCCCGTATTCTGTCTTCGGGTGCGTCATGTTGTCCGCTACGTGCGGCGACACCGGCTTTCCGTTTATTGTCTCGCCAAGCTTGAAGTAGTTGAAATAAAGCTCTTCCGTCGCAAAATACATTTTCACCGGGCTTAAACTCTTTTCTTTGCAATATATAAAGAAAGAGTTGTTTGGCGTGCTTATGGAAACTACGTCCATTCCCGATTTATGGAAGTCGAACTCTACGTGGCACGAGTAATTGTCCGCGACTTTCCGCGTCATCTCAAAGTGGCCGTAACGCCCTGTTCCTTCGACACGGAAGCCTGAATAATCGTGCACAAGATGACCTTCGCCAATATAAACATAGCCGTGTTTGTTCGGACAGCTGTCAACTTTAACGTCGCCTTCGCTGTGGTATTTGCCGCTCATCACCTCTTCGTGGACGTTGGCGCGCTCCCAGTCGAACCAGTCCGGAATAAACTTAAACTCCGTTGCGGACTCGTCGCCGCTAATATCCTTGTCGCCGAGCCGCACCGCATGAAGCTGCCCGAACTCCGTGACTTGCCAAACTTTTCCGCATTCGGTGCAGAAAATCTCCGTGCCTTTTGTCTGCATTTTGAATTCAGTTTTGCAATGCGGACACTGATAAAGCACTTTTTCCATGCGCTCTGCGCGCCACGGCTTATTGTTCCGAACCTTATGCTGGAACTGCCACTTGTAGTCGTTGTAGTCAAACTCGTCGCGGATCGCCTGGTTTATTTCGTCAACTGTAGCCACCTTAACCTGCTCTGCGGAAAAAAGCTGCTTTATCGTCGCATCCGTGCGCGTGCCGCGCTCTTTTAAGTTCCAGAACGGCTGGTTTATGTGGTTGCCGTTCATTATAAGCGTTACGACAGGCACTTTTAAAAGTTTTACGAGCTTTCCCAGCGAGGTCGGCAACGCGCACGGGGTGCCCACGAACGAATACCGTGCTTCCGGGTACAGAACGGCGACATCCCCGTTGCTCACGATTTTCAGGAGCTGGCGCACAACGGAAGTGTCCGTTACGAATTTGCGCTTGTAAATGCCGCCTACGTTGCGGATAATCCAGTCCAAGCCCGGAAAAATATCGATAGAGATTATGTAGTTTGCGCGGCGTGGAAAAATTGCCCGCGTCGTAACCTGAAAATCGAAAAACGCGTTGTGGTTGCAAAGCAGAAGGAACGGCGGTTTAAGCCCCTTCATCCCGATTTTTTTTATCTTAGTGTGGTGAATCCATGTTACCGGAAAGCTAAGAAGCCAAGTGAGCGGGCGCAAAAACTGACGCTGCCGAATCGGAACCATCTGCATGTTGTAGCGTTCTGCCGTGTTTATATCTTCTGGAACATAATACTTTGCCATAATGAAATAATTATACATGACACTATGACGAATTGAAAACAAAAAAAATCAAAAAATAAAATTTGTTAATAGCGGAATTACGTGTTATACTATTTTTCAGGGTGGTATACCTGTAAATTTGTATTTTAATCCGGAGGGTTAAATGGGAAAGTTCTTAGTAAAAGAGACATCAACAGGCATTAAGTTTGATCTTAAGGCCGGAAATGGCGAAGTAATTGCGACATCTGAAGTTTATACTTCAAAAAGCGCATGTATGAACGGTATCGCGAGTGTAAAGAAGAATTCTGTAATCGCGGACGTTGAGGATCAGACCGTAGACGGATTCGAGAAAAAGAAGAATCCTAAATACGAAGTTTACACCGACAAGAAAGGTGAATTCCGCTTCCGCCTTAAGGCTTCTAATGGCGAGATTATCGCTACTGGCGAAGGCTACAAAGCTAAAGCTGGCTGTATGAACGGTATTGAAAGCATCAAGAAGAATGCTCCGGATGCAGAGATTGTAGAAGAAAAGAAATAAGCGCGAATATATTTGTGGCGTTTGCCGGGATTCCGCCATGCGCCATGCATGCTTAAATTAAAACTGCCCGTAAAGTTTATGCTTTATGCGGCAGTTTTTTTTTGTAAGGGGGCAGTCGCCCCCTAGCGCCAGCCTCCTCGGGCGATTGCCCTGCGGTGGCTTTTGCTACCCCCACTGCGGGCTTCAAACGGCAGCCCGCAACGCCTGCCTTCCCCTCTCTAAGGCTGTTTCGATAAAAAAATCTCGGTATTTCAAAAAAAAAGAGTGACAATATAGGGGATTTGTATTATACTGGATAGAAACACATTTAATAATCACAGGAGCAGAATGACGACACGATACAAAAACTGGATAAAAAACGCAGAAACACCGGACGAACCAGACTATTTTGTCTTGCCGAATGACGGGAAGACAAAGCGCAATGGCGCGCTTATAAACTTGTGTTTTTGCTTTTTGTTTATCGCTCTTCTTGTTGCCGCTGGTCTTGTGAATCAAAGTTCGTCCAGAACTGCATGGATATTTTATCCGTATATCGTTCTTTTTTTGCCGGCTGCGTACTTTGCGTTCGGCGCGTGCGCGTTTGCGTCCCTTTCGCTTGCAGCTGAAACGGGGCAGGGCAGAGACAGCCTTTCCCGCAAAGAATGGGAAAAATCGCTTGCCCGGTGTAAACATTCAGGCGGTGCGCTTCTTGTTCTTTCCGGCATCAATGCGTTACTGGAGATTGTGTTTATAGTATTGCACCGGAATGACGGCATTATGCGGGATTTCGTGTATCTTGGCGTTTTGCTTGTGCTTACGGTATGCGGTGTTTTGTACGGTATTTATTTTGATAGAAATTTTTCAAAGCCGGCGGGTAATTCTGACGAATTAACCGCACGCAATGAAAATTCTATATAAATGTTTAGGAGGAAAAACTACATGAACATGAAAAAGGTCCTTCTCGTGACCATCACTTTGCTTCTCGCAGTTTCAATGTGTTTCTGCGGTGGAAAGACAGAAAAGAAAACGACAACAGATGATTCAAAAAACATTATCGTTTTCGCCAATACTGCAATGAGCGAAAAATTCAGCCCATTCTTCCATGAATCGGTTCCGGACAGAAATGTCGTTGATTCAACAACTATCCAGCTTTTGTACTCGAACCGCAACGGTTCACTCGTATACAAAGGAATTGAGGGCGAGACTACAGCTTATAATGGAACAAACTACACATACACTGGTCCTGCAAATCTTGTTGTTACAGAGAACGCAGACGGATCAGTTTACTATGACTACACACTTCGCAAAGACCTTAAGTGCCCGGACGGCGTAGCTCTTACAGCCGACGACATGATTTTCTCTCTGTACGTATTGTGTGACCCGACTTATGACGGTGCTACATCAGTTTTCTCTTTGCCAATTCTTGGTATGGAAGAATACAGAAGCGGAATGGAATCTCTTTTCAGCCTTCTTTCTGCAGCCGGCCGTGAAAATAAAGATTTTACATACTGGGATAAAGCAACACAGGATGCTTTCTGGGCAGACGTTGACCAGGCTGGTGCTAAGTTCGTACAGGATATAGCAGATTACTGCGTTGCCGCTGGATATGCAAACGCTGGCGATCCAGTCGGAACAATTATGGGCGTTTGGGGCTTCCCGGCAGACGCTTCTGCTACAGCAGCTGATGTTTTCAAGATTATGTACGACGCATACGACGGTGATCTTGCGACACTCAGCGACACAGAAAAAGCTACTGCAACTCTTACTTCCCTTATGAACAACTACGATGCTTATACAAAAGGTGTAAAGACAGGTGCTTCTGCTGATTACATCAAAGGTTTCCAGAAGACAGGCGACTACTCTGTTCGTATCGTTCTTACAGAAGTAAACGCTCCTGCTGCTGACCTTATGGACATCTACCTTGCTCCTCTCCACTACTATGGCGACAAGTCACAGTACGACTACAAGAACAACAAGTTCGGTTTCCCGAAAGGTGACCTTTCTTTGATCAGAGCAAAGACAAGAGTTCCGTTCGGAGCAGGTCCTTACAAGTTCGTTGAGTACAAGAATAAGACAGCCTATCTTGAGGCTAACCCATATTACTACAAGGGTGCTCCTAAGACAAAATATATCCAGTGGAAAGAGACAAACTCACAGGAAGAAGTTCTTGGTATTATTCAGGGAACAATCGATATTTCTGACCCGACAGTATCTAAGGATAAGCTTGAGCAGATCGCTTCTTTCAACTCAAACGGAAAAATCACAGGCGATAAGCTTGCTACATATCTTGTTGACTACAACGGATACGGATACATCGGTATCAACGCACAGAACGTAAAAGTTGGCGACGACCGCGCTTCTGAAGCTTCAAAGAACCTTAGAAAGGCTATTGCAACAATCCTCTGTGTATACAGAGACGTTGTAATCGATTCTTACTATGGAAACGCAGCTTCTGTTATCAACTATCCTATTTCTAACTGCTCATGGGCAGCTCCACAGAAATCAGATTCTGACTACAAAGTTGCTTTCTCAACTGATGTTAAAGGAAACCCGATTTACAAAGCTGGCATGACAGAAGATGAAAAATATGCCGCTGCTCTTAAGGCTTCTCTCGGTTTCTTCGAGGCTGCCGGATACACAGTTAAGAACGGAAAGATTACAGCTGCTCCTGCAGGCGCAAAGATGGCTTACAACCTGATGATTGCTGGTGACGGTGTTGGTGATCACCCATCATTCGGTATCGTTTCTCAGGCTTCTGACGCTCTTGCAAAGATCGGTTTCACACTTATCATTGATGACCTTACAGACTCCGCAAAACTTTGGGATACAATCAATGGTGGTACACAGGAACTTTGGTGCGCTGCATGGTCAGCAACAATGGATCCTGATATGTTCCAGATTTATCACTCGGAGGGTGGTTCTTCCGGTCACTACGGCATTAAGATGCCAGAGCTTGACGAGCTTGTAATTGAAGGACGCACAAGCACGAACCAGGCTTACCGCAAGGCTATCTACAAAGAAGCTCTTGATTACATCGTAGACTTCGCTGTTGAGGTTCCTATCTATCAGCGACAGAACGGACACCTTGTAAGTTCAGAACGCATTGATATTAACAGTCTTCCAAAGGACATCACAACATACTACGATTACACTTACGAGCTTGAGAATATTAAGCTTAAATAATTTAGACAGATAATGGATTTGTTCCGGGAATTTATATGATTTCCGGACAAATCTGATGTCAAGAGAATCGTTTACGGGCGGGTCCCAGCGACGAAAAAAATCGGCGATAGCAGCTATTTGTGGAATCGCAGTTTTGATTTTTGTCTGCGTCCCACCCGTAAACGTTTTTGTGTCGGGTAGTTTGTTCGCAATCTATGAAATGCACAAAACATCTGTCGGTAGACGGATTTTTTATGGATTTCATAAAATAAATGCAAGGTGTGCGTAATTATGAGAAAATTTATTGTTAGACGCTTGCTTATTTCCGTACTTATTCTGTTCTTCGTTGCGCTGATTATTTATGGAATTATGCGGTGTATGCCGACGAGCTTTATCGAGCAGCGTGCAATGACGCTTGCTTCGCGCCCCGGCTCCAAGACGTATCAGGAGTGGTTGGCGCAGTTCACGGCGGACTATGGTTTTGACTGCGGAATAATACAGGGCTTTTTCCGTTGGCTTTCTAGGGCAATACGGCTTGACTTTGGCGAAAGCTGGTATTTCAATCAGTCTGTTACTGAAAAATTCTCCAGCGTTATTTGGTATTCGTTTGCTTTAAGTCTTGTGGCTTTTATCTTGGAGATAGCCATAGCAATCCCGTCCGGAATCGCCGCGGCGCGCAAACAGTATTCTCGCACGGACTACGCCGTTACGGTGTTCGCGCTGATCGGTATTTCGCTGCCGTCGTTCTTCTTTGCTACAATTCTGAAGTGGATTTTTTCCGTCAAATTAAACTGGTTCGACTTATACGGTATCGCAAGCCGCGAACACATGCAGCTTTCGCGTTTTGAGCAGATTCTTGATATAGCGAAGCATTTCGTCCTGCCGGCTATAACGCTGACAATCGTAAGTGTCGGTTCGCTCATGCGTTTTACGCGCGCGAATATGCTCGAAGTTCTTAACAGCGACTACATCCGCACGGCACGCGCAAAAGGCGTTCCGGAAAAACGCGTTATCCATCACCATGCGTTCAGAAACACGCTTATCCCGATTGTAACGCTGCTCGGCGGAACTCTTCCGGGGCTTTTCAGCGGAGCAATGATAACGGAAACGCTGTTCCAAATTCCGGGAATTGGCTACACGTCTTACATAGCCGTAAGACAGGGCGACATTCCGTTCGTAATGTTCTATATGGTTTTCAGCGCAATGCTCATACTGCTCGGAAATCTTATCACCGATATTCTGTACGCGGTCATTGATCCGCGGGTACGCGTCAATTAAGGAAGAAAATATGTCAGACGAAATGAATGAAGCGAAAAAACTTGACGATGCAACCCGCGTAAAGGTTATGTCTCCGGGAATGCTTGTAGCGAAGCGGTTTTTCCGGAACAAGCTTGCGATCGTGGGCCTTGTAATCCTTGTGTGTATGTTTCTGTTCGCCTTTTTGGGCGGCGTTGTAATACCTTATTCAGAAACAGACGTATTCTACACGACGGATGTTCTTAGAAAAGACTTTGCCGGTTGCGCATACATCACTGATTTTGAGTATGTTCAAAAACCGGGCGCAAAAGTTCCGTCAGATTTGCAGTCTAAGTTTATCCGTGCGCTTATGGGAAAACCGGTTCAGACGGAATTCACAACGCGTGACGGTACTTCCATCGTGCTGGAATCGCCTGCCGAAAACATGTACATAGCATACTGTTCCGACGGCGGAAAGCTTTCTGAACTTGCTTTTTTCTGTAAATATGCTTTCTCTGCATACACGGACGACGTAAACTTTTCTTACGACTTCCAAAAAGAAGCTCTTACGGCACTCGGACTGGGGAATTCGTCCTTTTCTGCGGACGGTGTTTCGTACATGATAGACGCTTCCGGTGAGAATGCCGCAATGATTAAAACTTCAGCGGGAGCTAATTTCGCATATGTTTCAAACCTTAAGATTAACTGCGTTATAAGCGGGCTTTTCATAACGCCTGATTTTAAGGAAAAGGCGACAATCGCCATTGCGGACGGTGCGGAATCGTTCGAGTACACTGATGATGAAGGCGTAACGGACACGTATCTTATTTTCAACAAAAACGGTGAGTACACGATTCAGCGGTACCAGGAGACACGCGTTATGGACACTTACGCATCTCCGTCAAAAGAGCATCCTGTGGGAACAGACTCCAACGGTATGGACTTGCTCGCCCGCCTTATGTTCGGCGGCCGCGTATCGCTCACAATCGGATTTATCGTCGTTATTATCGAGCTTTTGATAGGCGTTGTTATAGGCGGCTTTTCCGGCTATTTCGGCGGTTGGATCGATACAATCCTCATGCGTGTAGTCGATATAATATACTGTATTCCGTCTTTGCCGCTGTATCTTATACTCGGCTCCATAATGGACTACTTAAAAGCAAGCTCCGGCGTGCGTATGTTTGCGCTTTGCTGCGTGTTGGGACTTTTAGGCTGGGTCGGAATAGCACGTATCGTCCGTGGCCAGATTCTTTCTTTCCGCGAGCAGGAGTTCATGACAGCGGCAGAAGCAACTGGTATAAGCGTCCGCCGCCGTGTTTTCAAGCATCTTATTCCGAACGTCGTTCCGCAGCTTGTCGTATACGCAAGTATGGATATCGGTGCAATTATCCTTGTTGAATCAACGCTCAGTTTCTTGGGCCTCGGTATAAAATATCCGTCAGCAAGCTGGGGAAGTATCATAAACGCCGTAACAGACCCGTATATCATGGCGAACTATCCGTTCGTGTGGGTTCCTGCGGGCTGTTTGATTCTTCTTACAGTTCTGGCTTTCAACTTTATTGGTGACGGATTACGCGACGCATTTGATCCAAAAATGAAACGGTAGGGTACGGAAATGGCAACTAAGAAAAAAAACGCAAATTATATATCTGCAAAGGAATCCCGCCGGATTTCAAAAGAGAACAGAAAGATAACGGCTGAAATAGAGAAAAAGCGCAACCGAAAGTTCATACCGGAAAACGAGTATGTTACGGTTATGAAAAACCCGGAGAACTGCGTCGAGTTTGACAATGTCCATACGTATTTTTTCACTGATATAGGAACCGTAAAGGCTGTGGACGGCGTTTCGTTCGAAGTTCCGCAGGGTAAGACAGTCGGTATTGTCGGCGAGTCCGGCTGCGGAAAGTCCGTCACAAGCCTTTCTTTGATGCAGCTCGTACAGCGTCCTACAGGACAGACTGTTGAAGGCGAAATCCGCTTTAATACGGGCGAAAAAGTGTACAACATCGTAAATACGCCGACATCTGTCATGCAGCATCTTCGCGGTAGCTATATGTCGATGATTTTCCAGGAGCCGATGACGTCCTTGAACCCGGTTCTTAGAATTGGTGAGCAGGTTGATGAGGTGATAATCCTTCATCATCCGGAGTATTCAAAGCAAGATGTTATGAACCGGACTCTTGAGATGTTCGAGAAAGTCGGAATAGCCAACAAAGAGGGTGTTTACAGAATGTACCCGCACGAGCTTTCCGGCGGTATGCGCCAGCGCGTTATGATAGCCATGGCGCTTGCGTGCAATCCGCGCCTTATTATAGCGGACGAGCCGACGACCGCGCTTGACGTTACTATTCAGGCTCAGATACTCGACTTGCTCCGTAACCTTAAAGACAAAATAAACAGCTCCATAATGCTTATAACGCACGACCTTGGCGTTGTCGCGGAAATGGCAGATTATGTCGTCGTAATGTACGCCGGGCGCGTCGTCGAGAAAGGCACAGCGCGCGAGATTTTCAAGGATCCGCGCCATCCGTACACGATCGGGCTTATGAACTCCAAGCCGGTAGTCGGCAAGCATGTAGAAAAGCTTTACAGCATTCCGGGCAACGTTCCGAATCCTATTGAAATGCCGAACTACTGCTATTTCAGGGACAGATGCGAGATGTGCGTAAAAGGCTGCGACGGTGAGTATCCGAAAGAGTATCATGTCTCGCCGACTCATGTCGTAAGCTGCTACCGCTATGCGGAGGAAGGAGGGGCAAAATGAGCGATCTTGCATACCGCGACAACATACTGGAGGTTTCGCACCTCAAAAAATATTTCCCGATTAAAGGCGGCTTTTTTGGCGGCGTTACGGGCAGCGTAAAGGCTGTTGACGACGTTTCGTTCTCAATTAAGCGTGGCACGACAATGGGCCTTGTAGGAGAATCCGGCTGCGGAAAATCCACGACAGGACGCTCTATTCTGCGTCTTATAGGTAAGACTTCCGGCGACGTGCTTTTTAACGGGCGCGAGGTCTATGACGCTAACAAAAAAGAGTTGCGTCAGCTGCGCACGAAAATGCAGATTATCTTTCAGGACCCGTATTCATCGCTTTCACCGCGTATGCCTGTCGGCGAGATTATCGGGGAGGCCGTGCGCGAGCATGGTATTGTGCCGCCGAAAGAATACAACGACTATCTTTCAAAAATCATGGCGGACTGTGGCCTTATGGAGTATTACAAAGACCGCTATCCGCATGAGTTTTCCGGCGGACAGAGGCAGCGTATCTGTATTGCTCGCGCCCTTGCGCTGAACCCAGAGTTCATCGTGTGCGATGAGCCTGTCTCCGCCCTTGACGTTTCAATACAGGCACAAATAATCAACCTGTTGTGGGAGCTTCAGGAAAAGCGGAAACTTACCTATCTTTTTATATCGCATGACCTTTCGGTTGTT
>JAEEGI010016467.1_pt1 | contig 15263 bp, 12 predicted proteins | sample 8958751 | NCBI WGS metagenome assembly JAEEGI01 (sample SAMN16246545, study PRJNA631951) | gut metagenome | biome: gut microbiome; feature: rumen; material: KS-attached | host: Bos | place: Iran: Karaj | collected 2018-10
CTCGACGATCTTTCGTTCGGGGCGCGTCAGGGCAGGCTCACGCACGCAAAGGCGTTCTTCGGCACGCTCGCGGGCATCAAGCCGATCGGCGAGTTCGACTACAACGGCATGACGACCGTGCTCGGCAAGGCAAAGGGCGCCAAAAAGGCGTACGACATGCTGCTGGGCTACATCGAGCAGACGATCGAGCGCCCGGAGGAGCAGATCATCTTCATCGCGCACACCGACCGGCTCAAGCAGGCGGAACTGTACAAGGAAATGATCGAGCAGAAATTCCATCCGAAGGCGGTCTACATCAACGGCGTGCATCCGGCGTGCGGCATCAACGTCGGTCCGGGGCTGATGGCGGCGTACTACGTCGGCAAGCCGATTTCGAAGGACCTTTCGGAGGAACGCGCGATCATCGACGCGCTGTCCAAGGCGGAATAACCAAAGCAAGGATTAGGGGGACAAGGGAACGATGCGCAAACTCAATCGCAAATGGCAGATGCTGCTGTACGCATGCAGCGGCTTCGGCGTGAATCTTCTGAACCTGATGATGGGTTCGTATCTCTGCAGCGCGCTGCTGATCGGCGGCTTCAGAGGCGACGCGATCCTCTATCAGACCTACAACGGCTCCAACCTCGTCGTCGCGGGCGTCTGGGCGGCGTTCGTGCTGATCGCAAAGATCATCGACGGCGTGATCGACATTCCGATGGCGTCGTTCACCGACCGTCTGCAGTCGCGCTTCGGCCGCCGCCGTCCGTCGATCGTCATCGGCATGATCCCGATGATCGCGGCGTATCTGCTGTTCCTCGTGATCCCGCATCCGCAGGGCGAATCGATCTGGAACACGATCTACTACGGCGTGATCCTGTGCGTGTTCTACAGCTTCTATACGCTCACGATGGTCACCTACTACGCGACGTTCACCGAGATCGTCGAGACCGAGGACGAGCGCGTCTTCATGTCGAACGTCAAGTCCGTCTGCGACATCTTCTATTTCATCCTCGGCTACGTCGTCGTCCGCGCCATGCTCAACAGCATGAACGTGCGTCCGGTCGCGCTGATCGTGCTGCCGCTCGTGCTTACGATGACGATCCCGCTGTTCATGATCAAGGAGCCGTCGACGAAGGGCAAGGTCGTGCTCGACAACGGCACCCGCATGGTCAACCTTGTCGAATCCCTGAAGTACACGTTCAAAAACCGCGCGTTCATCCTGTGGATGATCGTCATTTTCTTCATGAACTTCGGCGTCAATCTGTTCCTCGGCGGCATCAACGAGTATTTCTCGTTCACCGGTCTCAACATGATCTTCATCATGGCGTGCTCGTTCGCGCCGGTGCCGTTCACGCTGATCCTCTACAACAAGATCATCAAGAAGAAGGGCTTCGGCTTCGCGTTCCGCTACGTGCTTCTGACCTACGGTCTGGGCATGGTCTGCATGTTCTTCGTGGGACTGATCCCCGCGTCGATGAACACGCTCAAGACCGTGCTGTCGATCGTGTCCGGCATCATCTGCTCGTTCGCGGTCGGCGCGCTGTTCGCGGTCGCGTATTCCGTGCCGAGCCAGCTTGCGGCCGATGAGGAGCAGGAAACCGGCGTTTCGCATTCCGCAATGTACTTCGCGATCCAGGGCGTGTTCTCCGGCGTCGCGACCGGTCTTGCGCAGGGCGTGGTGCTCGTCGCGCTGAAGAAGGCGTCCGAGGGCAGGACGGGACTTGCGGCAATGAGCTTTATGACGCTGATCTGCGGACTCGGCATGCTCGTGTCGTTCATCTGCACCTTCTTCCTGCCGCGCCAGATCACGCACATCGGTCTTCCGGACAAGAACGAACCCGAAGAATAATCCGCATCCACAGGGAAATCTATGAACACCAGACGAGTCAACGGTCAGCTGTTTGAGAAGATGCTCCGCAACGGGCTTGTGAATCTCAAACGGCACCGCGATGAAATCAATGCACTGAACGTCTTTCCGGTAGCCGACGGCGACACGGGCACCAACATGTGCCTGACGGTCGAGAAGGGGCTGCAGTTCGCGCAGAGTTCCGCGGAGCTGTATCCCTATCTCAAGCTGCTGTCCGAAGGCATGCTGTTCGGCGCGCGCGGCAATTCGGGCGTGATCCTTTCGCAGCTGTTTACGGGCTTCTATCAGGAGCTTTCGCGCTGCTCCGCGGCGAACGTCGCAGACCTGCGCAACGCGTTCATCCGCGCGTACCGCGTCGCATACCGCGCGGTCGCGTGTCCGGTCGAGGGCACGATCCTCACCGTCGCGCGCGAGGGTATCGAGCGCTCGCGCAGCCAGATCGACCGCAGGACGTCGGTCGAGACGCTGCTTTCGATCTACGTCGCCGAAATGAAAAGGAGCCTTGCCGAGACGCCGGAGCTTTTGCCGGTGCTCAAGGAATCGAACGTCGTCGACAGCGGCGGCGCGGGCTATATCTGTATCATCGAGGGCATGCTCAAGTATCTGTACGGCGAAGTGCTTTCCGACGACGAAAGACCGGTGCCGGTCACGGAATCCGTGCAGGCGCCCGACGGGACCGTCAGCCTCGAGCTGTTCAACGAGAACACCGCGTTCGAGCACGGCTACTGCCTCGAATTTCTGCTGCAGCTCATGAAGGGCAAGCAGTACACGCAGCGCTTCCGGCTCGACGCGTTCATCGAGGATCTGCAGCTGTACGGCAACTCGATCGTCGCCACGCAGGCGGACCGGCGCGTCAAGGTGCACATCCACACGTTCAAGCCCGCCAAGGTCATCCGCGCGGCGCAGGAATACGGCGAGTTTCTGACGTTCAAGCTCGAAAACATGCACATCCAGCACGCGGAGCGCGAGAAGAAGCTTGCGGAAAAGAAGCCGCACCGCCCGCTTTCCGTCGTGGCGGTCGCGAACGGCGACGGCATGATCAGAACCTTTGAGGAGCTCGGCTGCGACGTCGTGCTCGACGGCGGTCCCACGATGAACACCTCGAGCGAGGAATTCGTCAAAGCGTTCGCAAACATCGACGCGGACGCGATCGTCGTGCTGCCGAACAACAAGAACATCGTGCGCGCGGCGGAGCAGGCGGTTCAGCTGTCCGGCCGGACGGACGTCACGGTTCTTCCGACCGCGTCGATGACGGAGGGCTACTGCGCGCTGACGATGGACATCCGTGATTCGCAGGACGTCGATCTGCGCATCCGTCAGATGCGCGAAGGCGCGGGAAGCAACGAATCGATCGCGGTTGCGGTCGCAACGCGCAACATCACGCGCGACGGCGTCTCCTGTACGGCGGGACAGAGCATCGTGCTCGAGGGCGACGCGCTGAAAGCGGCGGCGGACGATCCGTTTGAAGCGCTTTCAACCGCGCTGAACGGCGTCGAAGGGCTTGACGAGCGCGAATGCTGCGTGGTCTTCCTCGGCGAGGACGCGCCGAACGCGGACGAGGAGCGGCTCACGGCGCTGCTCGAGGACGTCAACCCGATGATCGAGGTCACCTGTATCCGCGGCGATCAGCACATCTACCGCTGGCTGCTGGGCATCTTTTGAGGAAACCGTATGTCAACACCCGGAATCGTCATTCTTTGTATACTGGCCGGCGCGTTCGTCTTCGGACTGCTGCCGTTTCTGATCATGGGCGCCGTGCTGTGGTGCAAGCTGCTCGTGCGCACGTCGAAAAAGAAGTGGGGCAGGGAGTGCAGCATTCCCGACGACGAGGAATACCGCCGCATGTTCGACATCGGCATCGCCTGGGACGAAGCGTACAAGGCATGCAAGCGTCCGGTCGAGATCAAAAGCGGCCGGTTCCGCCTGGTCGGCGAATACTTCGACTTCGGATGCCGCCGCGCGGTGATCATCATCGCGGGACGCATGGAATCGCTGCTGTATTCGTACTTTTTTGCGGAGCCGTACCGTGCCGCGGGATACAACGTGCTCGTCATCGACAACCGCGCGCACGGCGAGAGCGACGGCGTCATTTCCTCGCTCGGTTACCGCGAGTATAAGGATATCCTGAACTGGTCCGCGCTGCTGCACGATACGCTCGGCAACGACACGGTGTTCCTGCACGGCATCTGCATCGGCTGCTCGACGGCGCTGTTCACGCTCACAAGCAAACGCTGCCCCGACTATCTGGTCGGCATGGCGGCGGAGGGCATGTACAAAACCTTCGGCGTCTCGCTCGAAAAGCATTTCGAGGAGCGCAATAAGCCGATGTTCCCGCTCGGATACATCACGATGTTCTATCTGTGGCTGTTCGGCGGCGCGAATGTGCTCACGGACGGACCGTACAAGCGCATCGCCGGCATGCATAAGCCGCTTTTGATGCTGCACAGCCTGGAGGATCCGTACTCGCTGCCCGAGAACGCGAAGAAGCTGTTCGCATCCTGTCCGTCGAAGGACAAGCGCATCGTGTGGTTCCCGCACGGCGGACACTCGCGGCTTCGCATCGTGGATATGGAACGCTACGACGCCGAGATCCGCGCATTCCTGACCGACATGGATCGGAAAACCATCGGACAAATTGCTGAAAAGCATTTGTAATATAAAAAACAACAGATAAGGAGAACAACAATGGACAAAGAAAAACTCTCGACACAGTCTCTGGTATTCGGCATTCTGAGCCTCGTGTTCACCGAGCTCAGCATTCTCGGTATCATCTTCGGCGCAGTCGGCAAGAGCAAGGCGAAGAAGTTCGCGGAACTCAATGAAGGCGTCGTCACCGGCAAGGCGAAGGTCGGCAAGATCCTCTCGACGCTGGGTCTCGTATTCAGCATCATCTGCCTGGTCTGCGTGGTCATCATCGCGATCGGGGCGATCGCGTCGCCCGACTTCCGTCAGGCGCTCCAGCAGTCCTACGGATTCTGAGGACAGGCAGAAACGCACCGTCGGCACATCGATGAACGAGCAAATGAATCAACCGGTTTTTTGAAACCGGGAACGCACCCGGACCCGGCGCCGATCGGCGCCGGGTTCTTTTTTCGTCTGCGGACGGAGTCCCGAAAGTTGTCAGCGGCTTTCCGCGCTGTCCGCACTTTTATCGGTGGTCCGGATCGCAACGGATATCCGGGACGGCGGCGACGGCTCTGCATTCAACAGAACGAAAGCACAGGATCAGATCCGATTCTGGAAACAGACCGTAAAGAAACGGAACGACAGCGCCGTTTGCTGCAGTTTATGTTGCAATTTGATCGGGTTTATGATAACATTTATTTTGAATAGATATAGCCGCTTCAGAGCTGTATTCAACTATACGGGTGGGATATGTGATCGAAGACGAAAACAGGTATCTCTCTCCCGACCGAAACATGACTTGTGTTGAGATATAGCTGCATAGGAGAGAAACGCGCCATGAAAAAAAGCTGGGTCGTTGTTGTCAATGTGTTCATTATCATCATCATGCTGACCTTTGTGGTTCTTTATTCCAACAATGAGAACGGGGATAAGACACAAAAGCAGATAGAGCATTTTGAGAATACCGCGATCGCGATGGAGCACGTCACGGAGAATTATATGGAAGGAGAACAACGTATCTGTGATGTGTGGGCGCACTATATCAACAGTCAGGACATGACCATCGAGGAAGCTGCTTCCTTCATCCGGATCTCTCATGTGCTGCCGAACGCTTCTGCGCATATTCTGTATCTTGACACGTTGTCTGGACTGTCAACGAAGGCGAGGCAGGATGCCGCTGACAACTTTGCCGTCTCTTACGCGCGGATGGAGCTTTTGAACGATGTGAGCTGGATCCATGAGATAGGGGTGTCCATCAACATCTCCCGCGCCTATACGAACCCGATCAACGGAGAACAGTCCCTGGCCTTTTGCAATCTGATTACGCTTCACGACCCGGAAACCGGAACGGCAAGAGATGCGGTGCTGCTTCGTGTGCTGCCGATCTCTGAGCTGGAGCAGAAGTGGGTTTTCCCGCAGGAAGAATTTGAAAACGCAGAGCTTTCCTTAATTGACGCCGACGGTGATTATATCATCAAGGGTCATTCCTTCAAAAATTCCAGTTTCTTTGAGTTTTACAAGTCTTACAACACAATTGATCCCGCTTCCGTACAGGCGTTCTTTCGGGAAATCACTTCTTCAACCGGCTCTTTTGTCATGAACAACTCTCACGGAGAGGAATGTATCCTCGCCTACGCGCCGGTTGCCGCAACAGACGGATGGACCCTTCTCTGCTCCTTACCGAAGAAGGACCTGAGTGTGAATTCCGAAAACTGGCTGCTGATCGGCTTTGTTTCCGCAGGACTCCTGATCCTGTTTGTGTTTGACCTCACCGTCATGCTTTCGTATAACAAGAAGCTCAAGGCTGCTGCCAGTGAAGCGGCGTCGGCGAACAGAGCGAAAACCGATTTCCTCTCGACGATGTCTCACGATATTCGCACGCCGATGAACGCAATCATCGGCCTCACGACGATTGCGGAAAAGAATCTCGGCGATATGGAAGCGGTGGGAGAAAACCTGCGGAAGATCACGCTGGCCAGCAATCATTTGCTCACCCTGATTAACGACATTCTGGATATCTCCAAGGTTGAGAGCGGCAAGCTGAGCCTCAGTCCGCAGACGTTCTCCATCGTTGAGACGGTGGAAAACCTCATAAACCTATCCCGGCCGATGATCAAAGAAAAGAACATCGAATTCAATTTCCGTGTCAGCCGGATGGAGAAGGAGTATCTTTATGCCGACCGGCTTCGGCTGAATCAGATCTATATCAATATCCTTTCCAATGCCCTGAAATACACGGAACCCGGCGGCCGTGTCAGCGTGGACATGCGTGAGGAAGAAAGCCAAAAGCCCGGCTGTGTGCGACTGACCTACATCGTATCCGATTCCGGAATCGGCATGAGTCCGGAGTTTATGGCAACCATGTATGAAGCGTTTTCCCGCCAAACGGACAGTCGGGTGAACAGCATTCAGGGAACAGGGCTTGGTCTTGCGATCACAAAGCAGATGGTCGATCTGATGGAAGGCACCATCGACTGTCAGAGCGAGCAGGGAAAAGGAACGACATTCTCCATCATACTGGATCTTCCCGTTGCGGATCGGCAGAGAGAAGATATGATGCTTGATCCGATGGAGGTCCTGATCGTCGACGACGATGCAATCCTTCTTGAGACCGCGGTTGACACACTGGAATCTCTCGGCGTGACAGCCGACAGTGCGACAGGCGGACTGGAAGCGCTCGGCATGATAAAGCGGAAGCATGAAACAGGGCAGGATTACAGCGTTGTGATCCTTGACTGGAAGATGCCGGACATCGACGGTACCGAAACGATCCGCCGGATCCGCGCGGAAACGGATTCCGATATACCTGTTTTACTGATTTCCGCATACGACTGGTCGGATATAGAGGATGTGGCGAAGGAAGCCGGAGCAAACGGCTTCGTCAGCAAGCCGCTGTTCCGCTCCACGCTTTACGATAAAATTAACGAGCTTCTCGGAAGAGAGGCGAAGTCCGTTGAGCCGGAGGATGACTATTCCGATCTGCAGGGATTGAACATTCTCATTGCTGAGGACAATGATATCAACTGGGAAATCATTTCCGCCATGCTCGGGATGTTCGGGATCACAACGGAGCGAGCCGAAAACGGACGCATCTGCGTAGAGAAAATAAACCAGGCGGCAGAAGGGAGCTATGCTCTGATCTTTATGGATATCCAGATGCCGGAGATGAACGGGCTTGACGCCACCAGGCGTATCCGGGCGCTGGATGATCCGTGGGCGGCTTCCATCCCGATCATCGCCATGACGGCGGACGCGTTCTCGGAAAACGTCAATGAGTGTCTGAACGCCGGAATGAATGGACATATAGCAAAACCCATAGACATCAAACTGGTCATCAAAGAAATCCGGAGAATCAAGGAGGGAAAGAGGTCATGAAAAAAACGCTCTGTATCTTTTTAGCTTTCTGCATGGCTTTATCGCTGACAGCCTGCGGCGGTGTGACGCAGCATGAGACCGCCGGTTTCAAGCCAGCCTTGGATACGGGCACAAGCTGCCGCATCACGGTAGCCGGAAGCTACGATAACTTTGAGGCGCTGGAAGCAGAGTTTGACAGGTTCAACGAGATATATCCGAATGTAGAGTTCAGCTATGTGAAGCTGGACGATTACAACAACACGCTGGGTACGGTGCTGGAAGGCAATAATCCTCCCAACATCTTCTTTTCCTATACGTGGATGATCGGAAACGAAAAGTACAATCCGGTAGTTGCGCACATGGAGAATCTTTCCGAACCCTCCCTGAGATTGGATCTTGCCTGCATACGCCCCGGTCTGATCAACCGCGACGCGGAGGGTCATGTTCTTTTGGTGCCTGTATTCTCCAGAACGTACGGCATGCTGGTGAATAATGATCTGTTCAAAAAGGAAGGGCTCAGCATTCCGAGCACGCTGACAGAGCTGCTGTCCGTGTGCGAAGCGTTCCGCAATAAGGGCTACCGGAGCCCTATGATGGGCTACAGCCTCAAGTCATCCGGCTGTTTCATGAACACGGTCGCTTACCCGCTGTTTGTGGCTGCGCTTGCCGAAAACCCGGAGGCGCTTACGCTTGCCAATGACCTGGATCCCGCTGCGGGAGAATACATGCGTCCGGCGCTGGAAGCCGTTGAGCTGCTAATCCAAAACGGCTGTATCGACTTCAGTGAGTGTGATAAGATCGAGGACAACTACACACAGGTGATCCTGCGCTTCTTTGAAGGCGATGTGCCGATGATGATCTGCACCGGTGATACCGTGTCCGGAACCAAGAAGCGCGAAAGCCAATCGGAGGCGTTTGTTCACGCACCGTTTGATTACGTATTCTCTCCAATCCCCATGTCGGACGATGGCGGATATTTTATCGACAGTCCTTCCATCCAGTTTTCCGTGAACAACAAATGCGAAGATCTGGATATGACGAACGAGTTCATGCGGTTTTTGATCTCGACCGAGGAGCTGAACGAGATGGCATCCGTGAAGCGTCTGGTAACGCCCACCGCCGATCTGTCATTCGATTCGGTTTACGCGCCTTTCGGTCAGGTGCCTTCTGACCGCACCCTGTCCCCGGAAGTGCTCGGCATCAAGGATCAGCTTACCGTCCAACTTCGGATCGCTGCATTTCGGGTTGGGAAAGGTGAGATCACTCTGGATGAGGCCGCCGCAATGTACGGAAGCTTTGAATAGTATCCATTTCAGGCGTACAGAGTTATAAACGAAACCTCTCTTGTCACGAAAGACAAAAGAGGTTTTTTTCACATATATCATTCGATGCCGTATGGGGGAGAACTCTGACAGATTATCCGATGATTGAAACTTGCTTTCGCCTGACAAAACGCCTTCGGGCGCTTATTGTCTGCTGTCATTGATAGATCTGCATGATGTTGCCGTTGTCCCAGTGCCATTCCATGATCCGCGCGGCTTCGCGGTATGTCGGGTAGTTTTTCAGGAACGCGAACAGCTCGTGCGCCTGCCGGTCGATCGCGATGCGCTTCGCCGGATCGATCTCCTCCTGCTTGCGCATGGCGAGCATGCACGCCAGCTTGTCGATGCAGAGCCCTTCGGCGAGCGAGATCTGCTCGAGCCGCGCTTTGCCGCGCTTGACGGCCGCCGCGATCTCGTAGTAGAAGAAATTCAGCGCGGGAATCTTTGCAAGGTAGTATTCCGCCATCGCCTGTTCGCCGGTGCTGCGGCACGTCTCCGCCAGGATGCGCAGCACGTCGATGCGCACCTCGTCGTCCTTGGTCCAGGTCAGCACGCGCTCGCCGATCTCGATGATCTCCGCACTGCGGCTCTTGTCCGCATTCTGTTCCTGCAGCGTGTCGAGCAGGCGGGTGAGGAGCAGATCGTTGTTCGGATACCGCTCGAGCGCCTTGCGCAGCAGACGTTCCGCCTTTGCGGCGTCTCCGCGGCTCTGTTTTTCGCAGTCGCGGATCAGCGCGTCGATCGATGCGTCCACCTGCCGCTGGTCAAAGTCCAGCAAACGGTCCAGCGAGGTGTCGAAGAAGATCGCAAGCTTCGGCAGAAGCGCGATATCGGGGGCGGAAGCGCCGGTTTCCCACTTGCTGACCGCCTGTGAGGAGATGTGAAGGTATTCCGCAAGGGCTTCCTGCGTCACTTTCTTTTCCTTGCGCAGAATCCGGATGGTTGCGCCGATCGGCATGGCAGTTTCCTCCTGTTTTCCTGTTCAAACCCATTATACCACGCGCCCTCCCCAAAAGCAAGATAAAATAACGGTTGAAAAAACAACTGTCATTAGATAATTTGGCACGACGAAACAGAGGGAATGAAACCTGCATGCGGTTTTTTGTCGGAAATACTTGTCAGAGCGCGCGCAACATGATATACTGTTTCAGATTTCAATCAGGAGGTAATAAGCATATGTTCTGTCAAAACTGCGGAACCTATTTGGAAGACGGCGTCAAATTCTGCCCGAGCTGCGGAACGCCCGTCGCCGTGCCCGCGGCCGTCAAGGAGACCGTTGCGGCGCAGGAGCCGGTGCAGCCCGTTGAGGAGCCTGCCGCACAGCCGGTTTACGAGCAGCCCGCTCAGCCGGTGTATGAGCAGCCGGTGTATCAGCAGCCCGAAGCGCCGGTCTATCAGGAGCCGGTCGTCAAGTCGAATCCCGCGGCGGAAGCGCTTTCCACGCCGATTCTGATCTTCGGCATCCTCGGCATTGCATTCGCGTGCATCCCGTACATCAACTTCATGGGCATCATCTTCTCGGCGATCGCCAACGGCAAGGTCAAGGCGTTCCTCGCGGAGGGCGGCGTGCTCGCAGGGAAGGCGAAGGTCGGCAGTACGCTCGCGAAGGTCGGCATGATCCTCGGCATCATCTTCACGATCATCTTTGCGATCGTGATCATCGGTCTGATCATCGCGGCAATCTCGAACTCCGGCTATCGGAACTGGTAACATCAACACACAAAAAAGCCCCGGTTTTCGGGGCTTTTTTCGTTTTCACCTTTCTATTGCGCGGATGCGAAGAACGCAAGCACTTCGTCCAGAAACGCGGGATCGACGGCGTTGTACCGGCCGCGGTCGACCGCTTCCGGCGCGGCGTTCTGCATCTCTGTCCGGTACGCCAGCGCGTCGGGGGACAGCCAGACGTCGGAATGATCGCCCTCCCGCAGCAGATATGCGGCGTTCGGATCGTCGATCGCGCCGGCGCGCAGATAGAGCGAATCGCTGTCCGGGATCACCGTATCGGCGCTCGCGCCGACGATCAGGATCGGCACGTCCGTCGCGTTGATGCAGTCGCTCGCCAGCTCGTTCGCGTCCGAACCGGCGCGGATGCGGTTCCATACCGAGAGAAACAGGCGCTGCGGCAGGACCAGGAACCCGACGTATTGCCTCGCGGTGTCGCACATCGTGTCCACCGGATCGTCGAACGCGCACACCGCGACCGCCGCATCCGAGCGCGCAAGCGCCGTCGCCGCCGCATAGCCGCCGGAACTGTGACCGTATAAAAACACCGGCAGATCGCCGTATTCGCCGGTTTCGAGCCAGTCGAGCGCGGCGTCGAGATCGTCGCGCGCATAGGAGACGCTTCTGCGCGAATCGCCGCCGCTGGTGCGCGTGCCGGTGCCGTCGAACACAAGCACCGTATACCCGTGCGCCGCGAAATAATCCGCCTCCGCAAAGTGCGCGTCCATGCCGCTGCGCATGCCGTGCGCGATCACGATCACGCCGTTCTGCCCGTCGCCGATCAGGTACCCCGAAAGCGTGCTGTCGCCGGCGTCGAACGCGACGGGCACCGCAGGTTCGGACAGGTCCGAAACCTTAAGATCGGTGGGGCAGAGCGTGTCGTAACGCGCGTAAAAGAAGCGGTAAAAGAGCCCGACGGCGCAGAACGACATCGCGATGCGCGCCAGCAGCACGCCGATCACGATGCAAAGAACGATGCGGACGGTTCGGCTCTTTTTCATGGCAAAAAGTCCCTAATTCTCTGTGTTTTTCTCGGATTCGCGTTCGATGACCTGCCGGAACTGCGTCTCATACAGCTCGCGGTAGGTGCCGTTCAGACTCAGCAGTTCGTCGTGCGAGCCCTGTTCGGCGATCACGCCGTCGCGCACGACCAGGATGCGGTCCGCCTTCAGAATCGTCGACAGACGGTGCGCGATGACGATGCTCGTGCGGCCCTGCATCAGCCGTTCGAGCGCGCTCTGGATCGCGGTCTCCGAGATCGAATCGAGCGCGGAGGTCGCCTCGTCGAGGATCAGGATGCGCGGATCCTTGAGGATGACGCGCGCGATCGACAGCCGCTGCTTCTCGCCGCCGGACATCTTGAGCCCGCGGTTGCCGACGACGGTATCGAGCCCGTCGGGCTGATTTTCGAGGAATTCCTCCAGATTGGCGCTTCTGCACGCCTCCCAAAGCTCCTCTTCCGTGGCGGTTTCCTTCGCGTACAGGAGGTTTTCGCGGATCGTGCCGTTGAACAGGTACGAATCCTGCGTGACCACGCCGATGCTGCGGCGCAGGTAATCGAGGTCGATCTCGCGCACGTCCGTGTCGCCGATCTTCACGCTGCCCGCGTCCACGTCGTAGAGACGGGGGAGCAGATTCACGATCGTCGATTTGCCGGAGCCGGACGGTCCGACCACGGCGTACATCTTGCCGGCGGGCACGGTGAAGTCGATATCGGTCAGAATCTGCTTTTCGGGCGTGTAGGAGAACGCGACGTGTTCGTAGCGGACGTCCGCACGCTTCACCAGAGGCCGTTTAGCGTGCTCCGGCTGCCTGATAGAGGGAATCATATCAAAGTAGTCGAAAATGCGCGTAAAGAGCGCGAGAGAGCGCGTAAAGTCCACGTGGATGTTCAGCAGCGACTGGATCGGGCGGTAAAGGCGGTTGATGAGCGCCACGCTCGCCGTGATCGTGCCGACGGTCAGCGTCGGATCGGACTTGGAGATGATGAACCAGCCGCCCGCGAAGTAGATCAGAAGCGGCCCGAGCTGCGTGAACATGCCCATCAGCACGCGGAACCACTTGCCGCTGCGCTGTTCCTTCATCGCAAGCTTCGTGACCTCCTCGTTGACGTCGTGAAACCGCTGCATTTCGCGCTTTTCGCGGGTGAACAGCTTGACGAGCAGCGAGCCCGAAACGGACAGCGTTTCGTTGACAAGCTGGTTCATTTCGTCGTTTTTCGCCTGACTCTCGGACAGCAGCTTCCAGCGCGTCTTGCCGGCGGAGCGCGTCGGCAGAATCAGCAGCGGGATCACGACGATGCCCACCAGCGCGAGCTGCCAGCTCATCGTAAACAGCGCGACGAGCGTGGTCACGACGACCGCGATATTGCTCACGATGCTCGACAACGTGCCCGAAATCACGCTGGAAACGCCCGAAATGTCCGAATTCATGCGCGTGATGATGTCGCCCTGCTTCTCACTCGTGAAAAACGAGTGCGGCATGTGCTGCAGATGGTCGTACATCTGGTTCTTCATGTCGAAGATGATGCGGTTAGAAATCCACGCGTTGATGTAGCTTTCGAGCACGCCGATCACCTCGGAAGCGGTCAGCGTGACGAACGCGGCGATCAGCAGCTGCACCAGCAGCTTCATATTACGCCCTACAAGCGCCTCATCGACGATTTTTCCGGTGATTATGCTCGGAAGCAGCCCAACACCTGCCGAGATCAAAATGGCCAAAAAAACGAGTGTGAATTGGAACCAGTAGGGTTTGAGGTAGGAGAGGATGCGCAGCAGGAGCTTGCCCGTGACTTTCGGCACAGACTGCTTTTCTTCCTCGGTCAAAAACCCGCGCGGATTCATCGGTCCCATCGGTCCCGCCATAACAACGCCTCCTTACTGCTTTGCGAGATCGCGGATGATCTCGCCCGCCATGATCAGTCCCGCCACGCTCGGCACGAACGCGCAGCTGCCCGGCGTCTGCCGTTTCGCGCACGGATCGAGCTCCGGATCGCCCGGCTCGTCCGAAGCCGGCGCGATCGGCGGTTCCCTGGAATACACAACCTTCAGATGCGGGACGCCGCGCTTTTTCAGCTCGCGCCGCATCACCCGCGCCAAAGGACATACGCTTGTCTTCTGAATGTCCGCCACCTCGAACGCGGTCGGATCGAGCTTGTTGCCCGCGCCCATGCAGCTGATGATCGGCACGTTCGCCGCCTGCGCGCGCTCGGCAAGCGACAGCTTTCCGGCGACGGTGTCGATCGCATCCGCCACGTAGTCGTATTGTTTAAAGTCAAAATTGCATGCAGTTTCATCTGTATAAAAATACGTAAATGTATGCACGACGGTTTGCGGACAAATCGCCTTGATCCGCTCGGAAACGACCTCCGTTTTGAGCCGTCCGATGTTCTCGTGCGTGGCGTAGAGAAGGCGGTTCAGGTTGGTGAGGGAGATGCGGTCGTTGTCGATGAGATCGAGGGTGCCGACGCCGCTTCGCGCGAGCGCCTCCACAACATAGCTGCCGACGCCGCCGAGCCCGAACACCGCAACGCGCGCGTGTTTCGGCTTCTGCATGCCCGCTTCTCCCAGGAGCAGCCTGGTCCTTGAAAACTGGTCCGTCATAGGTTTCTCCGTTATGGTTTCATAATATATTATCATACAACGACAATGCGTGTGCTGTCAAGAAAGCGGGTAAAGAAAAAGAGCCCGAAAGGACTCTCAGTAGATGTGCGTTTTTGCTGCTTGCGACGGATCGGGATCGATCTCGATCACGGTGTAACCGCATGCGTTGATGATGCGCGTGCTGCCGTAGGTGCGTTCGCGCGGGATGCCGTAGCGCAGGTGCACGTGCCCGTGTGCGAGAACTCTCGGCTTCCACCGGTCGAGCATCGGAACGAATGCTTCGAACCCGCGATGCGCGTAATCCGTGTCGTCGCCGTGGTCGTGCGGGGCGGCGTGCGTCAGCACGATGTCGACGCCCTTGTGGAGCCATACGCGCAGGTTGAGCTTGCGGATGCGGCGACGCATCTGCCGCTCGGTGTACTGATGCGGTCCGTAGTTATAAAGCGGACATCCGCCCAGCCCCAGGATCCGAAGACCCTTCACGCAGACCAGATCCCCGTCCACACAGTCGCAGCCCTCCGGCGGAAAGCGTTCATAATAACCGTCGTGATTGCCGTGGACGTAGAGGACCGGCGCATGGCCCATCGTAACCAGAAAGCTCAGATAGTCCGCCTTCAGATCGCCGGCGGACAGGATCAGGTCGATCCCATCCAGACGCCCGGGCCGGTAATACTCCCAAAACAAGGGACTTTCTTCATCGGAGACCAACAGCAGTTTCATGGTCACGGTTCCTTTTCCACCACATTTTCCGGACGGATGGCGAGAATCTGGGAGGTCTCCACCGCCTCGGGC
>JAEEGI010016472.1_pt1 | contig 15262 bp, 4 predicted proteins | sample 8958751 | NCBI WGS metagenome assembly JAEEGI01 (sample SAMN16246545, study PRJNA631951) | gut metagenome | biome: gut microbiome; feature: rumen; material: KS-attached | host: Bos | place: Iran: Karaj | collected 2018-10
CGTCGCCCTGCAGATCGTCCACGCCAACGGGCGGACCTCCGGCGCCCCCTATCTCACAATCCACCCGGTGACGATCCGAGCGGGGGGCACGGTGTCCATCGAGACGAAGGACGGCCTCCAACTCAGCGCCGACAGCATCGCCACCGTGGGTCCGGACGAAGCGACCGTCGTCTTCACTCCTTCAGCGGGCACCAACACCCTGGGTCTGGAGTTCTACATTGCCAGGTCCTTTACCGACGTACCGATCCCGATGGCCGCCCGCAGCGACGGCAGCTACGCCGCCACTGTCCCCAACGCGGATTTCTGGAATTATTTTGACGGGCAGCATGAAAACGAAAACATCTATCCCGGCGCGATCTATCCTATGGGCCACAGCAATATGTATCTCAGTAATTATCGCCTCGCCGAGGATCCTCCCTGCTTCTTCGAGGTCTATGCCGGGGATCAGTACGGCAACGAGCACCTCGCAGGCACTGCGGACTGGGGCGTCATCCCGGACGCCACGCCTCCCATGTTCGTGAGCGAACACTTTAACGAACTGGGAGAGATCGAGGATCATGGAGACGGCACCTATACCGCCCGCTTCCGGATCATCGACGACAGCCTCTTTGCCTGGGATGCTTCGGCGGACGAATATATGTCCCGCCCGATGGATCTGGAGTTCTTCTATGAGGCGCAGTACGCCGAGGCCGCCGGCAAGCCCGCGGGCCACCTGACCCTCACCGGCGTGGAGGACGGCTTTACATGGACGGCCAGCGAGGGGAATGACCTGGGCATCTACCGGGTCACGGCGGAGCGGACACGCTATGTCGCTGCGGTCTATGAGGGCGGAGTCGAGGAGGCCTACCCCGTCCTGGAGGTCACTGTGGAGGGCGTGATCAGCCCCGAAGTCACCAGTGCCGCCGATATGACCCTGTTCCTCCGGGCCACCGACGCCCACGGCAACGTGAACGGCTGGGCCCTGCCCGACCCGGACGATGAATACTATGAGGATATCTTTGAAAGCGGCTATTGCCCGGTGGACAATCCCGGTTTTGTGACCGCGTGGGACGTCACCGGCGGCAAGCCGAAGGCCGTAGACTGGCGGTATGTGCCCACCGGCAGCGGCGACGACATGGGCCTGGAGATCGCCTTCAACATGCCGGTGCTGCCTGCGGCAAGCTGGATCGATCCCGATCCCGGCGCAAAGGGTTTCAGTACGGTGTGGCAGGACGCCTTCCCCATCTGGAAGGACGGGGAGTGGGAAATCAGCTTCTATGACGCCTTCGGCAAGCTCTATACCCAGACCTTGACGCTGGACGGCGTCTTCGGCGACTACGGCATCGATCTGGGCTTCTCCACCCTGGACTATGTGGCGGCGGAGACCGGCGTCACCATCACCGCGGCGGCGGACAGCGCGGGTGAGACGGTCACCGGCAGCACCACCGCCACGCAGAACGGCGTCTACACCGTGGAGCGCACGGCGGGCGGCAAGACGGACGTCCTGACCATCCATCTGACGAACATCGTCTCCGGCGGTCCGGAAGTCAGACTGTTCTTCTACCTGGAGGAGTTCGGCGAGATGTACGAGGCCGGCGCTGAGAATCAGTTCCGGGGCACGACCTACGGCCCGGTGGTGGTCTCTTACTCCACCGACCGGGAGACCAGCCCCGTGGGCGAGACCACGCTGACCTTCAGAAACGGGGACAGCGGCGCATTCACCTTCCAGTTTTACGACATCTCCACCGACTACACCTACACGATCCCCGACGACTACGCCAGCACGCTCAAGGGCAGCCTCTACGATTACGGCATCAGCCTGGGCGCGCCGCAGGAGCCCGTTCCGGATACGGAGGTCCCGCTCATCGAGCTGGTGACCCTGTGGACGCAGCGCGGAAGAGGCTTCGAGCAGGCCAACGCCTTCCCCGGCGGCGCAGCAGAGGATGCGATCCGGACAGCCATCGCGGACGCGGGCCCGACTCAAAGCTACGACTTCGTGGTGAAGGCCAGCGATTACTCCCCGTGGACGGTGCTGGTGAAGGCGGCTCCGCCTTCCGGCAGCATCAGTTATGACACGCCCAGCGACGAAATCAAGGGCGTATCGGTACAGGGCAACAACGTGCTTGTGGACAAGAACGCAGCGGACGACTTCTACATCGTGGTGGTGGACCACGCGACTGCGGATCGGGAAGCTCCGGCCGATGCGGACAACTACAGCTGGATCAGGATCCCTTACGGCAGTTATCACTTTGATACCACGCCGCCTGAGATCGAGTGGGTCACGCTCGCGGAGGACCTGTACTCCAAGGTGGTGTATCTCCGGGCGGCCGACTCCGACGACGAGGGCAATGAAACCGCCGGCACGGTGATTACCGGCGCGGGCGTTGTGGAAGAGACGGCGACCATCGAAGGCAAAATCTACACCCACAAGCTGATTTTCAGGGATAACGACAAGGTGGAGGTGGTCACCGCTACCGACGCGGCGGGCAACAGCACCACGGAGAACATCCAGGTGAGCGGCATCGACGTGGCGGCGCCTGTGCTGCATGTCACCTGGTCCCCCTGCTTCTCGAACACGGAGGGCGACGATCTGGACCCGAGCAATCCTCCGATGGGTCCGGTGAACGTGAACGTGGTGGCCCACATCACCAGCGACAAGCCGATCTTCAGCGTCACCGCCAATGACGGCGGCGATCTGGTCTTCAATGCCGACCGTGTGGCCGAGACCGATTGGGGCGCGGTGGAATACAACGCCGAGCGGATCACGGTGCGCTTCACGACGAAGGAGGCGGTGGGCGTCACGCTGACCGTTACCGCGCCGAACGGAAAGCACATCGACCAGACGATCCTGCTGGGCGCGGGCGTGATCGACAAGGACGCGCCTGTGATCACCGATACGGTGACGCCGGTGAAACGCGCCGGCTTCGCCACGGCGTATGCGGAAACGCACAGCCTCACCTTCGACGAGGAGGTGTACTGCATGAACGGCGGCGACGCAGGGACGGTCTACAGCGCGGTCAGGCCCTGTGAAGTGACGCTGACAAGCGGCGAAGCCCGCACCCTCCGCTTCACGGACAAGGCGGGCAACTGCATCACCCATACGGTCTCCCCCCAGGGAGAGATCGACAACCAGCGCCCCACCGTCTATGCGGCGGTGGACGACGGCGCCAGCGTTACCAGCGAAGCCGTGGCCGTCACGGTGACGGCGGACGAGTTCTGCACCCTGACCGCCGCCGACGCCGCCGTGACCTGCGGCCCCATGACCTCTGTCGAGGGAGAAAACGGGCTGGAATGGGTCGGCACGGTCACCGTATCCAAAAACGGCACCTTCCGGGTGACGGCCGCGGACGCCGCGGGCAACACATCCGATGCGATCTTCACCGTGAACAACGTGGATAAGACGCTCCCCCTCATCAGCTTTGCGCCCTTCACCGTGAGCCTGCGGCAGGGGAGCGATGCGGAGGAGCTGGAGGCCCTGCTGAAGAAGGGAGTCACCGCCTGGGACAACGTGGAGATCGTCCCGAAGACCATGACCTGGTACACGGAGGGCGTCACGCTGTATGATACGGCGTATCCCGCGGTGGATCTGAACACCCCCGGCATCTACGAGGTCCCCTATACCGTGGAGGACAAAGCAGGCAACGTGGGGCTGGGCGTCCGCTGCGTCAGGGTCGTGGACAAATTCCAGCTCAGCCTCACCGTGGACGGTATCATGACGGAAATGAACGGCGTGACCGCCCTTCGGATCGGAGACCACACCCTCACCGTGGCCGGGCTGCTGGCTGAGGATGAACCCTATACCGTGAAGCTGGTCAAGGGCATCTGGTCCGACGGCCAGATGAAGCGGGCCCGGGAGGAGCTGATCCCCATCGGTGCGGACGGCAGCTTCACCCTGGATGAGGAAGGGCCTTACACCCTGTACGTCGTTTCCCAGTCCCGGAGGACCTTCCGGACGCTGCTCAACGTCAACGCTGAAGATTAAGGAGGCGATCCCATGAAACGAACAAAACGCTTGCTGGCCTTTCTCCTTTGCTTCGCCCTGCTTCTGCCCCTGGTGACCTCCTACGGCTTTGCGGCGGAGGAAGAGGCCCTGACCATCGACAACGGCTATATCCAGGTCAGCGTATCCACGAAAAACGGCGGCTTCCTGGTGAACACCGTGGAAGGCAATCTGCTGAGAAAATCCGACAACAACAAAAAGCTGCTGTACCGCAGCGGCGAGTATGACACCTCCTTCGTTTCTTTCCGGGTAGGCAGCGGCGCGAACGCCAGAGACTACCTTTTCGGCGGGAAATATGCCGGCGCGAGCGATGTCAGCGTGACCAAGACCGCCGGCGGCGAGCTCGTCGCCGTCTGGTCGGCGGACGGCATCACCTTCACCCAGACCATCACCCTGGCCGGAGACAACGCCGATGAACACGGCATGATCTCCATCGGCCTCAGCGCAAAGAACGGAAGCGGCGCGGCGGTGCCCATTCAGGCCCGTATCCTGCTGGATACCTGCCTGGGGGATCAGGACTGGGCCCATTATCAGTTCACCGGCGGCAGCCTGACCCACACCCTGGACACCGAGCAGGTCATCACGGACGCCGCCGCCCTGAAGAGCTTTTACGCACTGGACGATCTGGCAAACCCGGCGATCACGGCTTATGTGGTCTCCACCCCCTCCAAGGCCGCCATCGGCCACTGGAACAATCTGGCGGCTACCCTGTTCGATTTCACGCCGGACACAGCCATGAATTTCACCAACTACATCAACGATTATCTCACGGCGGACAGCGCCTGCGCCCTGTATTACGATCTGGGCACCGTCGCCGCCGGGGCCACCCAGTCCCTGGCCGCCTTCTACGGCGTGTACTCCAACCATACGGTGAAGCGGCAGAACAGCATCGCCGTCAACGCCGTGGCACCCATGCGGCTCAATCTGAACGACGCCGGGATCGCCTATGTGCGGGAGAGCAGCGTCGGCCTGGCGGACTTCGCCGTGACGGTGAGCGCGGAGAATTATAAGAGCGATACCTCCTGCGATCTGAAGAATGTGGTCATGGCGGTGCGCAGCACCGGCGGCCTCTGCTCCCTGGGCGACAGCGGCCAGGCGATCAACGGCATCGACTATGATACCCCGGACCCCCTGACCATCATGTATGACACGATCCGGGAAGGAGAGACCGTCACCAAGGCCCTGTATTTCCGGGCGAAGCCCCAGGACAGCGCCAGCTATGAGCGCATCACCGTCGGCTTTTACAGCGGAGAGATGACGGGCGAAAACCTGCTGGGCGAAAAGAACATGTATGTCCTCCTGCCCGGCAGCGACGGGGGCATCCCCCAGATCTGCTTCAATTCCATGACCCCCGATACCATCTACAGCGAGGGCACCCGTCACCTGTACCTGGCGGTGACCAACGCCCCGCTGCTGAGCGATTCCCTGGCCGCCGGAAACTGCGTGTTCAAGGCCTACAGCGAAGACGGCACGAAGTCCTGGGAGATCCCTTCGGTCAACATCAGCGTCAACGAAGGCGAAGGCATCGCGGACATCGCCCTGACGGACGAGCTCAAGCTGGCCGTGGGGAGCTGGAAGCTGCAGCTGGAGTGGAGCGACGCCGCCGTGGCCGGCGGGATCGTCACCAAGGAGCACCAGAAGCAGACCGCCTCAAAGCTGCGCTTCGCGGTCTCGGACGATCCCAAATACCGGAACGACACCTATGGCGTCCTGGCGGTGGTGAAATACGGCCAGGGCACGACCCAGTACCCCTATTACTACCGCCTGCTGAACTTCGCCGACGAAACGCGGTACAAGGCCTTTGCCGAGGAGAAGGACCACGACTGGGTGGAGATCCTCCTGGTCTTCCGCGGAGCCTTCACCATGGACAAGCGCTATACGGCGAAGGATGAGAACGGGACGCGGGGTTACTACTACAGCGCCGTCAGCAAGAAGACCGTGGATCCCAAAACCAGGGAAAACACGGTGACCAACCGCGTCACCATCAACAACTGCGTGGATTTCGAGGGCGGCACCATCGCCGTCTACTATGAGGATTATACCAACAAGAACGCGAATTCCTCAATCCTGGTGGAGATCGACGGCGAGCTATACACCAGCGACGCCCGCACCTCCGTCTGGACCGGCAAGGCGGCTCTGACCAAGCTGGAACAGGGCGGCAACTTCTCCCTCGTCCATTACGACAGCGACGGCAACCGCAAGAGCAGCAGCGCCACCCCCATCACGCTCATCTGGCCCAACGTCTTCAGCCTGGCCCAGACCCTGGCGGGCATGGCCTTCAAGCTGGCCTACGGTCAGTTCGGCGTCATGGAGAAGGACGGCAAGGAGCTGGGCCGGGTGATCTCCTTCGCCGCCAGCCTCAGCCTGAGCTTCCTGAAATCGCCGGCGGGCGACAAGACCGATTACGGCACCGCCAGCTACTTCGGCCGCATGCAGGAGCTTTGGAAGGATTACCGGGGAGGCGTCAGCCTCTACCAGTACGCTTACAACGGCAGACGTCTGGGAGAACTCCTGGACATCGGCATGAACGACAAGGACAAGAGCAATGAAAAAAAGCAGGGCGTCATGACCTCCGTCATGATCCCGGATATCCTTTTCGGTTGCGGAAAGGGCTTCGTGGGCCTGAATTTCACCGTGGACGTCACCGTGCAGAATATGGTGGACTCCCTGGCGAAGATCGAGGCGGCCCTCTCCGTCAACACCATGGGCAACTGGTCCGTCGGCATGTCGGGCTACTGCGAGCTGGTGGACGACATCAACATGGAGGCGAAGCTCAAATTCAAGAGCTACAACAACATCCCCATTCCGGACGAGCTGTACTTCTATGTGGGCGGCTTCAAGCCCGGCCTCTGCATCGACCCCTGCGGCGTGGTGTGGATCACGGGCGCGGGCGGCGGCTTCTCCGGCCTTTACGATACCATCTTCTATACCGGCGGCATCCCGCCCCTGAAGCTGGTCATGACCATGGGCTTTGCCGCCCTGCAGATCCTGGAGGGCACCGCGAAAATGGAGGTGTCCGGCTCCGGCGTCAGCATCACCGCCAGCAAGCTGAAGATCAAGGATACCATCGAGGTCGTCAAGAAGATCCAGGTGGCGCTCCAGTGGTATCCCGACCTCAAGCTCTCCGGCGCCGTCTACATCAGCATGTTTGAGAAGTGCATCGAGGGCCAGGGCTACATGATCATCCTGGGCAAGGATTACACCGACTGGTTCTTCGAAATGTTCATCCGGGCGGCGCTGAAGATCCCGGATTCCGTCCCGGTGGTCGGCGGAGTGACCGTCGCCGGGGTGGACCTGGGCGTCAGCACGGAGAAGATCTGGGGCGCGCTGGAGGCGCTCGGCGTCACCGTGGGCGTGACCTACTACTGGGGCGAGGACTCCGTGGACTTCGGCTCCGGCAAGAAGGCCCATCCCACCTATCCCGGCCTGCTGCTGGAGGGCTATGACGGCGATTACTAGGACTTCCCCGTGGCTTATGATGAGGAGAACGGCCGCACCCTTTATGCCCGCTTCGGCACCAACTTCGAAGCGCCCGTCGCCGCGCAGATTCTGTCCGACGGCGACCTGATCCTCATGGATACCGCTGGCGTGTGGTCCGATATGGGTCGGACGAGCCACAAGTTCAACCTGGGCCCCTACGATGCGGGAACGAACTCCGCCGCCGTGGTGCAGATCAACTATCCCGCGAAGAGCCTGGAAGCTGCGAAGGGCCTGGCGCAGAGCTTCACCGTCACCGACGCGCCCAAGGGCGCAGGCAGCGCCCTTCCCCTGACCGTGTATAACGGCGGGAATCCGGATACCGCCAACGCCAATGTGACCTGGAACGCAGAGACCGGGATCGCCTGCTTTGCCTTCACCGTAACGGACAGCGCCCGGTACGATAAGAACTGGTTCATTTCCACCGGCGAAACCGCGGCTGACGTGGTGCTTTACAACGTTCTGCCGCTGCCGAAGATCAATACCGTCTCTGCCGACGCCTCCGTCACTGCGGGCAGCGACGCCAGCGTCCGCTGGACCGGCACCGGGCTGAGCGAGCTGGACAGCATCAGCTTCTTCCTTGCTTCCAGCGACGATCCCACCACGGACGCCGGTTATCCCATCGGGAGCGCCGTCACGGAAAGCCTTGACGCCGGCTCTGCCGTTCTGACGGTGCCCGGCAGCGTGCCTGCGGGCGAATACCTGCTCCGGGCGGTGTTCAGCAAGGACGACCAGCTCAACGGCGTCATCCACAGCACCGCGAGGATCAAGGTCGAAAACAGCAACACCCCCGCTCCTGTGGATTCGGTCTCCGTCTCTCCGGCGGGTGACCTGAAGCTGGGCGTCACCGTCAGCCAGACCGCCGACGCCAACACCACTGGCTACTACGTCACGATCTACGACGCAGAGACCAGCGAAGAGGACGGAAGCCCCAGATATGTAGCCGATATGACCTTTGACAAGGCTTCCGACGGGCCCACCTCCTTTGAGATCGGCGGCAGCTATGTCTCCCCGGTCAGGAGGGACCCCGACGATCCCGACTCCGAGGTCATCGGCACCGAGACCTTCGGGCTGGAGGAAGGCAAGACCTATCAGATCGGCGTCACGCCGTTCAAGCTCCTGGAGGGCGATACCGTCGTCTACGGCGAGGAAACCATGTCCGCCGCCGTCGTCCTCCCCGCTGCCGTTACCCCCGGCGCCGTCCTGACGGCGGAGGACCAGACCCTGACGGCGCTCAGGGACATGGCGGACGGTGCCCCGATCCCGGTGTTCACCGTGAACGCTCTGTCCATCGCAGCAGTCTTCACCGAGGCCGTCACGGGCACCTGGACACTGGACAACACCGACGTCTGGGCGGCTTCGGACGGCTCCGACGGGACCGCCGTCACCGGCTCCTTCAACGACGCGGCAAGCACGGTCATCGACCTCACCGGCCTGGCAGACGGCAGCCACATTCTGAATATCGCCGGCTGTGCAGAGGACGGGGACCGCTTCGCCTGCTCCTACCCCTTTACAGTGGATACCGCCGCCCCGCGCCTCATGATCGGCTCTCCGCTGAGCGGCAGCTTCTTTAATGACGATGGGACGGTAGTATTCACCGGCGTGACGGACGCAGATGCGCTCCTGACCATCACCGTCGACGGGAAGAACGTCGTCAGCGGAAAGACCGTCACCGCTGCGGGCGGCACCCTGGGGACTGACGGCGTCTTCTCCCTGGAAGTCTCCATCCCGGATCACAACAGCGCAGAGACCCATATACTGACGATCTTTGCCGCAGATGAAAACGGCAACCGCACGGAGACCAATACCATCCAGGTGACCCATCCCGGCCTGGGCGATCTGGCCGGCCTGGTGATCATGGTGAACGACGCCGTGTCTTCGGACGGCAGCATTTCCACCGTGGGCGGCGCAAACGACGTTCAGCTCACCGTTCTGGGCATGACCTCCGGGGGCAAGACCTTCGCTCTGGACCAGGACCGGGTCTTCTGGGACAGCTTCGCCGCCGAGGGCAGCGCCTTGGTGAACGGGGATGGAGTCCTGAATTGCACACCATACACCTACGGCTTCGTGGAGGCCAGAGTGGAAGTCTCCAACGGGGCCTGCCGCACAGCGTCCCTGGCTCTGGCGGGAGACGGCAAGGCCGGGCGCGTCAGCGTCAGCGCCACCGTGGGCGGAACGGTCACCGGCGGCGGCGATTATCAGCCCGGAAAGACCGTCACCCTCCGCGCCTATGCGGACGAGGGCTACCTTTTCGTCGGCTGGGAAATCACCGGTGTTGAGGTGAGCGACCTCACCGCAGAGACGGTCACTTTCCCGATGCCGGATGGCGCGGTGGAGGCGAAAGCGAGCTTCAAGGCCGAAAAGGAGCCTGAGCCCGAAAAGTTCACCGTGACCTTCGATTCCGACGGCGGCAGCGCCGTGGAGGCCCAGACGGCGGAGAGCGGCAAGACGGCCGCAAAGCCCGCCGATCCCGCAAAGGAGGGTTATACCTTCGGCGGCTGGTACCTGGGGGACGCGCCCTTTGACTTCAGCACGCCCATCACGGAAGACATCACGTTGAAGGCGAAGTGGAGCGAGAATACCGAGCCTGAGCCCGAACCTGAGCCGGGGCCCGGTCCCGTACCCGTCCCGAAGCCTCCGAAGACAGACGGCAGTCTGCTTGCCTATGCCGACGTTCCCGAAGGCGCGGACCCGAACCGATACGTTCCCTACACCCTCGACGCTGACGGAAACAAGAAGATCATCCCCATTTCCTCGGTTATGGACGGCAGATTGGTGTATTTGAAACCGGAAGACGGGCAGCAGGTGTTCTTCATGGAAAGCCTGACAGCATTCAGCGACGTTGAGGGCCACTGGGCAGAAAACAACATCCTCTGGACGGCGGCCCACGGCCTGTTCAACGGCGTGGGGGACGGGATCTTCGATCCCCAGGGGGCCATGACCAGAGCCATGTTCGTGACGGTGCTGTACCGTCTGGCCGGAAGCCCCGCCGTAATGGGAGACAGCGGCTTTACCGATGTTCCCCAGGGCGCCTGGTATGCGGACGCCGTGACCTGGGCGGCCCGGCTGGGGATCGTGCAGGGCATGGGTGACAGCACCTTCGCCCCCAACGCCGATGTGACCAGAGAGCAGATGTGCGTATTCGTCGCCCGTTTCCTCCGCTCCTTCGGCTACGAGCCTGCGCTGGGCGAAAAGGCGGACTTTGCCGACGCCGGTCAGATCGCGTCCTGGGCCATGGCGGAGGTGGAATACTGCCAGCGCGCCGGGATCATCACCGGCAAGCCGGGCGGCGTGTTCGATCCGAAAGCCAACGCCACCCGCGCCGAAAACGCCACCGTGATGAAGCGGATCGTAGAAGCGATCCTCAACAGCCTGAAATAAACGGAAAGGGAACAGGGGGCCCGGATGATCTGGGCTCCCTGTTCCGCAAGAGAGAATGAAACGATTTCTTTGTCGGCTTTTGCCTTTTGTCCTTCTGTTCGCCCTGACCTGTCCGGTCAGGGCGGCGGAGGAGCCTATCCGCATCGCTTTCATCGACAGCGGGATCTCCACCCGGCACATCGACCCCGGCCATGTGGCCGAAGGGAAAAACTATGTGTTCCCGGAAACGGACACCCAGGACCGGATCGGCCACGGGACCGCCGCGGCGGGCATGGTGCTGGGCGCGGCGGATCAGGGCGTGGCCGGAGTGTTTTCCCAGGCGGTCGCCGTCCCGCTGGTGGTGGTGGACGCCTATCCCTCCGGCGTGATCGAAAACGGCGGGCCTGCGGCCCTCTGCCGGGCGATCCGTGACGCGGTGGACGAATTCGACTGCCGGATCATCAACATCAGCCTCTCCACCCCGGAGGACTCGGAGGAGCTGCGCTCCGCAGTGGCCTATGCGGAGAGCCGGGGAACCCTGATCGTCACCTGCGCGGGCAACGACGGGGAGGATGGGCCCGTCTACTATCCCGCCGCCTATCCCACGACTGTTTCGGTGGGCTCGGCGGAGGGGGATCATCCCGCCTCCTTTTCCCAGACGGGGGCGGATCTGCTGGCCGATGGCGTTGGCCTGACGGCGGCGACGAACAAAAACAGCGCCGATCCCGCCGTTGTCAGCGGGACTTCCTATTCCTGCGCCATCGTCTCCGGCGTCAGCGCACAGCTGCTGGCACGCTATCCCTCCCTGACCCCGGAAGAGCTGCGGCAGGCTTTGTATTCCCTGGCGGCGGACATGCTGGAGCCGGGCTATGATGGACGCAGCGGCTGGGGTTATCTTCCGCCGGACGCTGTCATTCCCTTCCCCTATCTGGATGTACCAGCGGATGCATGGTATAATCCCGCGATCTGCTATGTCACGGAGCGGGGCATCATGAACGGCATGGGGAGCGGGACCTTTCAGCCGGAGAGTACCATGACAAGAGCCATGTTCGCCGCTGTGCTCTACCGCATGGCGGGGGCGCCGGAGGTCTCCTCGGGCGAGAGCCCATTTTCCGACGTGGAGACCGGCGCGTGGTATGCAGACGCGGTTTTCTGGGCAGCCGGGGAGGAGACCGTCACCGGCCGCGGCGACGGCAGCTTCGGTCCGGAGGAGCCAGCGACCAGAGAACAGTTGGTGACGATCCTCTGGCGCAGCTGCGGCAGGCCGGATGGGCTGGACAATCTCAGCGGCTACGCGGACGCGGACAACGTCAGCGGCTGGGCCATAGAGGCGTTCCGCTGGGCTGTGGGCGAAGGCGTCATCAGCGGAAAGACAGGCGGCATCCTCGACCCAAAAGCCGTTGCTACCCGGGCTGAGGTTGCGCAGGTCCTGATGAGGCATCTCGGCTATTAGAATTGAAGTGTTTTTAGGTTTCCATTTCGTTGACTTTGTGGCTTATGTTGTTCTTCGGAGCAGCATGGGCCACTATTTTGTTTCGTTTCGCTCAACGGGCTTTACCCCGAACCGAAAAACGGCGGCGGGGACCAGTGCCTGCCGCCGTTCGGCTGCTCAAGGTTTTGTTATTGGTCGCTGGTCTGCCCCGTCTCACCGTATCTGCGATTCCCAAGGATAGTCATTGAAGCTCACGCGTTTTTATCCAAGGCAGAGATCGGAAGCCCGGAAAGGCCCCGGAGAGACGGATGACGATGCAGGCATCGCCAAAAGCGCCCCTATTTCATCTTTTCATCATTCAAATACTGTGATATAGTATTGTAAAATACGATCACTGACGAGCTCACCGATGCAGCAGACTCAGGACGCGGAAGCATCGCCGCATCCGCTGCGGCGCGGGATCGCCCGGAAAAGAGGACAAAACATGAAAAAGAAGCTATGGAGCATTCTTCTGTGCTGCGCGCTGGCGCTGACGCTGCTGCCCTGGGCGGCGGCGCCTGCGCAGGCGGCTGCGGAAACCTGGTCCGGCGAGGTGAGCTTCCTTGCCGACACGACCCTCGACGGGGGCGTGACGCTCACCGGCGATACGACGCTGACGGTCGCCGCGGGCAGGACGCTGGTGATCAATCTGGGCGTCGACTGCGGCGGCTTCACCCTCACCTTCGCCGGGGAAGGGGCCGTCTGCGTCTACGGCAGCGACAGCCGCTGCGGCATCAGCGGCAGCGTCGTGCAGAGCGGAGGCATCATGTTGATCTTCGGCAGCAACGGCGTCCCCGCCCAAAGCGAAGACGAAGACGGTTTCGGATGCGCAGGCATCGACGGCAATGTCACCCTCAGCTGCGGCACGATGACGGTCTCCGGCGGCTACGGCAGCTATAATTACTACATGGCGGGGATCGGCGGCTGCGGCATCCGTGGCAACGTCGACATCAGCGGCGGAACGCTGACCGCCACCGGCGGCTACGGCTGTAGCATCGGCGTAGACGGCGGCCCGGGCGGCAACGGCATCAACGGCGACGTCACCCAAAGCGGCGGAATGCTGACGGCCACCGGCGGCGACGGCGGAAACGGCGCCGACGGCGGCGGAGGGAGAGGCGGCTGCGGCATCAGCGGCAGCGTCACCCAAAGCGGCGGGATCCTGGTATCGGCGGGCGGCGACGGCGGCTACGCGGGCTTCAGCAGCTACGGGGGCGACGGCATCAGCGGCGACTGCGCCCTGCGGGGCGGCATCCTGACCGCTGACGGCGGCAGAGGCGCCAACGGCTACCATGACGAAAACACCGGTGCGGACGGCGACGGCATCTTCGGCGGCATCACCCTCAACGGCGGCGCGGTCAAAACGAGCAGCTTCCATACAGGCCTCAGCCAAACCACCATTGCCACCGGCAGGACTTACAAAATCAACGGCGCGGGCAGCTACACCGGCACCCTCTCGGACAGTATGCTTTCCGAAGCCGCGGGCCGCTGGTTCGCCGCTGGCTATCAGACCGGCAGCTGCGGCGACGGCGCCGCCTATGAGCTGATCCAAAGCGGGCGCACCCCCGGCCATCAATCCGCCTTCGTCCTGCTGCTCTCCGGCACGGAGGCGACGGTGGACTACAGTGCTTCGAGCGCCCTGCCCTGGGCGGCGGAAGCGGATCGCATCGTGACCGCGGCGATCGGCAGCGGTGTGACCGGGATCGGCAGCGGCGTCTTTTCGCCCTGCACGCAGCTCTCGGAAATCTTCGTGGATCCGGATAATCCGAGCTGCCGCTCCGAAAGCGGCATCCTTTTCGGCAAGGACAGCGGGAGCCTGCTGTGCTGCCCGGCTGGCACTGCCGGCAGCTTTCGCATCCCCGAGGGCACGACGGCCATCGGCGACCGTGCCTTTTCCGGCTGCGCGAACCTCACCTCCGTCACCATCCCGGACAGCGTGACCAGCGTCGGCATCGACGCATTCCTGGGATGCACGGGCCTCACGGCCATCTATGCGTCCTGTCCGCTGGATCTGAGCGGCGCAGGCATCCCTGAGGGCGTGCCGGTGATTTACAAGCCCTCCCTGGATGGCGGCATGGTCACGGCGTCCGCCGGTGCGCTGCTGATCGTGGCGGAATATGAAGCGGACGGCAGGCTGAAGGCCGCAAGAAGCACGGTACTCAGCCGGAACTTCACGAATGAAGCGCCTCCCGCGGAGCTGAATATCCCCGCCTCCGGCAGCTATCGCCTCATTCTCGCGGACGCCCGCACCTTCGCTCCCCTGTGCGCGGCGTGGGACAGTGCAGGGTAATTCCAAACTTCCATAAAACGACAAAAACCGGGCCTGCTGCAATGGCAGCAGACCCGGTCTGTTGATGATTCAATCTTTCAGAAGACCGAGGCGGCGGCAGGTTTTGTCCACCTCGTAGAGCACCCGCTCCCGGTCGATGGTGGTCAGCTCCCCCTTGCGCAGGAGGAAGCGCCCGTCCACCATCACATCCGTCACCTCGTCGCCTCTGGCGCAGTAGACGAGGCTGCTGAGAAGGTCGCAGCGGGGCCGCAGCCAGGGCTTGTCGATATCCAGCACCGTCAGGTCCGCCACGGCCCCGGCCTTCAGCTCTCCGCAGCCGGTGAGGCCCAGGGCCCGGGCCCCGTTCACCGTCGCCATTTTCAGGGCCTCCGCCGCGGGGACGGCGGTGGTGTCCCCCGTCAGGCCCTTGTGGAGCAGGGCGACGAAGCCCAGCTCCCGGAAGAGATTCAGGGCGTTGTTGCTGGCGGCCCCGTCGGTGCCCAAGGCGACGTTCACCCCGGCACTGAGGAGCTTCGGCACGGGGGCGACCCCGTTGCCCAGCTTCAGATTGCTCACGGGATTCGTCACCACGCTGGTTCTCCGCTCCGCCAGGAGGGCGATATCGTCGTCATCGAGATACACCCCGTGGGCTGCCAGGGTCTTCGGCCCCAGGATGCCGCACTTGTCCAGCAGCTCCGCGGGGGTGCAG
>JAEEGI010016473.1_pt1 | contig 15260 bp, 10 predicted proteins | sample 8958751 | NCBI WGS metagenome assembly JAEEGI01 (sample SAMN16246545, study PRJNA631951) | gut metagenome | biome: gut microbiome; feature: rumen; material: KS-attached | host: Bos | place: Iran: Karaj | collected 2018-10
GACTCGCCGGGCTGTTCGCCATTCTGATCATTGTCAGAAACCAGCAAGCTGGACGCATGTTCCTGAAGTGCGAGAAAATCGAAAAACTCGTTTTCAGAAGCCTGTGCACAGTCATATTAATTCATGTTGACAGTACTGTAGCAGCGGCTCAGAAGACGCCCTCTGGAATACAGCATTCTGATAATGAACCCGGCAACCTCCTTTGCCGAGTCCAGATCAGGAGACTCGATATAATAGTGGACAGGATGACCGAAAACTCCGGACTCAGCATCAGGACTGTAAATCCGCTCCAGCTCATCTGAAAGTTCGTCACCAGGCAGTCTGATACAGCCAAGTTCTGCAAGAGCCTTTTCGTGATCCAGAACGCCGTCCTCAACAATGCCGTCGCACCAGTTAAAACTGTCCCTTCTGAGAAGCTTTGTACTTCTGAGGTGCATGAACGGACAGGATGAAATCATTTCAGATCTCTTATACATCCCGTCATCATCCGCCTTGTCAAAAAGCTTCAGATATTTTTCCAGAGTAATTTCGCTGTATTCACCGACAGTAACCTTTATGCCGATGAGCTCGTTAATCATGCCTGAGATTGCAGCCGACACATCATCAAAGCTGCGGCCTCGTGTACAGCAGGCAACAAAGAACTCAATATAGGTTTTGCCGTCGGTATCGCACGGACAGAAGAAATAGTCACTGTTGGGAACAAGACTGAACATGATCTTCTCATGCTGAAACTGATGAAATCTGGCAAGAGTTTCTGAAGACATCTTCTTAAGTCTGCGTCCGTTGAATGAAGTCTCCTGAAAATCAGCACTGACATTGGAAAATTTTCCTTTTACGGTAACAGTATAGTAAAGCATGGCAAACCTCCGGAAAAATGACAGTCTCGAGCAGACAGATGTACAGGATACAAAGTTATCTTCACGGTTAAAAAAAGTGAGAAAACAGAGGCTCGGGAAACGGAGAAAAAACCGGCCATCTGAATTTTCAGGAAAACAGCGAACAATAACAGCTCGAAGTTTTTGTTTTAATATCAGATATATTATGTCACTTCAGATTAAGTTTAACAAAATATTCTGTTTTCTTGTTGATTATTATACACAACTTTTCAAAAATTGCAAGACCAAAGATCGATTTTTTGTAAAATATTTCACATTTTTACAATTTAATTACTATTGTAATCCATATAACACAGGTTTATCACACTATAAAGTCATGTTATGACATTATTCAATCAATTATTGAGTTATAACTGAACTCTGCGTAAAAGACTCTACATAAAAACAGGCGGAAAATAATCTTAAAATCTTAAAATCTTAAAAAACTTAAACCACGAAACTCCATACGGGACAAATAGGAAGAAAATTCGGTCGTGAGACAGATTTGAGAACAGGATAAAAACCGGTTCATGATGTATGTGCTACCATACCGGAAACAGGCATAACTCTGATTTCATGATCTTTCCTGCTGCAGGATCCTGAATGCAATCAGCACTGTGCCAGGTTCGTACGGTGATTAACATATCCAGTCAATTTTAAATTTTAAAATGAGATGAAAGGTGAACAGCATTTTTGAAGAATACTTATGGTGTCTTGCACATGACATCATAAATAAAGACGAAGAACTTAAGAGAAAGTATATGAAGGAGGGAACAAATGAACATTAACAAAATCACTGTTGCCGGGTGCGGCACCATGGGACACTCCATGGCCCAGATATTTGCCAGAAAAGGTTTTTCCGTAATCCTCTGGAATCACAGCTCAGCGGGACTTGAAAAGGCAGCGTCAAAAATTGCTCCGGAACTGCTGAAGTCAATTGAACTGACAGAAGACTACAGTGCATTCAGCAGCCGGGATCTGATTATCGAGTGCATATCGGAGAACATGGAACTGAAGCAGGATTTTTTCCGGAAAATTTCTCCAATGGCTGATGACAACTGCATTATTGCCACAAACACATCAGGTCTGTCCATCAATAAACTGTCAACAGCAGTAAAAAATCCTGAAAGGTTTCTTGGCATGCACTGGTGGAATCCGCCTGCATTAATTCCTCTGATCGAAATAATCAACAGTGAAAAAACCTCAAAGGATGTAACTGAAGCAATTCGCAGTCTGTGTCTGGCTCTGGACAAAAAGCCCGCCGTTGTAAAAAAGGATGTTCCGGGTTTTGCTGGTAACAGGATCCAGCTTGCAGTCATCAGAGAAATCATGTCCATGCTGGATCAGGACGTAATCGACATGGAGGACGTGGACAACGTGATGAAGTACGGTCTCGGGATCAGATGGGCCTGCATCGGTCAGCTGGAATCACTGGATCTTGGAGGAATAGACATTTTCTACAGGATCAGTGAATACCTGATGCCGGATCTCGAGAATTCTCCGGATATACCGGGACTTCTTAGGGAAAAATACGAAAAGGGAGAATACGGAATAAAAACCGGAAAAGGATTTTACTCCTACCCTGACGGAAAAGCTGCTGAAGCAGTTGAATCACGAAACAGAAAACTGGAGGCGGTGCTGAAGGCTCTTTACGGTGATACAGAAGAACGGCAGGAAAAGTAATGCCGGAGGCTGAACACCTCATCTGTTGACCATAAAGATTCATGTTCAGACAAGGCTGTCTTGCGGAGATATGATCTCTGTACAAAGTTTCCTCAGATACTGCAGCTTACATACGATCAAATCTCCATACAAAGATGATCTTCAGAGGAAAAACTTCACAAACTGTGTCTGTATTTCCTCTTTTACATACTCAGATTTCACCATCTGTCTGAATGTACATTTCCGTATTGCAGGAGTTTTTATCCCTGCCGGGTCAGGTTTCCGGAGGATCGGTCTGTCCGTTCCCCGTTTCTGCGAAAATTTTCAAAAAGTTTACTATGGTAAAGTTCCCTTGGTTTTCTACATCAGGAAGGCGAAACGGGTATTACTGGATTTTTCGAGGCGGGAACACAGACTGAAACATAACGAAACGGGTTTCGGGGATAGTGTCCGGGAACAATGAACAGACCATACAGAAAGGAATATTTTGAGCATTGCAGCATGATGTGACAGCAGTCTAAAAAAAAGATGAGCATTTTACAGGCTGTTCACAAAAAAAATATTAAGACAGACAAAAAACAGTCAGACAAAAGTAAACTGAAACTGTTGTATTGATATTTTTTTAGTTGAGGATTGAACTGAAATATGAACTACCTGCGTTTTACTGTTTTGCTTTGCGCTTTCTTTTATTCGGGATTAGTCATGGCAGAGCCGTTTGTCGGTGAATGGATTCACAGAGATGATCCTGAGTTTTCTCTAATTATTGAAAAGACCGGTGATAAATACAAGGTTACCGAACAGAAGATCATTCCGGAATTTACCAGAAAATGCGTGCATACAGCGGTGAAGAACGGTGACAGCAAACTTAAACCTGTTGAGAAGAATGCCCCCTGCACTGTCCATGAGGGTAATAAAACAAAGAAGGACGATCCAACACCTTTGAAATACACCACATATGTGCAGAAAGGAGATGACATTCTCTTCGTTCACTCCGCCGATCCGGAGTTTGACTGCGCCGGCACCGAACCGGCCGAAGATGATGAATATTGCACTGTTGTGTACCGGCGTGCCAAGTAAAGTGTAAAGCGGGGAATTTGCATGCTTCTTCCTTTATGGCAATATATGTGATTCATGCAGGATTCATCACTTCCCTTTAACCTCGGGAACTGCAGGAAAAATCTGTCATCCGCAGTACTCAGATTCCCGGGGTCTCCCCCTCTCCACGGTTTCCCGCCCAGTGCGGACAGTGTCTGCTGTCATTGACAGATACGCCACATAAATCTAACTGCACGGCAGAACACGAAATATCATATATGCACCATTGAAGTATTCAGGAACCCGTCAGTCTTGTGTCTTTCCTCTGCGGCAGATCAGTGACGGTAAAGATCCTTCAGTCTGCTGATTTCCTGTCTGATCCTCTTTTCAGAAACCGGATATCTGGTGCCTATACCCTGGGCGTAAAGTGATACCTTGAACTCCTCTATCATCCAGCGCAGCTCCTTGATTTCCTCAGGCACGGCATCCGGTCCCGCAAATCCGAGAGTAAGATCCTGCTGCTCCTTGTGCAGAGCATCCAGCATCTCCATTCTCACCAGATCCTGTCTTGAGTCAATCTTGATCCTGTCTGTACGCCTGTCAAGAGCTGTAAGGTATCTTCTCAAATCATCAAGGCGCTCATATCCCGCTTCCGTAACAAAGCCTCTGTGGATCAGAGATCCCAGCTGTGCCCTGACATGGGAATAGTTCAGTGCTGTTCTTAAATCAAGACTTCCCTTAAGCTTCTTGTTGATTTCATTGTAAATCACCAGGATCTTCTCCACACGCTCTGCGGTTACAGCCGTTGTCTCGTTAATATCCCCCCGGATCCCGTCCCTGAGCTTTATAAAATCATCCCTGTTCCAGACCGGAGCGCCATGGCTCTTCATCAGATAGTCAACCGCAGCTCCGATACAGTCGTTAATCAGATCTGAAATACCTCCAACGCCGTGATAATAAAGACTCAGTTTTGTCTTGTTCGGCAGTCTGGCATGAAGATAGGCCACAGGATTTGCAATACTGAGCATGACCAGACGGCGTATGCCACGCCACAGCATGGCCATCTGCTCTGTCTGATTGTCGCAGGTTACAATACGAACCGAGGTGCCGTCATCTCTCAGAGAAGGATAGGTTATGATTTCAAGTCTGTTGACTCTTGTGCTGGATGATTTTCTGATTTCACCAAAGGTCCAGTCCGTATAGACTCCGTCATCAGTTTTGTTCCTGACAATCTCCTGAAAATTGGATTTCATCCGCTCGTCAAGAGACTGCTTCAGAACCTCGAGGCTCCTGCCCTGCCCTATGCAGTGATTTTTTCCGTCCACCACGGCAAAATTGAACTTAAGATGTTTAGGTAGAGCCTCAAGATTAAAATCCTCCTTCTTTATTTCAGTACCGCCTGCTCTGGTCAGACATGTTTCTATGTCCTTCCACAGAGTTCCGGTATCCGGGCTGATTGATTCAAAAAGAAACTTTGCATAGGTAGGAGCAGGTATGAACAGTTTCCTCAGATTCTTCGGCAGAGTTCTGATAATTTCCGTAAAGAACTCCATGCGGAGACCCGGAACTATAAATTCAAAATCCCTGGCTTCCACCTGGTTCAGAATTGAGAGGGGAAGACGGATGGTAACTCCGTCATCATCCGCAGTCGGATCAAAATGATAGCTCAGCCCGATTTTATAGCGTTCCAGCTGCATGGTATCCGGATAGTCTTTTTTATCCGCAAGCTTGCTGCGATCGCTGATAAGAAAATCCATGTTGAAATTCAGAAAATCAGGTTTCTCTCTGCTCTTCTTTTCCCACCATTTTTTGAATTTAACCCAGGAGCAGACATCCTCCGGGATCCTCTTTTCATAGAAAAAATACAGATCGTCATCACTTACAAGAATATCTCTGCGGCGGGCCTTGTCCTCCTCCTCAAGAACGCTTTCCACCAGACGCTGGTTATCTCTGAAAAACTTCATCTGACAGTCCAGATCTCCCTCCACCAGTCCGTGGCGTATAAACAGCTCACGGCACAGTGCCGGCTCCACATGTTCATACTGAACTGTACGTCCGTTTACAACAGGAAGTCCGAGAAGCGATATTTTCATATCAGCCAGCACGGCACCGCTCTTTTTTGACCATCTGATTTCAGAATAGGATCTCTTCAGGTAGTCACTGCCGTATTCCTCAAGCCATTCCGGCTCTATGGCGGCCACGGAGCGGGCATATAACCTTGAGGTTTCAGTAAGCTCCGCGGCAATGACCCACTTTTTACCGCGACGGTGAAGTCCAGAGGTATATGCTATAAGAAAACGGGCGCCTCTTGCTCCGATATATTCGCTGGTTTCCGGTGATTTCATGCCGGCATGGCTTATCATGGCAGAAACCACAGATCGGTGAAGAGAGGCATAATCGGCTTCGGCCTTATTAAATTTAAGTGAGAGATCCCGGCAGGATTTGGTCAGCTGCCGGTGAAGATCCTCCCATTCCCTGATCCGGAGGTAGGAGAGAAATTCCCTGCGGCAGCGTTTCCGAAGCTGGGAGTAGCTTTCCGAGGAGATCAGATCCTGAATATACCGCCAGAGATTCAGATAGCTCATAAAATCAGAATTCTCATCCGCAAAGCGCTGATGCATCTGGGAAGACGCATCCTTTTTGCTGAGAGGCCGTTCTCTCGGATCCTGAATGGAAAGTCCGGAAACCACAACAAGCATTTCACTGAGACAGCCAAGTTCCGAAGCTGTAAGGAGCATTTTTGCCAGTCTCGGATCGGCTGGTATTTTTGCTATGAGTCGGCCGATCTGAGTCAGCTGATCCTTCCTTATGGCACCTATCTCCTCAAGGGTGCGGTAGCCGTCGGATATCAGTCTGCTGTCAGGAGGATCAATGAAAGGGAACTCCTCCACGGCACCAAGTTTCAGCGTCATCATCTGCAGAATAACCGACGCCAGGTTCGTTCTCAGAATTTCAGGATCTGTGTATTCCGGACGTGAACTGAAATCTTCCTCGGAATAAAGTCTTATACAGATGCCGTCGCTTGTACGGCCGCAGCGTCCGCGTCTCTGGTTGGCACTGGCCTGGGACACGGGCTCCACAGGAAGTCTCTGAACCTTGGTTCGCGGAGAATAGCGGCTGATGCGGGCTGTACCCGCGTCAATCACAAACTTGATCCCCGGAACGGTAAGGGAGGTTTCGGCCACATTGGTGGAAAGGATCACTCTTCTTCCGGCATGTGGAAGAAAAATTCTGTTCTGCTCCGCTGCAGGAAGTCTGGCATAAAGAGGCAGAATTTCCGTATCCCTAAGATTCTGCCTCCCCAGGAAATCAGACAGCTCCCATATGGTTCTTTCACCGTCCAGGAATACGAGAATGTCACCGTAGTCGTAGGATGAAAGTTCCTCAATGGCAAGGAGCACAGAAGTATATAGATCGCCGTCCGGATTCTCTTCGCTTTCGACCGGAGGACGGTACAGTGTTTCCACCGGATATGTTCTTCCGGCCACCGTTATAACCTTTGCATTGTCAAAATGAGACGAGAACCTTTCCACATCTATGGTGGCGGATGTAATGATAAGCTTGAGATCCCTTCTCTTCTGCAGAAGCTTTTTCAGATAGCCGAGCAGAAAATCGATATTTAGACTTCTTTCATGAGCCTCATCAATAATTATGGTGTCATAGGCATCAAGGTAGCGATCTGAAGACAGCTCTGAAAGCAGAATACCGTCAGTCATGATCTTGATCAGGGACTCCGGTTTTGTCTCGTCCGTAAAGCGGACTTTATAACCCACTGCCGTCCCGGGTTCGGTGCCAAGCTCCTGACTGATACGCTGGGATACTGTCCTTGCCGCTATTCGTCTCGGCTGGGTATGACCGATGTAGCCGTACATGCCGCGCCCCGCCTCAAGACAGATTTTGGGAAGCTGCGTAGTTTTGCCGGAGCCGGTATCGCCTGCAACAATTATTACCTGCTCTTTTTTTACCGCCTCAAGGATCTCCTCTTTTCGTTCACTGACCGGCAGTTCCTCCGGATACGTTAAAACAGGGACAGACGAGATCCGGAGATCAAACAGGAACTTTGCCTCGTCGCACTCCTTTTCAAGCTCTGCCATAAGTGCCGGATCTGAAAAATTTACAGACTCCAGTTTTTTGAAAAGTCTTCGGAGACGGTAGCGATCTCTCAGCAGGCAGTGGCGATCTATAATATCCCGCAGTTCTTTAACATTCATTGTAAATTCAGCCTCCACAGGCATTCGTCAGTCATCCGGAATAACTCAGGCAGCAGACAGAAAAAAATCCGGCAGTTGTTCCGATCGAGGGTTAAACGTTTCGGTTAAAGGTTAAATTTACAAGATCATGATGACATTTTCAACCAGACCGAAAGTATATGCATTCTCATACCGTATCCGGGAAAGACGCCCTCTCTGCCGGATCGTAAAACAAGGTTCTCTCCCACTGGGCAGGAAACGCGGAATTTTCGCAACTATGCCGAAACAGACGATTTTCCGGGGAGAAACCGGGAAAGGTCCTTTCGCAGACAGCTCCAAAAACATATGAGTTCGAAGGAAGATTTCCGCCTGTCACGACGGAACAGTCTTATAAACCGGAGAATATACAGGTTATAATCCTCGCACGTTTTTTGCATAAAAACACAGCAGCGGCAAATCAGCAGAGTTCCGAATGATTAAAAATCAGTTTTCTTTTGAGCAAAAGCGATGATGAAACGAGCAAAATTAACATTAATCTCTATATGAGAACTCTGTGCTGTTGTAAAATGAAACTGGAAATCTGAAGCAAAAATTGTGCATATTCTCCTGCGGCGTATGCAGACGTAATAGTCTGAAAAAAAAACGCTGTTCCGGAGCATAAAATTTTTACAGGTATTAAGATGGTATACATAGTAGTTCTGTTTGTCATACTGTTTGTGGGATTCTTCGCATATACATCCTACTGCAATATCAAACAGGAGCAGGAAATTGAACGCAGAAAGAAGATAGCCCGGTACAAAAACATAATAAATGACATGGACGAACTTCTTCTGAATGCCAGTCATATTCCGTATTCCAAAAATCTGGTTCTCATGCTGCAGAACAGGATCCTCTTTGCTCTCAACAATATTCTGGAATGCAATCCGTCCCTTACCTCCATCAGAACAAGAATTACCGACATAAACAACCAGATAGAATATGTCAATGCCAACTATAAGTCAGGCGAGGATAATCCGTTTATCCCTCCGAAGGACGACCGGCAGGCCATAAGCATGCTGAAAATCATCAGCAAGCTGAGAAAGGTGGCACGAAGCGAACACAACCGCGGCAAGATTGATCCAAAGGCGTTCATAACCGAAGATCGACGTCTTGAAATTCTCAGCATCAAAATCAACATATCAAGTCTTATGAACCACTGCCGCAATGCGATGACTGCGAGACAGTGGGGAACTGCAAAGCAGCTTATCAACAAGGCCCACTCAATAATCAAAACCGTAACCGAAAAGGATCCGTGGCTTGAAAGCCGTGACAAGGAGTTCTCAGACATGGATCAGACCATCAGCAAAGAACTGACAGCAATGAATCAGAAGGAAATGAAGGACATCAAGGAGAAGGAGCATGATGAACTTGATGAACTTTTCATGCCTAAAAAGAAATGGTAGTCTGAAACATTCGTCCTTTTCACCCGCTGCGTTCATCTGACATGAAAAAGTCAGGGACAGTTCCATGAAACATGTCTTCCGCAGAATATGCAGCAGCAACATCAGACAGTTAATCACCAGACAGGGTAAAACAAATTGGAGAAACTAAAATACGAACAGCTGGCAACTGATTTTAAATTCGACTTTTCCGTTCTCAGCCAGGCGGAGCAGATAGGTCTGAGTTCACTGCATCCGAGAGTCAAAAGCGGATTTTTACGCATAAACGGAAAATCAAATTTGGGAAAAAGCCAGGTTCTCATACTTGAAGGATACCCGGGTGTCGACTATGAAAACACCGTGGCACGGATGATTACTGAAAACGGCGGACTGGAGCCGAAGCGTCCTATTTACGATCTGTGTTATGCTGAAAATATCTTCAATCCTCTGCGTCCCACCTGCATCGAGCTTACAGCAGGTTCCGGCGTGGATTTCTGCGGCAGCGTATCAAAACTTCTCGACAAACTGATAAACCATGTGGATGCGGAAAAGCTTGTAAATAAAATCATCGAAAGTCAGTCAGGACTTCCGGAGGGAAGCAGAGATGCCCTTGCCGGCTATCTGTCGGCTCTCTCGGCAAAGGTCCTGAAGGGTGAACCGTTTACCAACGAGGTTATCATCAATCTCATGGTGGCTCATGAGAAAAACACCGTTCCTGTAATATACGGCCGGGACATAAACTGGTATACCCTCTTCGGCAAGGTAAACTATCTGACTGAACAGGGTACCACCTACTCTCACCAGAATCTTCTTGAACCGGGACTTGTAAGGCTTGCCAACGGAGGTTACCTTGTTCTGCCGGTTGCCGAGCTGGTAAGACAGCCGCTGCTGTGGTACAAGCTCTCCAACGCGCTTCAGACAGGTTCTCTGGACTGGGTCAACAATTACCAGGAGGGAACAAGCATCGTTCCTTTCTTTGAACCTGAACCAACGGATATTAATCTTACCGTGGTGCTTACCGGTGACTATCTCGACCTGAGCGAATTCTACAGTCTTGACATCAATGCCCTGGAAGAAATCGATCTTAAGGTCAGCATGGATCAGACTATTGAGGCGGACAAGACAAGGGAATTTCTTGGCTATCTGAACATGATCCGGGAAAAGTATGATCTTCTGGATTTTTCCGGAGATGCAGCCGGACTGATATGCAGATATGCCCAGAGAGAATGCGGCACAAGAACTCAGTTTATGATAGTTGAGACAAGACTGGCCTCCATCATGAAGCTGGCCAGTGACATTGCTGACGGAAACGGATCCGAAACTGTTGAAAAAGCCGATATGGAAAAGGCGATTGAAGAAAAGAGATTCCGCACCGGAAACATTGAAAAGGAATCCACCCGAATGTATGAAGAAGGCAAAATCTTCATTTCCACAGGGGGAAGCCAGATAGGTCAGATCAACGGCATGAGCGTTGTATCCACCACCGGCACTGATTTCGAATACGGAGAACCTCTCAGGATCACTGCCACCGTGCATGCCGGAGACGGAGACATCTCCGATGTGGAATACAAGGCAAACCTGGCGGGTCAGATCCACCAGAAGGCCATGATGATTATCAACGGCTTTCTGACCAACAGATTTGCGCAGCAGTACCCGCTGCCGTTCTCCATTAATCTTGTTTTTGAACAGTCCTACAGCGAGATAGACGGTGACAGTGCATCTCTCTCAGGTCTCTGTGCCGTGCTTTCAGCTCTTGCCAATGTGCCGATCCAGCAGAATTTTGCAGTTACAGGTGCACTTGATCAGTTCGGTCACGTACAGCCTGTTGGAGGTCTTAATGAAAAAATCGAAGGCTTCTACCGGGTCTGCAAGGTAAAGGGCATCAGCGGAAACGAAGGCGTAATCATTCCTGCTTCCAATCTCAACCAGCTGATCCTTAATGACGAGGTCATGCAGGCAGTAAAGGATGAAAAATTCCATATATACACTGTGAATACTATTGATGAAACTATCGAAATACTGACAGGTATAAAGGCGGGAGACTTTGAAGATCCGGAGTCCATATACGGAAAAATACGGACCCGCATACTCGAAATGAACATCAGAAACAACGGCGGAAATCTTAACCAGGGGACGTCCTTCTGGTCGCGCCTGTTCGGATAGGACAGAAGTATTCAAAACGGCTGATATCACAGGACAAATTGAGAATAAAATACGTAAGGTAAACTGTGCTGACGGACAGGACGGGACTTTTAGGACATAAATAATAAAAAGGCAGAAGCAGGTTCAGCTATATGTGACTGCTGTACCATGTCACCTGTTTGGATTACCTGCCCTGCTGCAACCCGTTCCGGTTTGCTGGTGAACTGACATTTGCACCAGTTCCGATCTGTCGCGTGCGATCGTTCATCCCGGAACACTGACAAAGAGTAAATAAACATCTCCTGATCAGGGAGCTGACACCTTTTCATGACAACTTTAGGAGTACCAACATGACTGAATCAACGAAACCATCCCTTTTTGAACGCGGTATAACATCATTCAGCAAGGAAGATCTGCTGGCATGCTCCCGCGGTGAGCTGTTTGGTCCGGGCAACAGTCAGCTGCCGGCTCCTAATATGCTGATGATTGATCGCATTACCCAGATATCATCTGAGGGAGGAGAACACGGAAAGGGATTTATCGAGGCGGAGTTGGATATCAGTCCTGATCTGTGGTTTTTCGCCTGTCATTTTCCCGGTGATCCGGTAATGCCGGGATGTCTCGGACTTGACGCCATGTGGCAGCTTGTCGGTTTCTTCCTCGGATGGCGCGGCGGTCAGGGAAAAGGCAGAGCCCTCGGCGTCGGAGAGGTGAAATTCACAGGTCAGATCAAACCTTCCAATAAAAAGGTTACCTACCGTATAGACTTCAAGCGTGTTATAGAGCGCAAGCTGATTATGGGAATAGCAGACGGCAAGGTTCTGGTTGACGGAACTGAGATATACCATGCAAAAGATTTGAAGGTTGGACTGTTCGTAGAGCAGTAAAACAGGCAGACGAGATGTTCTCTGAGACTGGATGGAGTCCTGATCATAAATCCATGCAGGTCATGGACTAATCAGGACTTTAACGGTTAGTTTTTTATCCCATCCCTGCAAAGAACCGGAAACTGCCTTTACAAGGAAAAGTCCTGCAGCAAGAATGTTATGACGAATATTCCATGCCTGCATCGTATGTTACAAAAAGTTTCCTCTTCAACATTTTCTGAAACTGTGTCACAGCTTCCATCAGTACACCTGCTGTATCTGATGCGAGTCAGTTTTTTAATCTCAATATTTTAGCTTTCATAAACTGCTTAATTTTAGGAACGACAATTTTCGACACACAAGACGATTTTAATCATTATACAAATAATTTTGCACCATAACACACAATTTTAAACTGGCAATTCTTGATTTTATTTTTCTTTGTCGATAAAGTATAATGACTTGTTACAGGACGGTCACAGACTTTTAGCTAAAATAAATTTATGAAAGTCTGAGTACAAAATATCATCATATTATGCTTATAAACACTGAACAAAAGCATTAAAGGATCTATGCAGAAAAAAGAGTTTAAATTTGTGGATCTGTTCGCCGGATGTGGAGGACTCAGTTTGGGTCTGGAACAGGCAGGATTCACACCATGGTTCGTTAATGAGATAGTAGAACAGTACTGCCAGACGTATAAATTCAATCATTCACTGAGTGATGATCATTATTTCATTGGCGACATCGCCGATCTGAACAAAAATCTCGATAAATACAGTAATCTGCTTTCTGATATTACTTTAGTCTGCGGAGGACCTCCATGTCAGGGATTTTCAATGGCCAACAGACAGAGGATCCTTGATGATCCCCGCAACTCTCTGTACAAGCAGTATCTGATATTTCTGAAAAACATTCGTCCCAAATTTTTCATTATGGAAAATGTAAAAGGAATGATGAATAAGATTCAGGAAATCGAACAGAATTTCAAAGACTACCTGGGAGACGAGTATCAGTTTGCGCATGCAATACTGAAAGCACAGGACTTCGGTGTTCCGCAAAACCGAGAAAGATTCATTATGATAGGAAATCGATCTGGTATTGCACCGGAACTGATTTTTGAAGAAATTTTCAGGCAAAAAAGATCTCCTTTCGTGTTGAAGGATGCACTCGAAGGTCTTCCTCATCTGGAAGCAAAAAAAGAAAAAGGCTCAAAAAATATTGAGTGTCAGGAATCCGGTTTTACCGAATGTGAGTTTGTGTACAGAAAAAACGATTTTTATAAATTTATTAACGGTGATAAAGATATCACCACACTGTATAACCACAAAAACAGATATAACAATGAGAGAGATCTGGAAATATACAGGCGTTTGCCCCAGGGTGCTAACTCTCTTCATGAATCAATTGCTGACATAATGCCATACAAAAGAAGAAATGATATTTTTAAAGACAAGTACTTCAAACTTGACGAGAATCAGATATGCAAAACAATAACTTCACATATGAAGTTTGACTGCAATATGTATATTCATCCATGGGAAGCAAGAGGTTTATCTCCAAGAGAAGCTGCCCGAATTCAGACTTTCCCGGATGATTATGTAATCACAGGTTCTCAAAATGTATGGTACGCACAGGTAGGAAACGCCGTTCCGGTTAAACTGGCAAAGGCTATTGGACAGGGGATAATTAAATTTTTGAAATGAAACACTTAGAATTATTTGCCGGTATCGGAGGTTTTAGAAGAGCCATGGATCTCCTTACCAAAGACAACGTAATGAATTTCAGCTGTGTAGGATATTCAGAAATTGATTCGAAAGCTGTAAGTACATATTGCGCGAATTATCATCCGGAAAAAAATAACGAAATCGCCATGGGTGATATTGTAGATTTTACCAGTAATAAAAATAATATAGATAATCTGCCGGGTTTTGATCTGTTAACCGGAGGATTTCCCTGCCAGACATTCAGTATGATGGGCAGCCAGCTGGGGTTCAATGAAGCCAGAGGACAGATGTTTTTCCGAATTGTCGATATTATTTCAGCCAAAAAACCCAAATACGTGTTACTTGAAAATGTTAAGAATCTGAGGACTCACGATAACGGAAAAACTTTTGAAAGAATCAAAAACGAATTGGAATCTCTGGGGTACAAAGTATTTACGGATATTTTCAACACAGCTGATTTCCATCTCCCGCAGACACGCAACAGAGTAATCATTTTTGCCACCACAGAAGACGTGCCTGCAGACTTTGCAGAGAACTTTAACAGTAATACAATCTCTGATTTTTTTGACAGAAACTTTCAGAATTTAAGTACATTTCACTATCGCAACATTAACGATATTCTGAGTTTGGAAGTTCCGGAAAAGTACTATCTTTCTGAAAAAATAAAGCCAACACTTCTTGCGGACGGTTCTGCAAATTTTAAATCAAGATCAGATATAAATATGAGCATAGCCCGACCGCTCACAGCGACCATGCATAAAATGCACCGGGCCTGTCAGGACAACTACTACAGCAAAGATTTTATAGATTCACACGGAGCAGTAAATCCGGTTAAATCAATGACAAAAGAGGAGTTAGCCATGCTTCCGATAAGAAAACTGACACCGGAGGAAGCTTTCATGCTGCAGGGATTTCCAGCAGATTTTGCTGTCAACGGCCGTAAATCCGGTGTGGCAGACGGTTCTCTCTACAAGCAGGCAGGAAATGCAGTCAGCGTAAATACTGTCTATGCAATTCTCTACTATCTGATAAAAACAGGCATACTGCATGAATAACTTTTAAAAAAGGCAACATCTATTTGGTGGTGAACACATGACTACAAAAATAACCAAACACATAAGCAAGACAAACGCCAGTTATCGAAATCTGAATGCAGGCGATGCCAAAAATACCGACCTGTTCCTTGATAATGACTACTACGAACTTTTCAAAGATTGCGGTGAAAAAATAACAGTAAGATTTCACAGAAGCAATCTGGAACAGGCAATTTTATTTATTGCGTCAGTGTTACCCCAAAAATATGACAATTCATCCCGCCATTACGAAGTCCAGTATTCTACAGAAT
>JAEEGI010016474.1_pt1 | contig 15260 bp, 13 predicted proteins | sample 8958751 | NCBI WGS metagenome assembly JAEEGI01 (sample SAMN16246545, study PRJNA631951) | gut metagenome | biome: gut microbiome; feature: rumen; material: KS-attached | host: Bos | place: Iran: Karaj | collected 2018-10
GACTAACTGCCTACAACGAAACAGAGGACATCGCTTGATGTCCTCTTTTCTTATCTAATTACAGTCTTTACTTATTGATCATTCTCTCGAGATGTCTTCGCTATACTAGTCAGTAGTTAATCAAAGAGTCCCTCTACGGCTTCGTCTTGGCCGCCTCCGCCGCCACCGCCGTCACCAGCGTCTCCGCCGCCACCGCCGTGCCAGCCACCGCCGCCACCGCCATAGTAGCCCGACAGCTCGTCACCACAAGCATTGAAGCCCTTGGGGAATTCAAACTTAGTACTCTGTTTGTATGGCAGATTCTTGTCATCATAGATCCACTTCATGAAATAGCCCAAGATAGGCAGCGCGGCCTCGGCACCTTGACCCATTGCCATGCTGTTGAAGTGGATGTAACGTTCCTCACCACCGACCCAGACGCCAGTTACCAGTTCGGGCGTGAAGCCCATGAACCAACCGTCGCTATGGAAGTTGGTGGTACCTGTCTTACCGCCCATTTCGGCTGTGATGCCATAAGCATAGCGCAAGCGAGCACCAGTACCGCCATCTACGACCTCGGTGAGCATCGACAGCATCTTCAAGTAGGTGTCCTCGCTCATGATCTCAGTCTGGTTACCAGTGAACTCGGCAAGCACGTTGCCACGATTGTCGGTGATGCGCGACACATAGACAGGCTCTACGCGCATACCACCATTGGCAAAGGCGGAATAGGCTGCAACCATCTCGCGCAAGGTCACCTCACAGGCGCCCAGACTCAAGGAGGGCACAGGATCGAGATAGCTAGTGATACCGAAGCTGTGCATCCACTTGGCCAAATCATCGGGCGTCATGGTATAATAGCCGTTGCGTTCAATCCAGTTCTCGCGGGTTCCACGCATGAAGCCCACCGAGATCCAGTTCTTAGAGTACTTCAAAGCCTGTTTCAGGGTCATGGCTCCACTGCTGCCCTCATTGGCGGGGTTATAGACCTCATTGTTCCAGATAATGTTAGGAGCTCCGCCAGGACGGGTCGAGCAAGGCGTCAAACCGCCAAACTCAATAGCCTGAGAATAGACGAACGGTTTTACTGTTGAACCGATCTGGCGACGACCGGTCGAAACCATATCATACTTGAAGAAGCGGAAATTGGGACCGCCCACATAGGCCTTGACAAAACCCGTGACGGGGTCCATCGACATCATGGCGCAACGCAGGAACGACTTGGTGTACAGCAACGAATCGAGCGGAGACATCTGAGCATCAAACCCACCTTCATAATTAAACAGATGCATCTGCACAGGCTTCTTGAAGTTGTCCATGATCTGCGCATCGCTCAATCCTTGCTGTTTCAGAACGCGATAGCGCTCGCTGTGGCGGATAGCCGCATTTATGAGCGCCTGTTTTCCTGCACTCGACAGCTCCTGCTTGTTATTGGTATAAGGATTCTTGGTTCCGCCACGTTCACGCAAGAATGCGGGCTGCAGCGTTTTGCTCATGTGCTTGTGCACAGCCTTCTCGGCATATTCCTGCATGCGCGAGTCGATAGTCGTGTAAATTTTCAGACCATCGGTATAGATGTCATAATGTGAACCGTCGGGCTTAGTATTCTTGTTGCACCAGCCGTACAAGGGATTTACGGCCCATGCTACCGAGTCGTCGATAAAGGCCTGTTGGTTCCATGACGGATAATCCTTGCGGTTGGGCTTCTTGGCCATCATCACGCGACGGAGCTCCTCACGGAAGTAAGGTGCCGGACCATCGTTATGATCGAGTTTCTTGAATTTGATTTCGAGTGGCAACGTCTGCAACTGCTTGCATTCAGCATCGCTCAGGAATCCTGCCTTGACCATCTGCTCAAATACCACATTGCGACGCTGGCGGGTGCGTTCGTTATACCTTACAGGGTTGTAATAGGAAGGATTCTTGCACATTCCTACCAGTGTCGCTGCCTCCTGGATGTTCAAGTCCTTGGGGTCCTTGTTGAAATAGACCTCGCTAGCCATCTTGATACCTACGGCATTGTTCAGGAAGTCAAACTGGTTGAAGTACATCTTGATGATCTCGTCCTTGGTGTAGTAACGCTCGAGCTTGACAGCGATGACCCACTCGACGGGCTTCTTGAGGGCACGCTCAAAGATATTGTGAGACTCGGGCGAATAGAGCTGCTTGGCCAGCTGCTGGGTGATGGTACTGCCACCACCGGCACTCTTCTGACCCATAATGATGCGCTTGATGATAGCACGCCCGATGGCACGCATATCGATACCTGAATGTTCGTCAAATCGGGAGTCCTCGGTTGCAATCAGCGCCTGAGTCAAGAAAGGTGACATTTCATCAAAGTCCACATAGATTCGGTTGCTGCGGCTGCGATAATAACGTCCCATCTCCACACCGTCGGCACTATAGATTGTGGATGCGAACTTGTCGGTGGGGTTCTTCAGCTGGTCGATAGCCGGCATGTAGCCGATCACACCATTGTAAATCAACACAAACATCAGCACCAGCAAGGCCACAAAGATGGCAAAACATGTCCACATCTTGCGGGTAATGCTACGGCTTTTGTTCTTCTTTCCAGTAGTTTTATTGCTCATATCTAGTTATCGTTTATTCTGATTTAACCTTTTGCCATTCAACCCGTTGACAATACCAAGCGGGCCACATCAGCACTCATCAAACTGCAAAGATAGTTAATAGTTTTGCAATAGAGAAACTAAAACAGAAAAAAGTATTACCTTTGTAGTCATGCAATACGTTGGTGAACTGATTTCGATAGGTGTGGCGTTCTCATGGACGGCGACGGCCTTGTTGAGCGAATTCGGGAGCAAGCGCATGGGAAACCTGACGCTAAACCTGATGCGCATGGTGATTGCCCTCATTTTCTCGTGCATCATGTTTTGGGTATTATCGGGCTCTCCCCTGCCCGCTGGTGCCAGCAATGAGGCCTACCTGTGGATGATGCTGTCTGGTCTCGTGGGTTACGTCATCGGTGACTTTTGCCTGTTCCAGTGCTACATTATCATCGGCTCAAAGTTTGGCCAACTCTTTATGACGCTCGCTCCCATCACTGCCGCTATTATGGCCTGGTTCACACTAGGCCAGGAAATCCGCCCCACGGCCATCCTTGCCATGTTCGTCACACTGGCCGGTATTGCCATTACCGTGTTGGGACGTGGCGATGACCACAAACTGTCACTCAAGCTGCCGCTGCCAGGCGTACTATTCGCCATCGGAGCCGCTGTGTGTCAGGGCGTTGGACTGGTATTGAGCAAGATAGGCATGGACCACTACGAGGCATCGCTCACGACCGACTTGGCGGGATGGATGCTGCCGTTCCATGCCAATTTATTCCGCTGCATTGCGGGCACGATCGGCTTCGCAATACTGATGGCTTTGCGTGAAGGGTTCGAACCTCTGCGCAAGGGATTACGGGACCGCACGGGAATGACTGCCGCGGTAGCGACGACCATTTTCGGACCCTTTGTCGGTGTGGGTGCGTCACTGCTGGCAGTTCAATATACCGCAGCAGGCATAGCCAGCACCCTGATGGCACTGACGCCCATTATCATCATCCTCCCCGCATGGTGGCTGTTCAAACAACCCATCACCATGAAGAGCCTGCTGGGAGCATTGATTTCAGTAATCGGCGTGTCGCTGTTTTTCCTCCTATAACGTCTTAATTATTAAAGGTGTCACTCATCCACAATCACAGTGCCCGCTGCACTGGGATTGAACGTGTTTTTCACCCATACGGGGATATGTTTCATCGCAACGGGGGCAATGGTAGGCGGATAGATGACCTTGGCTCCCGCATCGCACATTTCCTGCGCTTGGGCGTAAGTCATCTGCGGAATAACAGTGGCATCGGGATGGGTACGGGGGTCCGCCGTCATGAAACCGTCCACATCGGTCCAGATTTCCAGTGTCTCGGCATCGAGCAATGACGCGAGAATGGCTGCCGTGTAGTCACTGCCGCCACGACCCAAATTGGTCACAGCGCCCGACTCCTTGTCACGCGAGATAAAGCCCTGCACCACATGCACGCCCTCGCCCATGTCGGCAAAATCTTCCTTGACAAGCCGCCCTGTCTCCTCCCAGTCGAGGACACGGCCACCAGCGTCGGGCATCGTGCGCATATAGTTGAGAGAGAGATGAGGTACGCCATCCTCAAACATCCCCGTCACAATCGCCGATGACAGAATTTCGCCATGAGCGACAATAGCATCACACACGCGCTCTATCTCATCTACAGGCATGTGGGGATTGGTGGCGAGAGCCAGATAGTAAGGCTTGAGGCTCTCATCAATGAAACGGTCGATGGTGACATGCACCTGGTCGCGCATCGCGGGAATCACAACGCCGTCGATAGCATCATGGTGACGCTGCCGCGCTGCCTCAAGCATATCGAGGCATGAGATGTCGCGCTGTTGAGCCTGTTCACACATGGCCAACAGCTGATTGGTGAACCCACCCATAGCCGAGACCACAACAATCACAGGCCTAGGCTGAGCATTGACTATATCCCTAAGGTTGCGCAGGCTCTCGACCGAACCGACCGAGGTGCCTCCAAATTTCATCACTTTCATTTCTGTCAGGTATTATTCAACTATTTATATAATTAACGTCAAAAGACAAAAATTATTAGACCCATTGTAGCAAATATCGCGCCACAAGCAGTAGCAAAAGCTCTCCAAAGCCTCATTTTTTACTCAAAAACGCCGTTTGAAGTGCATTTTTTATTATTTTTGCGACATGAATGACTGGGATCATGACATCTATCACCTCAACGATGAGCAGCCACAGCCGTCGCGCGGCTCGTTGCTTGTCGCAAAGCCCACAGTGGGAGACTTCTTTTTCAGGCGGTCGCTCATTCTTATCGTGGATCCCGACGAGGGTGATGGTGCCATGGGAGTAGTAGTGAACCACTACACTGGTTACAACCTGCGCGACATCATGCCCGAGCTGGAAACTGTCGAGGAGATACCCCTGCTGCTGGGCGGTCCCGTAGGCACACAGATGCTGTTCTACCTGCACACCTTAGGGCCAGAAGTCATTCCCGAAGCCATTGATGTGGGTGACGGTGTGTGGTTCGGCGGCGATTTTAATGCCATCAAGCAATACGTGGAACTGGGTGGCCCTGTCGAGGGGCGATTAAAATTCATCGTGGGCTATAGCGGATGGAGCAAGGGACAGATTGCCAGCGAGCTGGAGCGCCATGATTGGGCCGTACTCGATGATGTAGACCGCGACCTGCTCATGGGTGACGGCGACGACGACCAGTGGCGAGAAGCCGTGTCGCGCTTTGGTGGCCGTTACCGCTTGTGGCTCAACCTTCCCAGCGACCCAACAAACAACTAGTGAAACCAATCGTTATAGAATGATAAAAGAATGGAGCTGACCGTTGTCATTGTGAACTACCGTGTGAAGTATCTGCTGGAGCAGACCCTTCGTTCGGTGGAGCAAGCCATGCAGGGCATGACGGGCGAGGTCATCGTCGTCGATAACCTGTCGGGCGACGACAGCATCGCCTTCTCACGCGAGCGCCATCCTGGTGTCACCTTCATCGAGAATCAGGAAAACGTGGGATTTGCACGTGCCAACAACCAAGCCATCATGCAGGCCCGTGGCGAGTACACGCTCATCCTCAATCCCGACACCATCATCACCGGGCGATGCATGCAAGAGGGAATTGCATGGATGCAGTCCCACCCCAAGTGTGGTGCTATCGGGGCCCGCATGATGGATGCCAACGGCGTATTCCTTCCCGAGAGCAAACGTGCGTTCCCCACGCCATGGGTATCGTTCTGCAAGATTTTCGGTTTGTCAAAGTTGTTCCCGCGTTCCCCGCTGTTCGCCAAGTATCACCTGCGTTACCTGAGCGACTTGGAGCCCCAGTGCATCGACATCCTCTCGGGCGCCTACATGCTGTGCCGCACCGCCGTGTTACAGCAGTTGGGCGGCTTTGATGAGGACTTCTTCATGTACGGCGAGGACATTGACTTGAGTTACCGCATCGTGCAAGCGGGCTACGAAAACTGGTTCCTGCCCACACCCATGGTCCACTACAAGGGCGAGAGCACGCACAAGGACTCGATGCGCTATGTCAAAATCTTCTATGACGCGATGCTCATTTTCTACCGCAAGCATTTCCCGCGTTTCAATGTCATTTTCTATCCCATAGTCAAACTGGGAGTTATCGTGCGGGCCGGACTGGCCATGGCGCGCCGACTGGTCAAGCGCCTGCTGCCCAGCAGAGGCAAGGCCGAGAAAGCACAATGGCCATGGATTATCGTCAGCGACAATGCCTCCAGCGTGTCGCAACGCACTGGCATCAGTGACTACCAAACCAACATTCCCGCTACCGGCAATTACAATGTCTTGATTGATGACGGTTGCAACACCTGCGCCCAAGTGGTGGACTACATCCGCGAGCATGGTGGACATGAAAGGCTAGCGTTTCACATCTTTGCCGACCGTCACGGCATCATCATCTCACCTAAAATGTCATGAGCCAACTATTGAGTAACGATATCGTCACACTGCGAGCGATGGAGCCGACCGACCTGGACGCGCTCTACCAGTGGGAAAACGACACCGCCCTGTGGGTAGTGAGCGACACTATTGCGCCCTACTCACGCGAGTCGCTGTGGCATTACCTGCAGGAATACACCGGAGACATCTTTGCACAGCGCCAGTTGCGGCTGATGATCACCTTGACAGAGGACGGCAACGCCATCGGCACAGTGGATTTCCTCAACTTCGACCCTTTGAACAACCGCGCCGAGTTGGGCCTATTCATTGCCAATGAGGCTCGTGGACAGGGGTTGGGACATCACGCCCTTAATCTGATTACGGCCTATGCCCGCGAGCACTTGGGGCTAAGACAGTTGTATGTATTCATTTCAATCGACAACGAGGTGTGCCTGCACTTGTTTGAGCGTCACGGCTACCGCCGCGTGGGCGTGATAGAATCTTGGGTGAAACGTGGCAACAAATACTATGATGTAGCTATGATGCAAAAGATACTTTAATATTTCCACTCAATTCATGGCACGAGACAATAGACTTGACACGATAAAGGGGTTGTTGATCATTCTGGTGGTCATGGGGCACGTCATCACCAGTACCGGCATCTACAATATCATCAATCACGGCGTGATGGGACTCATCTACATCTTCCACATGCCGCTGTTTATTCTCATCTCGGGCTACCTGACCAAACACCCCGACAATCAAAGTCCCCGCGATATGTGGAAAAGCGTGGGCAACATCTTTTTGACCATCGTCATTTTCCAGTTCCTGTTTGCCCTGCGCGTCCACTATGTCAACGGCGGATTCATGGAGGTCATGGAACTGTTCCCCTTCGGCGTGTTGTGGTATCTGTTCAGCCTTATCCTCTGGCGCTTGATACTCTATTACACGCCCAAGCAACTGCTAAACAAGCCACTCCTCTATTTCGGCATAGCTCTTGTGGTGTCGTTGCTCAGCGGGTTGACCCACCTGGGCACGTTCCTGTCGCTCCAGCGCACAATGAATTTCTACCCCTTCTTCCTGATGGGATTTTACTACAAGCAGGGTGATTTCAACACCCCATTGTGGCATAATAACAAGGTTCATGCTGCCGTTGCTGTGGTACTCCTGCCCTTGCTGTTCTGGCTCTTCCCTCGCTGTGGTAACATCATGAACGGAGCCGATTACTACGGCATCGCAGGCCTGCCCGAAAAGGTGATGGTCTATACCTGCTCTATCGTGGTGTCGTTGCTGGTCTTCAACCTCACCCGCGACATCAAGTGGCTGCGTCCCATAGGCCGAGACAGCTTGTTCTATTACCTGTACCACATGTTCATCCTGACCCTGATGATGATTGGGGTGGTCAAACCCTACGGTCTGCCCCTCACGTTCCCCTTCGTCATCCTCTACACGGCCGTAACGATACTGATTCTGTTCGTGATGAGCAAAATCAAACTGTTCAGGTGGCTCATTCATCCCACCTTCAAGAAACGAGAAAAAAATACTGATTAGTGCAGTTGCGCCAGTGTGCGCTCGTCGGGGTCAACAGCAATGATTACCCCCTGTGCATCGAGCAAGAAAGAGTGGTAACCATCCTCCAGGCGCCAGCTCTTGATGATATCGGCCTGCGCCTCTACCGATGAGAAGAACTGTGATGAGCGGTCCAGATTATCCAGTACAATGACATTGTCAAAGACACTCTCGCTGCGGTCCATATTCACCGATACATGGGTATAGGCTGCATGGTCATTTCGCGAAAGACGATCATAACGCATGTTGTCAAGCCTCGACTGGGCGTCAGCCGAAGACCAAAAAGTCAGCAGCACGTTGCTACCGCGATGCTGCTGCAAGGGTGACAAATCGTTGTTGCTATTGCCCAGCGCCAGAGAGGGAGCCCTGTAACCAATGCGGCTGTCGGCAGGTGCCAAATAATAGGCCGACGTGAACAGCGTCAACAATCCAAACGTGGCAATCGTCAATAATGTCTTATTCATTGAAATCTTTTTCAGTTTCTAGTCCTTAGTACTGGTTGACCAGTCTAACAGGGCGCAAAATTACTCAAAAAAAGTTATTAACAACTAATTATGGTGATAAAATCTGCTTTTTAGACCAATTTTTAATGTCTTTTACACCTTTTTCACATCTAAATATTGCCCAAACGGCAAAATTATTAGAGACTTTTGATTGAGTTAGAGCAATTATGAGTAAATTTGCGCCTTGAAATAAATATACTTTTCAAAATGAAGAAAATCTATACATTAGCACTCTTACTGATTAGCCTGATCGCCGTTGCCGGCATTACAGCATCGTGTGAATTCGACGTCCATGAGGATCCCGATTATCCGTTGTTTGTGACTTATACCATCTCGGCCGGCGAGGTATCATTCAGTGGTCCCGAACAGCTCTCCGCCGACATCCAAAAGTGGATCCATGACAACCAAGTGGTGTATGACAGGAGTGTCAAATACAGCACTGGCGAAGCCTCGGAATTTGCCACTGCCGATGCCGAAGCCGCGAAGAAATTCGATGAATTCAAGCCCAAGTTCATGGCCTTCTTGGAAGAGGTAAAGACCTCTTTGGCCAAAGGGGTTTACGGTGATGAATTCAAGCAGGTGAAGGCTACATTCTATGTGTTCGCTTCCCGCGCCCAGGGCAACGACAGGGACTTGAAGTATGAACACATTGAGTTCGTTTATCCTAATTGATCTTCAATGAGTCGCGCTCAACGGCTGCATTCATTGACTTAAAGGAAATTCTATCATGGCTAAATTGATCATCAGCGACGACTGGTGGACCGCTCCCGCCGAGGGTGAGAAAGGCAACCTTGTACTAGTGACAGGTCGCCGCTCGTTGGACAATGTGATTCAGACGGGGCTGTACCGCTATCGTGTCGAGGTCACTTTGCCATACGATGGCGACAGCAAGGGACTGCCATCCTATGCCGACAGCAAAGTGATGGAACAGGTCACCGATGCGCTCAACGAGAGCTTCGACCGTGACCCCGTGGCAGTGCTCACAGGCATCTATACCGGTGACGGGCAGCGCAACTGGGTCTTTTACACCCGCAGCCTGCACATCTTCCAGCGCAAGTTCAACGAGGCGCTGCAAGACCTCCCCGCCCTACCCCTTGAGTTTGAGGCCGAGGAAGACCCCGATTGGCAGGAATATCGCGAGATGTGCCAGTGCGAGGTCGCCGACGGCGAGGACTGATATCACCTCAAGCCAAAACGTTTGGGCAAAAGAAAACAGTAACTACTACAATGGCATCCGCACTCCTTTCTTTTTTAGGAATGCGGATGTCTGTTATTTTATTTGTTTATTTTCGCAACAAGTAGTCTATCACGAAATTGACGTCAGCGATATTCAGCTCACTATCCATGTTTACATCGTAGCAGTTGTCATACATATCGTTAAGTATCAAATCAACTACATTGATAAGAACACTGATAGTCAAATCTTCTTGACCAAGTTCACAGGGACCAAGTTTTATTCTTTGAATGAATCTGTAATCCAGGTAAGCTCCAGGGAATCCAAACCGGATTACTGCTTCGCGTTTACGCAGATCCCAAGGCAGCGGGGCGGCAGTCACGTGTGCTGTGACAATGTTGTTGAAATGGCCATCCTCAGCACCATCAACCAACTCAATATCAAGCCAGTCGGGCAATTCCTCAGCACCATCAACCAACTCAATATCAAGCCAGTCGGGCAATTCCTCAGAACCATTCCACATTAGGGTCCAATCATCGTCATGACTTGGCATCCACGCATAAAACTCTATGTCGCAGACTCCGCCTTTGGTTCCAAATTCATATTTACCATTCTCTTCAGGACTGTTGAATCTAAGGTATGGCCTTTCGGTAGCGATAAAAATGGTCATGCCCGTCTTCATCTCCATGGGATTATTACCGAAAAAGTTATTCAAGCCACTCCAGTAGTAATGGCCATTGAATGTGGTAATGGGCCTTTCACTGCTATCCTTAATGGTATCTCCATTTTCGTTAAGTTGAACTTCATAGATCGGGCACTTGACATAAGCCAGCTCACCGTAACCCTCATCATCATTCCAGTTGGTCGAAACGAATGCCGAAAATTCCTCCAGGTTCTCCATCTCGGGATCGTTGTAACCATCGATACAGATCAGAATGGGATAGTTTATTGTCGGGCAGTATTCATACACCAGTTCGGGATCATACTCGTCACTGCTGAAAAGCGTGAACTCAATCAAACCATTCTTTTCCTCTGCCGTACTTGGCGTGACCAGAGCCTCACCAAAGACGATGAGTTTACCAGGAACCTCGGGCAATGTAGCACAGCCACCGGCGACAAACGACGGAATTCTATCGAGTCTGTAAACACGGCAAGTCATCACCACATCATCGTTCACCCTCATGTCAGGGTCTGCCTGCAAGTACACTTTCTTGAGCAAGTACGGATATGTGGGCTTCTCAAATGCCTGGGCTATGCCGTCGATGTGTCCGCTATTTTTTCCGAACCACCAACCATACTCATTGGTACCATAAGGCACGGTGCCAGTGCAACGGATAAGATCCACATTGAACGATCCGTCAACCAACGTCTTGCTGCTAAGCAGGAATTCAGTGTTCTCATCTTCAACCATGGCTGAGTTTACAGCCGGTATAACCAACAAATGAGAGTCATTGGCCACGACTATGGGATTGTCCTCACCTTGTTCCCACCAATCATCACCACCGTTTGCCCAGTAAGCATAATGTGCAGGGTACTGAAAATAATTGACTATACCGTTCTCATCATCAAGTGAGCTGAAACATAATTTGGGTGATTCTTTCTCCTGGTCATCGTAGGAGACAACGTGGTTAATACGAGTATCCACATCGTTTTCGCCCATCACATCACTTGGCCAGAAAAAGGAATAATTGTCCACATTCAAAGCATGGTAAGTATATTTGCTGAAAGGGCGCACCACGAGGAAGCTATAATCGTCGTCGCAGTATAGCCCACAGCCATTTTTGGCAAGATAATAGGCAAAGAAGGCGCCTGCGGGACGGCGGTAAAACGGCCTTTTATCACTTGAGCTCTTCATCGGTACGGCAACAGGACTAGCCACGGTGTTTCTCTTCATTTCCTGAGTTGTAGCAGGAAGATCAGCACGTGTCAATGACATTGGGTGAAGAGGCGCTGCTACGTCATGACTGCGCGTCTGAGCACCAACACTCAATAATGAGAGAGATGCTGTCACAACACATAACAGTATTCTTTTCATACTTAAAAAATGATTAATGATTAAACAATATGATACTTTTTTTAATTATTTCTGCAAAATTAGCGTTTATCTTGATAAATTCCAAAACTTAAGCGATAAATCTGGCTGAAAGCATGTAAAAAAGCGAGGACGCTCCGTCATGGTTCGCGTCCTCGTCAAGGTTTTAGCTTATATCGTGCGGGCAGCAATTACATGTTCATGCCGCCATCGACCTGGATGACCTGGCCGCTGACATAGCTCGACATGTCGCTGGCGAGGAAAGTAGCCACATTGGCGATGTCCTCGACGGTGCCGCCGCGGCGCAGGGGGATGCGCTGGCACCATTCCTTGCGCACTTCCTCGGGCAGGGCCTTGGTCATGTCAGTATCGATGAAGCCCGGAGCGATGGCGTTGGCACGGATGCCGCGGCTACCCATCTCCTGGGCAATGCTCTTGGCCAGGGCGATGAGGCCGGCCTTGCTGGCGGCGTAGTTGGCCTGACCGGCATTACCGTGAACGCCCACTACCGATGCCATATTGATGATAGAGCCACTGCGCTGGCGCATCATGATGGGCACCAGGGCGTGGATAAAGTTGAACGCACTCTTCAGGTTAACGGCGATGACAGCGTCCCACTGCTGCTCGGTCATGCGCAGCATGATACCATCCTTGGTGATACCGGCGTTGTTGACCAGAATGTCGATGTGGCCAAAGTCCTCGTGGATCTGCTTCACCACGGCCTCGGTCTCGTCAAAGCTGGCAGCATTGCTGGCATAGCCCTTGGCCTTCACGCCCAGGGCAGCAATTTCTTGTTCGGTCTGCTTGCCGTTGTCGTCAATAACGAGGTCGGTGAATGCGATGTCGGCACCCTCGGCAGCAAACTTCAGGGCGATAGCCTTGCCAATGCCCCTGGCAGCTCCAGTGATGAGCGCCACTTTTCCTTCTAACATTTTCATTGTTTCTTATAAATAATATGGTTATTAATGTTGTTTTCTTCAAACAATTGGCCTGCAAAGGTAGTAATAATTGGCGACATCGCAAAAATATGCTCGCATTGCAAGCATTCTAGCGTTTAGAGAACATCCGCGTTCCGTTGACTGGAACGCGGATGTTCTCTAAGCCCTAAGCCCTAAGCTGCGAGCACAGCTCGCATAACTTTAAGCTTTATCCTTTATGCAGCTCGCGCAGCGAGCTTAAAATTACCAATATCCCGCGAGCAGGTAGTCGATCAGGACGGTGACATCGGTAATGTTCACGTTGCCATCCTGATCACAGTCGGCAGCTGCAGGAGGTGTCATGCCGCTCAGCAGGCAGTCGATGAGAACGGTCACGTCGGTAATGTTGATGTTGCCGTCGCCGTCCACGTCGCCACGCTGGCTGGCGTTCTTATCGGAGAAATAGCCAGGGTTGCCGGGGCCACCGTCGATGTGGGCGTAGCCAGCATCGGTATGGCTGGCATCATAGGTCGTGCCCCGTCCGCCTACCAGGCTGGAGCAGTTAAGGAACATACTCGAAGAGTTTGTTACAGCAGCCGTACTCCAGCCGTCGCTCACATAAACTGTCCGCAACAATGCGCAGTCAACAAACATGCCATTCATATCGGCAACGTTGGCTGTGTTGAAACTACTCAAGTCGAGACTTTGAATTTCGCCGCAGGCATTAAACATATTTCTCATATTATTCACGTTTGCCGTGTTGAAGTTACTCAAGTCAAGACTCGACAAGTGATAGCAAGCATGGAACATAGAGCGCATGGAGGTCACGTTGGCTGTACTGAACCTGCTCACATCAACCTCAGTCAAACTCCAGCAGTAACCGAACATCCAGGACATATTGGTTACCTCGCTGGTATTCAAGTAGTTGATACCCGTAATAGACTGAAGGTACTTCATTTCGTAAAACCAATCATAGGTGGACGTCGGGCGAGCATTGGCGAATGAGGGGTCAAAGACCACCTTGGTCACATTGCCATTGTAGCCGTCAGCTTCCCAACCGGGCGTGTTATATCCCGTGTTCAGGTCGTAGGTCGTGCCCGTGCGGGAGCTGCGCTGGCCGTCGTAGTAGAACGTCAGCGTCGTGTTCGACGGCGTGTAGCAGGCATAAGCTTCTTTCCACTCGGTGAAGTAGCCCGGGTCGCTCGGGCCGCCGTCGATGTGGGCATAGGTCTTGTCTTTCGGTTTGTCCCTGTCCCAGGTCGTGCCCTGGCCGCCCACCAGACTGTTGCATTTATCGAACATATAACCGGAATTCGTCACGGCAGCCGTACTCCAGCCATTACCCGCATAGATGGTCTGCAGATTAGTGCAGTTTCTGAACAGGTTGGCCATGCTGGTGACCTTCGACGTGTTGAAACTGCTCAAATTAAGGCTCGTAATGCTTGCGCAGCCATAGAACACACAGGACATGTTTGTCACGTTGGCAGTGTTGAAACTGCTCACATCAAGGCTCGGCAATATGGTACAGAAACCAAACATCCAAGACATATTGGTCACCTGGCTAGTGTTCAAGTAACTCAGGCCCGTGATGGACGAGAGATTTGTCATCATGTAATACCATTCCTGTGTACTTGTCGGGCGGGCACCAGCGAACGAGGGGTCAAAGACCACCTTGGTCACATTGGTGTAGGTACCGTCGGAGTACCAACCGGGTGATCTGCTGCCTGTGTTCAGGTCATAGGTCGTGCCCGTGCGGCTGCTGCGCTGGTTGTCGTAGTAGAACGTCAGCGTCGTGTTAGACGGTGTGTAGCAGGCATAGGCCTCTTTCCATTCGGTGAAGTAGCCCGGGTTGCTCGGGCCGCCGTCGATGTGGGCATAGTCGATACCCGTATGGTAGCCATCGAAGGTCGTACCTTGGCCACCCACCAGGCTGGTGCAGTTCTCGAACATATTCGAAGCGTTTATTACAGCAGCCGTGCTCCAGCCACTGCCCACATAAATGGTCTGCAGATTAGTGCAGTCTTTGAACACGCGATACATGTTGGTCACCTTGGACGTGTTGAAACCGCTCAAGTCAAGGCTTGTCATTTTTTTACATTCCCAAAACATACAATCCAATCTAGTCACATTGGACGTGTTCAGGTAACTCATGCCCGTGATGGATTGAAGGTTCTCCATTTTGTAGAACCAACCAAAGGTGGTCGTCGGGCGGGCATTGGCGAATGAGGGGTCAAAGACCACTTTGGTCACATTAGAATATGTGCCGTCATCTTTCCAACCGGTATGGATGGCGCCCGTGTTCAAGTCGTAGGTCGTGCCCGTGCGGCTGCTGCGGTAGTTGTCGTAGTAAAACGTCAGCGTCGTGTTCGATGACGTGTAGCAGGCGTAGGCCTCTACAGCGCTGGCACCGAGGGCGCACATCATGGCCGCCATCAGGACGGCAAAACGAAACAACAAAATACTCTGATTCATGATCAATTCGTTTTATAAAGTTTATAATTGCCACAAAAATAATAAAGATTCTGCGAAAACTCAAGAAAAATACCCCAAAAGTTTCTAGTCCATAGTTTCTAGTCCCTAGTTTCTAGTCCCTAGTTTCTAGTTGGCATCCGCATCCT
>JAEEGI010016475.1_pt1 | contig 15260 bp, 8 predicted proteins | sample 8958751 | NCBI WGS metagenome assembly JAEEGI01 (sample SAMN16246545, study PRJNA631951) | gut metagenome | biome: gut microbiome; feature: rumen; material: KS-attached | host: Bos | place: Iran: Karaj | collected 2018-10
GGTCATGCGTTACATAGATAAATGTCGTCTGCATGCGGTTGTGCATCTCGATCAGCTCGGTACGCATCGCTACACGCAGTTTTGCGTCCAGGTTGCTCAGCGGTTCGTCCATCAGGAAGACCTTCGGCTTCTTTACCATTGCGCGCGCCAGGGCGATACGCTGGCGCTGGCCGCCGGACAATGTGCCCGGCTTGCGGTCCAGGTATTCCGTCAGGCCTACGACTTCCGCGTATTCCTTGATCAGACGCTCACGTTCTGCCTTGGGTACCTTGCGGTTCTTCAGGCCGAACTCGATATTCTCCCGGACAGACATGGTCGGATAGATCGCGTAGTTCTGGAATACCATCGCGATATCGCGCTTAGCGGGATCCAGGTCTGTGATGTCCTTTCCGTCCATGTAGATATGACCGCTGGTAGCAGGCCCGATACCGGCGATCATGCGCAGCAGCGTCGTTTTGCCGCAGCCGGATGCACCGACCAATACCGTGAATTTGCCATCCTGTATGGTCAGGTCAAGATCTTCGATGACCTTGTTACTGCCGAAAAATTTCGATACTTTTTCAAAACGAATCTCAGCCACGGCTGTTTCCCCCTGATCGTATAGTTTTAGCAGGTAAAGAGACGAATGAATTGGACGGGGAGACCCTTTCAGGCCTCCCCGCAAAAGATGGTTATAAAGATTAGTTGGCCAGCAGATGAGCGTTGTTTTCCTTGATCATCTGAACAGCCTGTTCGGGAGTCAAGGAGCCTTCCTGAACCATCAGAGAGCAGGCTTCCTGCCAGTTGACGATGAACTCTTGCAGGGCGGTGAAAGCAGGATACTCCTGGCAGACACCGTGATCCAGCATCTGATCGAAGGGAACCTTGTAGGTGGGATTGGCAGCCCAGAATTCCTTCATCTTGTCGTACTCGGCAACAGACTTGGTGATGGGCAGATAGCCGGTGGCCATAGAGTTCTCATAGACTTCGTTATCGCTCATCAGGAACTGCAGCAGCTCCCAGGCAGCAGCAAGGGTCTTTTCATCATTGCCTTCGCCGATCATGACCAGCTGGCCGCCGCCGATTTCGACAGCCTTGTTGTTCAGATCATAGGTGGGGAATGCGGCAACACCGGCTTCGAGGCCAGCTTCGCCCATGTACTTGATGATGTTCTTCATAGAACCGGAGGACTGCAGAACGGCGAACAGCTTGCCCTGATACATCATTTCAGTGGCGATGCTGCTGGCATTGGTGCTGTCGAAGGGACGGCACCAGCCGGCCTGTACCCAGTTGTACCAGTCGGTCATGGTCTTCAGCATGGAAGTGCCATCCAGAGCGGGGGACGTGCGGCTTTCGAGGTCGCCCTCAACACTCAGCATGGGCTCGCCAAGCTGCCACAACCAAGCGGCATTGTAGTAACCGGTGTCGTTGTAGATCTCGAGGCCGTAGACTTCGACTTCGCCGGCTTCATTGACTTTGTAAGCCTTGCTGCAGGCAGCAACGAGATCCTCGATGGTGGGCTCAGCGGGAATCACGATACCCAGCTCGTCAGCCATGGTCTTGTTGTAGTAGAAGCACGGGGTAGAACGAATGTAGGGCAGAGAATAGAGGTTGCCATCTGTATTGCCGGCGATTTCCCTGAAGGCATCCAACAGGTTGTTGACATCGAAGCCAGTTGCTTCGGCATAGGGAGCCATGTTGGCCAGCAGGCCGTCATCGATCATCTGGCTGACATATGTGTTGCCGATGACGCTGATGGCAGGCTGCTCACCAGCCTGGGTAGCCAACTGTACCTGAGCATAGATCTCGGGATAGCCGCCGATGTAGGTAGCTTCGGCGACAATGCCTTTTTCAGCACCGATAGTGGTGTTGAAACGCTCCATGGCAGCATTCAGAGCATCTTGGTTAGCACCGGAAGCACGGTTGTGCCAGTATTTTACCACGATGGGCTCATCAGCAGATGCGATGCTGGCGACGGCCAGAATCATGACCATAGCCATGAACAGAGCGAGGAATTTCTTCATGAATAAGATCTCCTTTTTTTTATTTTTATATCGGTGTACACCAATATAAATTCGATAATTGCCGGGAAAAGGAAAAATGAACATAAATTTAGAATGTTCGCTTTTTTCTTTTCAAGACTATAATTATTATAGAACCGTGTTAATTCTCTGTCAAGTATAAAATGATATTTGTAATATTATATACCAGATTATACAAATAGGCTGTAGCGGCAAAAATACAAATGGTTGATTCAATCATTATAACCATAAGGAAAGGGCAGGGGCATAATGCTCCCTGCCACAAAAGCTAGAATTTGCAGATCAGAACAAGCCGTCAATCTCAGAACGGAATTGCTCTACGGCTTCTTCAGGTGTAATGCTGCCTTCTTCGAGCAGAGTGTGATACAGCTGGTTGATGCTTGTATTCAAATCAGTCAAACCAGGCCAGGTGGGGAATTCCTGACATACGCCCCACTCTAGACATTCATAAGCTGCGATGTAATAAGGATTCTCTTCCCAGAACTTCTTCATGGGCTCATAGTCGCGAATGGACTTGGTTACGGGAACATAGCCGCTGGTAATGGCTTCTTCGTATACCATCTCATCTGTCATGAAGAACTGGATAAATTCCCAACCGGCACGGATTTCTTCTTCTGTATTACCCTTACCAATCAGGCACAGCTGGCCGCCGCCGATTTCGGTAGAGTTGTTGTTGATGTCATAAGTAGGATAGCAGACAACACCCAGATCATAATTTGCTTCGGCCATCTGTTTTACAATATTTCCCATGCTGCCGCAGCTTGTGATCAGAGAACCAAGCTTGCCCTGATAGAACAGCTCCATAGAAGGTGCAGTGCCAACAGGATCCTGCGGACGATAGAAGCCTTCATCTACCCAGCCGCGCCAGTCGGACAGATTCTTCAATAGTGCACCGCTTTCCAATGCGGGAGAGCCGCTGCAGTCATCAGCAATCAGAGGATAGCCCAGCTGACGCGGGAAAGCTGTACCAATATAGCTGTAATTGCCCAGCACAGTAGTGCCCCAAACTTTCACTTCACCAGTAGCTTCATCTACTTCATAGAGGGCACGGGCGAAATCTATCCATTCATCAATGGTGGGGATCAAAGGCAAGCTCAGGCCTTTGGCGTCTGCGAGAGTCTTGTTGTAATACAGTACAGGCACTGAACGGATATAGGGCATAGTATACATTTCACCATTCGCTACATCCATACCAGGAGTTCCAATGAAGCAATCCAGCAGGTTCCCGATATCAAAACCGGTTTCCTGAGCCAGAGGGTACATGTTGGCAAGGAGGCCATCTTCAAGCCACTGCTCATAGTGTGCACAGCCACCTATCGCCAGTACAGGGGCTTCGTTTGTCTGAACAGCAAGCTGTACGCTTGTCTTGACAGCAGTGTAGTCGCCCTGGAAGACTTCCTGAACAATGATGCCTTTTTCTGCGCCAACAGATTCGTTGAATTTGTTGACCAAATTAACCAAAGCTTTGTTGTTGGCACCACTGCCGCGGGTATGCCAAATCTCGATGGTGATGGGATTGTCCTTGTCGTAGGCAAGTGCTGAAGCTGCAGCTAGTACCAATACGACAGTAAGAAGCAGAGCAACTAGTTTCTTCATGAGTATTCTCCTTTCTCTTTGCCAACTGTTCACTTTGTGACAGATGGAAAATATGCTACACTAAGTTAATCAAATTCTATCCTTCTTATGATATGAATGTCAAGTATAGTCTACAATTTGACAGATGTTGCAAACGATTTGACAAACTTGATCAAAAATGAACAGAACAGAACATGCATAGAATATGTGTAAGGCAGAAAAAGAGAAAAACGAAGAGGGGGTAAGCCTCTTCGTAAGACAGATTTTTTCGCAGTTTTATCCTTCAAGAACTCGGCTCATCAGGTAGCGTCCGACTTTGCACATATAGATAGAAGCATCCATCATTAATTCAGGGGGGAGAGCCTTAAGAAAATTATCAGCTTCAAAAGTAAAGTCGCCGTCATATCCAATATCGTGAAGAGCGGTGGTAATGAGAACAAAGTTCATATTGCGCGTGAATGGCAAGGTGTGCTGGTCACCAATGAAATCATTGTCATGCACATGCAGAGCACGCAGACGATTGTGGCCGAGCATGTGGATCATGCGGCGGAGTTCTTCGCCTACGAGGCCAACATGTCCGACGTCAAGACAAGCTACGATCCAGGGACTGCCGATTGCATCGATATAATCGCAAAACTCTTCTGCACGGCTGCAGGTGCTGTCAACAATCTTATTACCTGCCTGTTCGGAGCGCTGCCACATGTTTTCCACGGCCACATGAATGTTGAATTTCTCACAATAGGGAATAAGGCTACGGTAGAAATCGATGTTCATGTCGCGAAGAACTGCTTTGTTTTCCGCATAAGGCAGATGCTGCATAGGATGAACGACAATTACCTCTGCACCTAAAATACCAGCCGCCTCAATGCTGCGGATAATGGCAGGATAAGCCATCTCATTGTATTCTTCCTCTATTTTGCTTGAAGGGAATGGTGCATGTGCCTGATTGCAGCGGATCCCAACTTCATCCGCGACATTACGCAGTGTATGCACGTATTCCCGCCAGTCAGGCTGATTTAGGACATAGTCCTCTTCGCGAACCATACGGAACATTGAGTAATCAAAAGCGTCAAAGCCGGCTTTTTTCAGCATGCGGATGCTTTCCGCTTCACCAAATGTTCTGCCAAGCACATCGTTTTGTGTAGACAACAGCATATGAGCTCCTCCTTGTATCTTTGCCTTATGTTCTAAATTATAACCTTCCATCTTTTCACGTCAAGAGGAACAGAATACCAAAAAGGGAAGCCCGAAGGCTTCCCTTTGCGGCATATGGCCATTACAGCAGATGCTCGTTGACTTTCAGCATTTCCTGAACAGCTTCAGCAGGAGTGAATTTGTTCTCCAAGATTGTGTTATCTACGATGCCGGCACAGTTGGTCTTGAACTCAGTACGGTCCAGCCAATAGGGGAACTCTTCGCAGTGGCCCCATGCCAGCTGATCATAGGCGACCTTATACTGAGGATTAGCTTCCCAGAAGGCCTTCATGGCTTCATTCTCAACAATTGTCTTGGTGGTGGGCAGATAACCGCTGCCGATTGCTTCGGCTGCGACCTGCTCATCAGCCAGTACATACTGTACGAATTCCCAGCCGGCTGCGATCTGCTCGTCAGTATTGTTCTTGCCGACAACAAAGATGTTGCCGCCGCCAATGGAGCAACCGGGCTCGTTGTAGTAGGGGAAGTAGGAGACGCCCAGCTCGATGCCGGCTTCTCTGGTGCTCTTGAGCAGGTTGCTCAGGCTGGCACAGGAGGCAACGAAGCAACCTAGCTTACCGGCAGTCAGCATTTCATTGCAGATCGTACCAGCATTGGTCGCGTCATAGGGGCGGCACCAGCCTTCATCGATCCAACGCAGCCAATCAGTCAGTGTTTTTTCCATGGAAGAACCGGTCAGGCAGGGAGAAGTGCCATTCTCGCCTACGAGAGGCTCGCCCAGACTCCACAGTAGAGTGCCCTGGAGGAAGGTAATATCATTGGTCAGTTCGAAGCCCCATGTGAGGACTTCGCCGGACTCATCTTTCTTAAACATGGCCTTGGCAAAGGCTTCCAGGTCTTCCACGGTCTTGGGAGCAGTCAGACCAAGAGAATCAGCCAGGGTCTTATTGTAGTAAAGAACGGGAGTGGAACGAACATACGGGAAGGAACGCAGAGCGCCATCCTCATTACCAGGGGTCTCCATCAGACCATCAAAGAAACGAGTGCGGTCAAAACCGCTGGCTTCGGCCAAAGCACTGACATCAGCGGGAATGTCTTCGTCTAACAGCAGGCTTACACGTACGCCGCTGCTAACGCACACAACAGGTTGCTCACCGGCCTGACATGCCAACTGCACGGCACTGGTGATAGCGGGATAGCCGCCTTGATAGACTTCTTCAACAATAATGCCTTTTTCAGCACCAACGGTTGAGTTGAAGCCATCCACACAGGCTTTCAGCACTTCGTAGTTTGCTCCGCTGCCACGGGTGTGCCAGAAAGTGATGGTGATGGGTTCGTCCTTGCTGTAAGCGAGGGCGCTTGCTGCAGTGCAGACCAACAGAGCGGCAAGAAGGATTGCAACAAATTTCTTCATTATGGGTTCCTCCTGTAATTATTTACGGCAAAATGCCGTTTTATACTAGAACAAAAGGTGTTATATGACGATGACTTGATTATATCAAAATAAAGTAAAATAAACAACAAAAGACAGAAGTTTGCAAAAACGATCATGAAACAAGGAAAAATCAATAGAAAATGCGCAAACTCAAAAAGCAGGCTGACGGCCTGCTTTTAAATACACGAGCGGTGTGGGCTACCAGAGAATAATGTCAGTTACTATATCATCCATAATTGCAATGACAGCCGTGCGGCCTTTATCATTAAGGCCTTGGCAGGCAATGGTTTCACTGTTCATGGGAGTTAGAGTGCCATTTTTCTGAAGCACCGTCAGATCGCGGACAGCGTTCAGCTTTTTACAAGCAGCTATATAAGTGCCGGTGCTGCCATTCTTATTAAATGGCATGATGCGTGCGCCTTTGCCGCCGCGGCCTTGCGGATCCAGCATTGCGCCGGGAACACGTTTTGCGCATCCAGTTTCGCTGAATAGCAGGATCTGTTCACTGTTCATCAGCGTGGATCCGAGAATCACCCTGTCACCGGCAGCTAACGAGATAGCTTTAACACCAGCTGAAGCGCGGCCTTGTGTAGGAACACTGTCCAGAGGGAAGCGGATGCTCATTCCACTGGTAGTGACTACGGCTGCGTCAGCACGGTCAAGGCAGGGAACAACTGAAATCACAGCATCTCCATCCTTGAGTGAAAGTGCGGCAAAACGAGCACGACGTACAGCATATTCGGAGGCAGAAGTGCGTTTGACGAGGCCATTTTGTGTAAAGAAGAGGAAATCTGGCAGAATCTCAAAGGTGTTGGGCGCAATATCGAAAATCTGCACACAGTGTTCATCGGTTTCGAATCCGTTGAGCAAGCCTGTCAATGCAATACCGCGTTCGCGGGTACGCAGTGATTCGGAGATGTTTCCGACAATATATGGATAGCATTGACCACGATCGCTGAAGAATAGTAGTGTATGATCAGTTGATGTGCGCAGCAGGAAGCGTGGCATGTCAGATTCCTGGGTACTGAGATCCAGCTTTTCGAACAGACGCGGGTTCATGCGACGAAGCTGCCCGCCCCGGGTGTACAGAACTACACAGTCTTCAGGAACAGGAAGATCTTCAGCTTCCTCTTCCTCGGGCATTGCAGCTGCATCTTCACGAAGAATAGTCGTACGGCGTTCACTGCCAAACTGTTCACCGATCTCATCCAGCTCTTTCTTGATCACGCGCAGAAGCTTCTTTTCGCTTCCGAGAATTCCTTCCAGTTCAGCAATGGTCTTTTTCAGCTGATCTGCCTCATTCTGAAGAGCGAGGATTTCAAGGCCCGTCAAACGCTGGAGACGTAAATCGAGGATTGCCTGTGCCTGCACTTCTGTAAACCCGAACTGCGCACAGAGGCGCTCACGCGCTTCCTTACCGTTTTTGCTTGCTCGAATGGTTTTTATGATATCATCAAGAATATCTACGGCATGAATCAGGCCTTCAACGATATGAGCGCGTGCTTTTGCCTGATCGAGATCGTAACGGCTGCGACGCGTGATGACATTCTTCTGGTGATCGATGAAGGCATCCAGCAGGGAGAGCAGCCCCAGCTGCACAGGTTTTCCTTCCTGAATGGCTACCATGTTCACACCAAAGGTGATTTGAAGATCACTGTATTTGAACAGCTTCGGCAGTATTTTTTCAGGATCAAAATCCTTCTTAATTTCGATTACCGCACGCAGACCATTCCTGTCGCTTTCGTCACGTATGTCATAAATACAGCCAAACTGCGCTTTCTTTTCTTCTGAAACCTTGAGGATCTTGGCGAGCATATCAGCCTTGTTCACGCCATAAGGGACTTCTGTGACAACGATTAGCGATCTGCCGGCAGTCCCTTTTTCGATATGTGTGCGTGCACGCAGTGTCAGTTTGCCGCGGCCTGTTTCATAAGCAGTGCGCAGTTCGGGCGTGTCAAGCAGGATGCCGCCAGTGGGAAAATCCGGTGCAGGCAGCACGCGCATGATGTTATCCAGCGATGCTTGAGGCTTGTCAATGCGCAGATCAACAGCAGCAATCACCTCACGTAGATTGTGTGTTGGAATATTGGTGGCAAGGCCTACAGCGATTCCTGAGGCACCATTGACGAGCAGGTTGGGGTAGCGCGCAGGCAGTATGTCCGGCTCCTTCAGCGTATCATCGAAATTCAAACGGAAAGGAACAGTATCCTTATCAAGATCGCGCAGCATCTGCAACGCAAGAGGAGCCATGCGTGCTTCAGTATAACGCATGGCAGCGGCACTGTCACCGTCCAGTGAACCGAAATTGCCATGGCCGTCGACCAGCGTTTCACGCATGGAGAAATCCTGCGCCATGCGTACTAATGCGTCATAGACAGAACTGTCACCGTGCGGATGGTATTTACCAAGGCAGTCACCAACGATACGCGCACACTTACGATGCGGTTTATCCGGAGTATTGCCAAGTTCCATCATTGTGTAGAGGATACGTCGCTGTACTGGTTTGAGACCGTCTTCGACGCGAGGCAGGGCACGTTCAAGGATAACATGCTCCGCATAAGGCATCATGCTCATATGCATGACGTCTTCCAGAGATGCTTCAATTATATCGTGCGGTACGACGGGCGGCGGAGTGGGAGTTTTTGGCATGGTAAGGCTCCTTTTTCATGAACGAGCTGAATGACTGCTCGCTCCAGAGATGCTTTTTTGTTGTCGGGACTTATGAGTTGTAGAAAAGTGTCGGAACAGTCAGCTGAACATTTGGCAGGTATTGCTTTTCCGAAAAAATAGATAAAGGAAAGATGATATCTGCTTATGTCAGAGGCGTTTCTGCTGCGGTCGTATCTGACGTGTCGCTGATTTCAAATACAACAGGTTGCCACAGATAATTCTTTAACGTTGCTGTATTGAGATAATGCAGCGTGCACTTTATTCTGCTGACTGTATCTTCATGAATTCCTTCTGGAAGGAGTAAAAGAAAGCTAGCTTTACAGTGGCCATGCGCAGGACATGAGCTTAATGAGTTGCCGGATTCATCGACCAAAAGCAACCGTGCGGAACTCGGCTCCTCATTTAGTAGGGGTTCTTCCAGGCTGATGCTTAAATCATAGTCCGTATCATTTTGAAGAACACAGGTGCCGTTTAGAATCCAACTGCCTCCTGATGCCGGATATGAGTAGCTATCTTCGCAGAACAAGGTGATGCCATCATAGGAAAAAAGATAGTTGCCTATCATATGAGTCAGAGAGGGGAATGACAAAGTGATAGGTTCAGGGACAGGATCACCATCGTAAGCCATATCGAAAGAAAGCGGATCGAGGACGAACAACTCAGGCCAACGATAATAAGCTTCAGATGCTATTTCATCATTAGGCGCCATGTAGGCTGTCAGTTCGATCTGGCCATTATTCAATTCTTCCAAAGTAGGAACCACAGCATCATAACTGCGGATATAGAGTAAGACAGTCAAATCATCCGACAGAGCAGGAATTATTGCGCTTGTAGAATCCATCCATGTATTGGGGGTGCGTACCAGCATTGTGCCATCATACTCGTTTCCATTCAGATGAACACCTTCCCAAGGTATATATAGAACAACATCATGGCTGTTTGCGTTGGAGACTCTCAGATTAAGAAGAATTTGCATTTCAGAAGTATAACTGCTTCTGCTCTGATACTGGATTGATGTGGCGGTTATTGTTACTCCGTTTGTGTCAGACAATAGGACTGGCTCATAACGCAGCAGTCCGCCCAAGCTTACAGACTCTGCGGTATGTTCGGCATACTGGCTTTCAATACCATCATAAATATCGCCAGCGATGTCAATATGAATTGGGCCGATTTTGTAAGTGAATTTCTTTGGATTATTATTGCCGCTCTTTAGCTCGATTTCAATGTCCACACCCTGTTTTCCCGGATTTTGGAAAGGATACTGCAGATATTGTCCCATGCCGTAATAGTCTCTCAGGCCATCAGAAAGATGATAAGCAGTCTTTGTGGAAACTCCGCCTACTTTCAGTACTGTGAGGTTGCCTTTGGCGGCGTAACCGCTGGTCTTCGGGAAATAATCATCATTCATATCACAGGCAAAGGAAACGGTCATCATGTCAGGACCGAAGTTGTTTGTTTGTGAAAACGACACCCGGTCCAGATAGATGGTAATAGCCTCATTTTGGAAAACAAGCAGTTCGTTTCCATAATCCTTATTGGTGATTACTGAAAAGGAAAGAGCATTGCTTTGAGCAGGTTTGGTATCGGAAGAATCTCCTGCAGCTTTCGCACCATCACTCAACCCAAGCGAAACCAGAAGCTCATCGTCGATCTGACCGCTTACGTTTAGTCCGTTCTTTTGCTGATATGTGCGGATCGCGGCTTCGGTTGCGTTGCCTTTGATCCCGCTGAGATTACCTTTGTAGATGCCTGAGTCATGCAGCGCAGTCTGTACAGCCAGAATGGTTTCTGAGTCGGTGTATTCCGCTAGAACGGTACAGACAGAGCATAGAATCAACAGGAACAAAAGAATTGCGAAAAACTTCTTCATTGATATTCCTCCTTGATCTGTGTACATACAATCTGTCACTGCTGAAGTGTAGTCAACACCAGAGTGCGGAAAACAACATTTTTGCCAGTTAGAGCATCCTTGGAGCTTAGTTTTAGGCTGATCTGGCTGGCATCATCCGGCATCATGGCTTCCAGAAGCGTCAGGATAAACTCGCATTCCGCCTCACAATGCGCGGAAACTGTGTCGGCGGTCAGAGTGAAGTTTCCTCCCTTTCTGCCGTCAATCAATACGTCAAAGAGTTCAACATTGACATTGTGATCTGTATCGTTGCGGAGAACAGCATGCCCTTTTAGACATGGATGAAATGTTGCAAAGTCAAAATCTTGAGCAGCGTCGATACATATTAGGGTTATGCTGTCAACGCTGAAGAATTCTGTACCTTTTTCAAATGTTCCGAGCTTTGGAATAGTTATATTCAGCGGTTCCGGAAGAGGAGCGCCATTATAGAGCATATCAAAATGAGCGACATCTATTCTGAAAAACTCCGGCCAATAAACAGAGTCTTTAGCGGCCAGATCTGCAGTGGTAGGCATGTAAGCAATAAGAGAGAAAGCGCCTTCTGCTATATCATCTATTCCAAGAAAAACTCCGTCTGCTGGAAGCTGATTCGGAGTGATTATGATGCGCCCTGAGACATTCTCCGAGTTTGCCGGAAGATACAGTCCGGCTTCAGGGGTTCCATTATCGTTAAAAGAATTAGCGCTGGTATAATAATCCATACCATTGATCTGGAAACCATAGACGGGCAAGCCTGTGCCAAGATTATTCTCATTATAAAACCTGATTATGACAGGCCACTCATTTTTATTGGCACCTTCATAGGAGAAAAAAAACTCAGGCCCATTTTGAATGAGTTTGGTCACGGTGAGCTTTATTCCGTCACGGTCGAGCAGTGCTGCGCTTTCTCTGCATAACAGCGCGCCAAGACTGATATTGGCTTCTTCAGCCAAGGCAAAGGGAATAAGGAGCATAATGATAAGAATGGCAGTCAGCAGTTTTTTCATGGAAGAATACTCCATCTGGCTTAAGTGATATATCAGGAATTCGAAATCTGGGCGTGCTGTTCAAATGTATCTGCTTTGTTGAATTCGGCGTGGCTAATGATATACTCACGCCTGGGTTCTACTTTGTCGCCCATCAGAACAGTAATGATCTCTTCTTCGCGGGCGGCATCTTCCAGTGTAACGCGCATCAGACGGCGGTTAGCAGGATCCATGGTGGTTTCCCACAGCTGTTCGGGATTCATTTCACCAAGACCTTTATAGCGCTGAATAGTATAGTTCTTTTTCCCCTCGGTCAGCTTGCGCAAGGCCTTGTCATCATATGCATATTCCTGTACACCACCGGGACGCTTGACCAGATACAGAGGGGGCATGCCGATATAAACGTGTCCTTGTGCGATCAGTTCACGCATATAACGGTAGAAGAAAGTGAGCAGAATAGCACGGATATGTGCACCGTCCTGGTCGGCATCAGACAGGATAATAACCTTGTGATACTTGAGAGAACTGATATCGAAATCTTCGTCGATATTGGTGCCGAGCGCTGTGATCAAACTGCGGAATTCCTCATTATCCAGCACCTGGTCCAGACGCTTTTTTTCTGCGTTCAGCGGTTTTCCGCGCAGTGGCAGAATAGCCTGGAAATGGCGATCGCGGCCTTGCTTGGCGCTGCCGCCTGCAGAGTCGCCCTCTACGATGAATAATTCATTTTCCACTGCCTTGCGGCCTGTGCATGCACTGAGCTTTCCAACCAGCGGAGTAGCTTCCAAACTGTTGCGGCGGCGGATCATCTCTTTGGCTTTACGCGCTGCTTCGCGAACTTTTGCAGCCTTGATGGCTTTCTCAACGATCTTCTGCGCAAGATCACCGTTTTTGAGATTTTCCAGGAATTCGGCAAGACGGTCTGTGATGATTTTTTCTACAGCAGGACGCACTTCACTGTTGCCTAGGCGGCCTTTGGTCTGGCCTTCAAACTGCGGATTTTTGACCATTACGGTAAGAACAGCGGTCAGACCTTCGCGGAAATCGCGGCCATCCAGCGGGGCATCCTTATCCTTGAGCGCCCCGATTTTTCGTGCGTAATCGTTGAGAGCTTTTGTCATTGCCGAGAAGAAACCGACTTCATGCGTGCCGCCTTCACCGGTAGGTATGTTGTTGACGTAGCTGAATACGCTTTCAGTATAGGCGTCTGTATACTGAATGGCTACAGAACAAATGATATCGTCCTTTTTTCCCTCGAGGAGGATCGGATCATCATGCAGAGGATTCTTGTTCTGATTGAGGTATTTTACATAATCACCGATACCGCCTGCATAGCAGAACTCCATGTGCCGCTTATCCTCATCTTTGGCACGTTCATCTTCAAAAACGATCTTAAGCCCTTTGTTCAGATAGGCCAGTTCACGCAGACGATGGGAGACTGTTTCGCTGTTGAAACGGTGATCTTCTGTGAAAATGGTATCATCAGGAAGAAAACGGACTAGAGTACCACGCTTGCGTGTGTTTCCAAGACGTTGCAGACCGCCTACGGGCTTGCCGGCACGCCATTTCTTCTCTTTCTCATCCCAGGTCGTTTCAAAGCGCATCTGGCAGTGGGTCCAGTCGCGGAAAGAGTCAACTACCATCCATTTGCTCAGTGCATTAACGACCGATGCGCCTACACCGTGCAAACCACCCGAATATGCGTAATTCTCGTCGCCGAATTTACCGCCTGCATGCAGACGGGTGTAAATCAGCTCGATGCCGCTGATGTGCAGCTGGGGGTGTTCATCGACAGGTACACCACGGCCATTATCCCAGACAGAAGCGCTTCCATCCTTATAAAGCGTAACCTGCACTTCGGTGGCATAACCAGCCAGTGCTTCATCGATACCATTGTCAACAATCTCCCAAAGCAGATGATGCAAGCCGCGCGAACTGGTTGTGCCAATATACATGCCGGGACGCATGCGTACGGCCTCAAGGCCTTCAAGCACTTGCAGTTTGTCAGCGTTGTAACTGTTTAACTGGTTTTTGATCTGCGACATTCAGACTTCCTCCGGATCAATGAACATAACATCTAATTCTACCATATATAGCGGGTAATTGTCAAAACGGCATACTGCATTTTGCAGTATGCCGTAATATGAGGGATGCGCTGATTTTCTATTTCTGAGATTGAAGACGGGTCAGACTGGCGTCCCAACAGAACCATGGAATATCTTTCTCGGAACCAGTGGATGTGATATAGTGATCCACACCTACATAAGGAATTACATCGGCTGAAAGTGTACACAGATACTCAGAATCCAACTGCTCAAGCCGGCCCTGATTAAAAGCGGTGACATTATAACGTGCAATCAGGGAATCCACATTCAGATAATTGAGGGCTATCCAGGAGCCAATCATCAGTGCAGCCAGGATCCGAAAAATACGCAGCTTTGGATATAGGATTCGTGCGAAAGACAGAGCCAGTGCGGTTGCAATCATCGCCATTGCCCACAGCGTCAGCAAGCGTAGCGTGCTCAGACCATACACGGAAATATATAGCTGCATGCGCCGCATGGCGGAAAACAGCATGACAGCTGTCAGAGCGAGAAGTAAGGCACACAGGATATCAAGCAAGCGGGAAGACTGTGTGAGAATCCGAGTGAGAGCAAATACCAAAAGATCGATCGTGGCAACCGCAACAAGCTGGAAGAACCCATTTCGTGCATACTCTGCATATCCGCCTGCTGGAAGTGCTCCCTCCAGAACACCGGACAGATAGAGTATCTGAATGTAGTCAAATATGGTATAGACAGCACACAGTATGGTAAGTAAAACGAGAAATGGAGTACGCGGGCTGGCTGCAGGCTTGCGTTCAGCTACTGCAGCTGCCGGTTGTGACAGAGCATACATGGCAGAAAAAAGAGGCATACCAAGTAGTAGTGTACGAAGAATGCGTACAGCTGTCATTGTGGCCGTCTCTACAGCCTGGGGCTTTCCGATTGAAGATAATGCTGCCGAGAAAACATCATCTGCAGAGCAGAGCAGTGGTAGTATTATAGCAAGGGCTAGAGCGGAGATCAGTAAGCCTAAGACCGCGTATCTCAGTCGGATGCCGGACTTTTTCTGTTGTTTTATTAGGATGAACGGAATGCGCCAGTTGGAAAACAATGCACACACTGTCCGGGTGAGTGCTTTCCACAAATAGTAGGGGGACAAGGGTGAATTGCTGTTGTGTTCAGCAAAGTGCTGCAATGTGAGTGCGCAAATGATAACCAGCACAGGGAGGTTAAGAATCTTCATGGCCTTGCTGCCAAATAGCCCGTAACAGGAGCTTAGAAGAAAAGCAGCCAGGAGCAGAAGAACACGGGCGGTACTCAGATGCGGGCGACAGATGAGCAAGCCTGCAGTGAGAAGAACCCAGAAAATCAAGGTTATACCAACACCCGGCAAAAGGAAGTCTGTAAGCGGCCCGCCGTAGGCAAAGATGTACAATCCAGCACAGAGCATGCCTGACGTCATTGCCAGGGCAAACGGACGATATT
>JAEEGI010016488.1_pt1 | contig 15256 bp, 13 predicted proteins | sample 8958751 | NCBI WGS metagenome assembly JAEEGI01 (sample SAMN16246545, study PRJNA631951) | gut metagenome | biome: gut microbiome; feature: rumen; material: KS-attached | host: Bos | place: Iran: Karaj | collected 2018-10
ACAACACCATGGTGAACACCTGCGGCGCCGCCATCCACCCCATCCCCACCACCCCGGAGGAGGGCTATCACTACGCCGACCGGGCCAAGATCGAGGCGGAGATCAACGAGCACACCCGCGCCATCGTGGTCACCAACCCCGGCAACCCCACCGGCGCCGTGCTGACCCACGACGAGATGCGCATGATCGTGGACCTGGCCAAGGAGCACGGCCTGTTCGTCATCGGCGACGAGGCGTACCGCGAGTTCGTCTATGCCGGCGAGCCCCTCCAGTCCATGGGCGAGTTTGCCGACGCCGCCGACAACGTGATCCTGGCCGACACCGTGTCCAAGCGGTTCTCCGCCTGCGGCGCCCGCATCGGCTGCATCATCTCCCGGAACCACGAGTTCCTGGGCCACGCCATGAAGTACTGCCAGAGCCGTCTGTCCGTGGCGACCCTGGACCAGGTGGCCTCCGCCGCCCTGTACAACGTGGGGCCCGAGTACTTCGCCGCCGTCCGCAAGGAGTACAAGAAGCGCCGCGACACCGTCATGGAGTGCCTGGCGAAGATCCCCGGCGTCATCTGCAAGTGCCCCCGCGGCGCCTTCTACATCATGGCCGCCCTGCCGGTGGACGACTCCGACAAGTTCCAGCGCTGGCTGCTGGAGGAGTTCGAGGACAACGGCGACACCGTCATGTTCGCCCCCGGCGAGCCCTTCTACAAGACCCCCGGCAAGGGCCGCAACGAGATCCGCATCGCCTACGTCCTCAAGCAGGAGGACCTGGAGCGGGCCATGGAGCTGCTGGCCAAGGGCATCGAGGCCTACAACAACCGCAAGTAAACGACAGTCCGGCGACGGGGACGGCGCAAGCCGTCCCCCGCTTTTTTCAAAGGAGGCGCGGCCATGTTCCGGGGCTATACCCAGGAGACGGTGGATTTCCTGTGGGGGATCCGCTTCAATAATGACCGGGAGTGGTTCACTCCCCGGAAGGAGCTCTACCAGCGCTGCCTGCTCCGGCCCACCAGGGACCTGGGCGAGCAGGTCTTCGAGGCCCTGTCGGCGGAGCTGGAGGGGGAGCCCCTGATGCTGAAGGTGTCCCGCATCTACCGGGACGCCCGCCGCCTCTTCGGCCGTGGCCCCTACAAGGACCATCTGTGGTGGTCTGTGGCCGTAGGGGACAGGGACTGGACCGGCCGCCCCACCTTTTTCTTCGAGATCTCCCCGGAGGACTACAGCTACGGCATGGGCTTCTGGGAGGCCGGCAGCGAGCTGATGGGCCGCTGGCGCCGGCGCATCGAGGAGCGTCCGGAGGAGCTGGCGTCCCTGGTCCGGCAGATCGACCGGCAGGGGATCTTTACCCTCCGGGGCCCGGCCTACGCCAAGCCCAAGGGGGACGTGGGGCCGCTGCTGCAGCCCTGGTATCAGAAGAAGTCCTTGCATCTGGAGCGCTGCGTGCCCCTGGACGAGACCATCTTCACCCCGACCCTGGCCGACCGGATCATCGCCGATCTGAAGGAGCTGGTGCCCCTGTACCGGTACTTCGCCGCCCTGTGCGCCGAGGTGTACCGGGAGTAGCCGTCCGGGGAAAAAGACACTTGAATTCACGCCCCGGATGGGCTATAATAGCACCGTTCTATCTGCCGGTGTGTTGGAATCGGTAGACGAGGCGGACTCAAAATGTGTTGCGTCCGTTCTCACCGGAGTGTGCGCAAACCCTTGGTACCACTGGGTTTTCAAAATTGCAAATTACACGTTTTTCGGAATCGACCTCCAATACGACCTCCGATTTCCAGAGGGCGGTTGAAATGGCCGAAACCGTTGGTACGACAATGCCGGTGTGTTGGAATTGGCAGACGAGGTGGACTCAAAATCCATTGGTGGCGACACCGTGCGGGTTCGACCCCCGCCACCGGCACCATCCCGAAACCCTTGCGAGAGCAGGGTTTCGGGATTTTTTTCGACCTTCCGGGGGACGATATTTGGTGCGGCTGCTTCTGTTACATGTCCGATATTTTTCCTTGTCGTCGGATTTTTCGGGTCTGCAATCCCTTGTCGCAGCGCTTCTCCCGGTTTTTTGGAGGTCGCTGGAGGACGATTTATGCATTGGCCGACGCAGGGGACTCATCGGAGGCCGGAAAGAAGCCCAGGATCGCCTGGGCCGACGCCACCTTGGAGTTGTAATCCAGGTGGGTATAGATGTTGCTGGTGGTGCCGATGTCGCTGTGACCCAGCCACTCCTGAATGTCCTTCAGGGCAACGCCGTTGGCGTAGAGGAGGCTGGCGCAGCTGTGCCGAAGATCGTGGAATCGGATGCGCCGCATACCGTGTCTCTCCAGGAAGGCCGGGAACGCCTGTGTCAGATAGCCGGGCTTGACCCGCTCCCCCAGATCGTTGACGTAGATATAATCCAGGTATTTCTGGCAGTAGTCGTTCCCGCAGATCAGTTGGTTTTCCTCCTGCCGCTTCTTCAGCGTCTTCAGCAGCTCCTCAAAGGGGGCCACCAGCGGCAGACTACGGTGGGAGGACTTGGTTTTGGTGCGGTTCTTCTCCACGATCACGCTCTTGCCCTCCAGACAGGTCTGGGTGACAGTGTGCTTGATGGTGATGATCTTTCGGTCAAAGTCAATGGCGTTCCACTTGAGTCCCACCACCTCGCTGCGCCGCAGGCCGTAGAAGGCCGCCAGGATCACGCCCAGCTCCAGATCCGTCCCCTTGACCGCGGCAAACAGCTCCTTCAGCTCCCTGGCGTTGTATGGATCGCACTCGTGAGGGATCTTCTTCGGCCGCTGGATCTTGTCCGCCGGGTTGCTCTCGATCAGATCGGTCTTGTAGGCGTACTGCAGCGCCTTTCGGATGTTGGCGTGGCGATGGATGACCGTGTTGGCCGACACGCCGTTCTCGTTCATCTCGTAGGAGTAGTAGTCCTGGATGTGCTTGGGTGTGACATCCCGCAAAAGCAATCCGGGATAGTGCTTGTCGTAGTATGGGATGATCTTGTTGTGGATCGACCCGTTATAGGCCGCATAGGTGGTGGTCTCCAGACTGGGACGCATCATGCTTAGCCAGTCAGAGAGGAATGTTGTGAACCGGATATCCTCCGGCTGTTTTTTCCCGCCGCTCCTCTTCTCCATCAGGAGGCACTGCAGTTCCTCCTCTTTCTCCCGGCGCGCCTGGATCAGCATGACCTCGGCGCGCTTCTTATTGCCCTTGATGGGTAGCTTGGTGGAACGGCAAGGGGTTTTCCGCTTGCCGTTCTCATCGATATAACTCAGGACGATGTGATAGAAACCGTCCTTCTCTCTCAGATGACCTGCTACCATTTTTCTCGAATGACTCCTTTCTGACTTCGTTTTTATAGCAAGGCATCTGCCATCGACACGGACAACATACCGCATCTTTTGGCAGAAGTCCACTGTGTTTTTTCACGATGCGGACTTTTCCAGATTCGTCAGATATTCCAGCACATAGAGCTTGGGGATCTTGTATCGCTTGCCAACGTACAGACTCTTGATCGCACCGCTTTTCAGCAGGCGGTAAGCCGTCTTGACACTGATACCGCCCAGCATCTGGCTGAGCTGCTCCACGTTGACCACGTCCGGGTAATCCGTGAACATGACCTTATAGAGCTCCTGGATTTCCGATTGCTTCATCTCCGCACCTCCTCATTCTGTGTCCTCTCCCCTACGGGATTCGTTCGCATATGCTCACTCCTTTCCCCGGCAGACCTGCCGGGCATAAAACATGGGCGTGGGATAAACAGATTTCCCACGCCCGCTTAGATCCCACCCATGGTGGGGCTGTCTCGTTCTTCTTCTGTCGGTGTCTCGTCGGCAGAGCGGTGTTCTGCCGCGCAGATGATTAGGCCTGCGGCGAGGCCGATGACCGCGCCGAGGTCCGCGCCGTTCTGCTGCGCCTCGATGCGTTTTCTGCGCTCCTCCGGATCCTCGCTGCCCTCGATTATGCTGCCAGCTTCCAGAAGACCACGCAGGCCAAGACAGACAAGGCCACCGCTCCCAGCGAGGTGCCGACCATCAGCCACATAATCTTCCGCCGCAGGCCGGTGATGGTATTCTCGATCTGTTGACGGCTCTGCTCCAGCTCCGAGGCGCATCTGGAAATAAAATCTTCTCTCGCATTCCCATCCTGTGAGACGGTCTGGCGAACTGCCTCCAGCAGCTTCCCGTTGGCCTCCTGCATCCTCTCCACCGTAATCGTCAGGTACCGGTTCTGCCGATTCTCGAACTGCGTCAGCTGATCTGCCAGCTCCTCCCGCGTCGCCAGCGTCTCGATCTGTCGGTACAGCGTGGGTTGAAACGCCGCCGCGTCCATCAGCAGCTGCTGCTCCATCTCCCGCTGCTCCTTGGGAATGGCGTACACGATGGGCTGATACTCTGTCAGCCGGATCTCCCGGACTGCGGCGGCGTTTCTCTGCGTCAGCGCCGCCACCGCAGAATTCTTCTGCGGCGCTCTCTGCAAGTTGTTTTCTGATGTGGAATTCATTTTCCATGTTCTCCTTTTCAAATTTCTTGTCGTGCAGACGCTTGTCCCGGCACCGCATGCCGTTGGGACAGCAGTAGGTGATATATTTTCTCTCCGGTGTCCAGATCACTTCGTAACCGTGACGGTGCATCTCGGAGAGAAACTCTCTCTTGCTGCCCGTCTTTTTCATGGCGTCCTCGATCACCGCCATCAGCTGAAACTTCCAGCTCTCGCACTTGCTGGCTGCACGGTACTCTCGTGCAGAGAGCTTCGCACCGCCTTTTTCATACGGCTCCAGCACAGAGAGACCGTGGGCTGCGCAGATCTCGTCGCTGAGCTGCCGTAGCTCCTTCAGTGTACCAGGATGCTGACGCAGCTTGTATCCTGTCTCGAAGCTAACGCTGTTGATGACGAGGTGGGAATGAATGTGGGGTGCGTCGCAGTGGGTGGTGACCAGCACCTCGTGTCCCGGCCAGGCTTGTGCAGCGAATTCCAACGCGATGGCATGGGCTTCGTCATAGGAAATGTTCTCCTCCGGTGAGAAGGATTGGACGTACTGATAGAAGTTCATGCCGTTGGTTTTACGGTACGCCTTCTTGGTCAGCATGAATTCTGCGAAGGCATTTTCGCCGCTGCAGTTGGCGCCGGAGCAATACTTTCTTCCTCTCCCGTCGGTGACCTTGTCCGCCCGACAGCAGTAATCCAGGAGCCCTTTCATGGCGCTGGGACTTTGCTTTGACTCACGGATATACGTTACCGTCGCCACGAGGTTGCCTCCATCATCTCTTTCAGCAGCTGACAGATCTGCTGCTGACCGGCAAGAACATCTTTCAGATCCGGCACGTATGCGATGCCGGAGTTGACCTTGGCCGCGATCTGGTTCAGGTTATTCCCGATGCGCTTGAGCTCCCGGAGCACCGGTGTCAGATCCGGCGGTGCGAGGATGGGCGTATCCCGTGACAGCGCCAGGATATATTCCGTCAGGCTCAGCCCGGCGCAGGCTGCTTTTTCTGTGATCCGATCCCGCTCCGCCTTGGTGAGCCGAATGGTCAGCGTCTCATTTCGTTTTCTGTTTTCACTCATATTCTCTCCTCCGGTTCGTATGAAAAGTGGGGTTGGGCTTCTGCCCGGACGCCGCCGAAATCGGCGGCATAGGCAACCGGCGGACAGCCGGACGCTCTGCTTGCCCCGTCGTCGGAAGCGACTTCGTATCATTCGCTTCCGCGCCGGGCACGAAAGCTCATTCACTGCGTGCTTCCTCCTCTCCCCACAAAATCCAGTGATTTTGTGGGGGCCTCTTTTTTGCGTAAATACCTGCTCTGTGGAAACGCGTTTTCCGCCCCCACGCTGGCTCCACGTCCTCTCCTGGGGTACGTTTTCCCGCCCCTCTCCGGGAAAAGCCCACACGGGCCCTCCTGTGGCCAAACACGGGGCAATAACCGTCCCTCTCGTGGTGACGGATAAACCGATCCCGATTTCGAACCGTCATAGCGCAACACAAGTGTTTGCAACGGTTTCCGCGTTTTGTGACGGTTCGCGCTCCCCGCACCGTGAAACCGTCATATCGTCATAGTAGCTGTGATACCGCAGCAGGATGGTCCGTTGCTTCCCGGTGCGGGACGGCGTGAAGGACACGCCCAGCCGTTGCAGTTCCTGCCGGTAGCGTCCGATTTTCCGGGTGAGAATGTTGGGCTGCATATCCAGATCCAGCAGCTGAACCAGCTCAGAGGCCGTCCCTTCAAAGCTCCGATGCTCCCGCACATACGCTGCCACGTCACGCAGGGCCGTCTCGCTCTCCAGCGGATCTGTCAGCGGCGAATCGCACTTCATCAGCGTCCATTCTCCCAGTTCCTCGTCCCGCTCCAGCGTAAACAGCTTCTCCTCCATGTCCCGGCCCCGGACGTGGAGCTGCACATCCACGTCGTTGGGATGCTCCTTGTAGAGGACGTAGCTGCTGTCCGCCGCGCCGATCAAACCCGTGGTGCCGGAGATCATCATGTGCGGATCACCGGCCTCGCGCTTGCGGAGATGGTGGACAAGGATCAGCGCGATCTGATGCTCGTCCGCAATACGCTTGAGAAGACCCATGTCCTGGTAGTCGCTGGCGTAGAGATTTCCGTCGCCCGTCCCGCCGCGCACCTTCTGCAGCGTGTCGATGATGATCAGGTTCGTGTCACCGTGCTGGGTGAGGAAATCCTCCAGCTGATCGCACAGGCCGTCTGAGAGAGACTGGGAGAAGGTGGCCAGATGCAGTTCCTCCGGCGGCTCGTCTGTCAGCTCGGAGATCCGCTGCTGCAGCCGTGGATAGTTGTCCTCCAGACAGAGGGAGAGGACCGTGCCCTGCTCCGTGCGCAAGCCCCAGAGCGGTGTGCCGGAGGCGACAGCCAGCGCCAGCTGCAGCAGCAGCCAGCTCTTGCCCACCTTCGGTGCCCCCGCAAAGACGTGCAGTCCTCTCGGCAGAAGTCCGTCCACCACAAATCGAGTGGGGGGAAGCCTCATGTTGTAGAGGTCCTTGGCGGTGATGGTTTCGATTTTTTCCATTTGTGTTTCCTCCTCAAATTAGATTTGCTCCAAAAAGGTGGGAGCAGTATTCTTTTTATCTTTCTAATTGCTTTAGCGACCTTGCCGTGATACAATGTCCCCGGCAGGTGAAGAGAAAATGAAATTGAGATACCAGATCCACAGCGTATCCGCCATGACGCTCCTCGGTTACGGAGAGAATTGGATCGACCGCTACCGCTTCCGACTGAACGAAAGCGAAACGAAACGCTGCATCATAAGAGCGGACGACGAGCAGGAGGATAACGCTCTGTTCTATCAGATCATGTGCGTCCTGCACGACGGGAAGTTCCCGGAGCTGGAGAACGGCTCTGTCTGCAGGGAGCTTTCCGACGTGATCTTCTTCATGGATTTCTCCGGCATCTTCGACCGGGGCAGCAGCGGCAAGGCGCTGGAGCGGCAGGAAAAGGCGAGAGACATGTTTCGCAGCGCGGGTATAGAGCTGGACTTCGGCAACGGGCCGAAGCAGTATGTGGCTTTCGAGCGCTCCAACAGCATGAGCCGCCATGCGCGTCTTTCCTTTATTGACAGCAATCTGTATTGGCGTGTTCGTGATCGGATCATGCTGGATATGGATGTGTACGAGTGCCAGCTCAGCAAGCTCTACGCCTACAACGGACTTATGCTCTCCAGCGGCATCCGCATCGACGGGATCGACATCGAAAAGCCCCACCGTGTGATCGTGGTGGACAATCCCCAGCTCGAAACCGAACCGGTGGATGTGATCACGGTGGAGCCGGTGGGAGAACGCGAGGGTGTGAAGAAATACCGGCGCGTGGAAAAGAAAATGCCCCTCACCGTCACGGAGTTTGACGGCGAGGGGCTGGTGTCAAAACAATTTGCCAAGAGCATGAACGAGAAATACGGGGATGGAGTTGAGCATCAATCCTTTCAGATCCGCATGCCCTTCATCAAGGGCATGATCCACGAGGTGGATTTTCAGGACCTGCTCCCCAACGCGGGCGGCGAATATATAACGGATATCTGGGGCGAGAAGCATCCCATCAAGAATGTTGACGTTATTCTCACCAAGAGCATGTTCAAGGGCTATGGCTGGCTCACCGAGAACAAGATGAGCTGGCGGGACTACTGGACGAAGTTCAAAAAATACGATCACGCCCTGTACATCTCCAATGTCGGTTGGGCGGAGCCGGAGCAGCTCACGGAGCTGAACTATCAGTTCCTGACCACGCTGTCTATGACGACGGAGGAGTTTCGCCCGGCGGATCTCCCGAAGGGCTGGGACCACAGTCCGGCGGAGGACTCCCGACACTGGATCACCAAGACGACGGAGCAACGGTACTTTGACCTCTGCTGTAACGAAGCATACCGCCTCTCTGTATTCACGAGGGAGAAAAGCAGGCGGTCGAGGATTCTGAAAAAGAACCCGCTGTTTCTCCATGAGCCCGCCTTCATCAAACAGCTCAACGACATGGCGGAGAAGACCCTGAAAAACTACGCGGTCGGCAGACTCTTGGTGGCGGGTGACGTGCGCTTTCTCTCCGGCGACCTGCTGCAGTTCGTGGAGATGCTGCTGCAGGATCCCGTTGTGAAAAAGCGGCGGACGAAGAGCTACTATTCCGTGCTCAAGGGAGCACACTTCGGCACCACGTTGTTCTATGCCCCCGGCGCGGCCTACGAGAGCGACGGCGTCTGCACGATCCTCCGCAACCCCCATATCTCCCGCAACGAGGAGATCCGGCTTCAGGCCTATGACGCGAAGAAGGAAAAGGATCGGATGTGGGACTGGTATCTGCACCGCCTCACCAGCGTGGTGATGGTGGACTCCCGCATGCTGGCGGCGGAACGCCTGGGCGGCGCGGACTTCGACGGGGACGAGGTCAAGACCATCGCCGATCCGCTGGTGAACCGCTGTGTGCAGAGAAACTATGACGGTGGGATCGAGAACAGCGCCAACCTCCCGCTGCTGTATATCCCGGCGGAGGAGCCGGTGATCCGTAACGCCCACCAATGGACGGACCGGTATCTGACGGTGCGGGATACCTTCTCCTCCCGCGTGGGACAGATCTCCAACGCTGCCTTTGACCGCAGCGTCATTGCCTACAGCGAGAAGACTGATCCCGACGAGCGCGAGCGCTGCCGCCAGGATGTAGAGGCGCTGACCATTCTGACCGGTTTGGAGATCGATTCGGCCAAGAGCGGCGTCAAGCCCGATCTGGACGAATATCTGAAGCAGCGGCGCGTAACACGCAGCCCTTTCATCACTTACAAGAATCTGTTGGAGGACAAGACCCATAGCGTAATAAAACGGAAGGAGCTTCTTCGGAAAACAGATTGGAGCAAGGTGACCTCCAACGTGGAGTGGCTGCCCTTGTATGCCATGGAGCTGCTGGAGAATACCCCGAAGCTAAAACCCATGCCTGCGAAGGACGAGGAGCTGTTCAACTTCGCTGTTCCGGGCTGGAAGGACGCGCTGGATGCAGAGCTTGTTTCTTCTGTTGCTTCTCTGCTGCGGGATTACGAGGTCTGCCTCAACCGCATCTACCGATGCAGACTCCCCATCGCCGAGCGCAAGCGGGAGGGAGATATTCACCGCATCCTGTTCTCCCGCGGACAGGAGGGCAAATACGATGTGGAGACCCTGTACGCCACCTTCTCCGGTCTGGACCCTGTGCGCGTGGAAGAACTGCGCCGGGCGATCCTGGAACAGGACTGGCATCTGATGCGCCGGGAGGAGCGAATGATGTTTCTGGACGAGCAGCTTCCGGATTACAAGGAGTGGCATGATCTGCTCGCGGACTTCCGCTTCGGCGGCTACCGGGTGCTGGGAGACCTGATCTGCGACATTGACGACGCCAACCATGCCGAGGATCGAAAGCAGTTCCATCGGGACTCGGATTCCATCTCCTTTACCTACATGATGAACGCCTACGAGGAAAAGCCCTTTGCTACGGCCTACCAGAAGGCGGTGGCAGACGCCTGCCGCACGCTGTTGGATGAATTGGTCGAACTGGATGAGGCTGTAAAGTATGTGGTGGCGGCCGGATACCGCAGGCATTTATTTGACCTGCTGGAGGACAGGATCGAGGCTGTGACCTTGGAGAGAAAAGTATGATCAACGAGCGAAAAGAATTTGCCGCGTATACCGGAACAGTCAATTACACGGCAAAGAACAAGAATGACCGCACTTGGCTGGGGCGCTTCACCTTCGATATGCTCAAGGAGTTCGAGGGCATGGCGCGAGTGCTGACGATTCTGGCCCGCGGGTATATGTGGGAGGGCGACGAGCCGGACTGCGACCGCGCCCGCCGGGCGCTCTGCGCCTGGTGCAGCACTCCGGAAAGCAAAAATGCCAGCTCTCCCAAGAAGAGCTGGCAGGATCGGTACAGTTTTCCGGAGTTGCATGCAGAGTTCCCGGAGCTGGTGGATGACGAGGGAAAGGGCTGGCTGTTCCGGCATGTGAAGGCACTGTGCAGATTTGCGAAAAGCCATCCCGACCTTGTGGATGCCTACGCAAAGAAGGACTGTGAGATTCTGCAGAAGTCCTTCACTTCAAAGCTGCGGAAGAAGGTCTTACACTACCAGGTGCCGATCTTTTCCCCTACGACGGATCAGGCTTGGTCGCTCTCCTTTGACAGCGTGATCGCGGACGCGCTGGAGCTTGGGCCCCTGCGGGATAAGGATATCTCGTTCACAGCGGAGCAGCAGGCGTGGATGCGGGCCAACACACCGGGCAAAGTTCCGCCCCATGTGCTGGAGATGATGGTGGCATATTACATTGCCAACAAGCAAGAGGACAGCGACTGGGTGGTGCTGCCGGTCACAAACTTTGACGCCTACTTCGGCACCACCACCTTCAGCCGCAAATGGCTCCCCGCCCTGTGCAGGACCGCCATAGTGCGGGGCGAAAGCGGCTATGGCGTCAGCCGATTTCGGCTTGCGGACGGGTTTTCCGATGCGACAGGGGGCATTTACTTGTAAGTATCCTCCAGCCGATCTTTAGTACCCAATCAATATGCAACGGGATGGTGACCAGCACCATCCCGTTTTATCTGGTATTATGTTTGAGTTCCGTTCATCACGGGGCGGGGGGCTGCTTTGCTGCGCTTACTGCGCAACGGGGGACATGTAAAGCATCATAGCGTTTTGTCTGTTCTCAATACACGGGGGAAGGGTATGAGTATTCGTTGATTTGATTGCGATGGAGGGGGCAGACAGGCAGCCAAGCCGTCCTCATCAACAGGGCCAGTCTCCGCTGTGCCGGTACCTCTCCACCCCAAAAAACGGGCCGCAGGAGGCTCCGTTGAGCCTCCTGCGGCCCGTTTTATGCGTGAGCACAGCCCTTGTCCGTCACGCCTCGATCCCCTTGTTCTCGCCGAAGGTGGCATTCTTCATAAACTCTTTTCTCTCCTCCTGGGTCATCTCGGAGCCGGACTTGCCCAGGGCCTGGTCGTTGAGGACCTTGGTGGCGTCCAGATAGGAGGTGAGCACCGCGTCGGGCCCGTTGATGACCTTGTCGGCCAGCTGATCCGGGGTCATGGATTTCACCATCTTCTGGAAGGCCGGATCCTTCTCGATGATCTGCATGGCCTCGTTCAGCTTCTCGTTGGAGAGCACGACCTCCTGCATCTCCGGCGTGAACTTCTCCGGATTGTTCTGGATGAAGCTCAGGTACAGGGTGCGGGCGGCGTTTTCCTGCACCTGCTCGGGGTCCTTGCGGCTGTCCATGGTGTCGCGCTGAAGCTGATCCTCCAGCTTCTGGGCCATGGTGCGCCCATTCACCGTGTCCGCCATTTTGTCCAAGGCCTCGATGGCGTGGGTGGCGGCGTTGGCGCGGTCGGCGCCGGACTGATACCGGAAGCTGGTCTTTTTGCCGTCCTCCTCCACCTTGCGGCTGTAGGCCATGGTGTCGTTGCGGGCGTTGCGGATGGCCTGGTCCAGGGAGATATTCTTGAGCTTTTCCCGCTGCTCGGGGCTGATGCCCTCGGTTTCGCCCCGGAGCAGACGCTTTTTATCCTGCAGATCCTGCAGGCTCCTCATCATCTGCTGGTGCTCGGCGGAGTTCTCCTTGCTGACGAACCAGCCGGTCTTCTCCCGGGCCAGGATCTCGATCTGACGGTCCAGATCCGCCTCCGCCTTCTTCACCGGATCCAGCGCCAGGGTCCGCTTCTCGGTCTCCGCCTGGAGCTTGAGATAGCCGGGGGTGGTGCGGTCCTGGGCGGGGGCGGCCTCCAGCACCTTGCGGAAGGCGGTGACGGTGGCGACGTCCAGATCCTTTCCCGAATACGTGGTTTCGTTGCCCTCTTTGTCGATGCGCCCGGTCTCCGCCTGGGCGTCCGCCTTGATGCGGTCGGCCTTTTGGATCAGCGCCTCGTAGTCAAAGCCGCCCTTGCCCACGGTGCTGTGCAGGAGCTTGTCGGTGGAAAGCTCGCTCTTCCAGTTCTTTTTGGCGAGCTTCTCCGCCAGGACGTTCATATCCATCTGATCCCTGTACCACACACCGGAAAGCGCCCATGGGAAGCGGCTTTGGGGCGGTTCGCCACCCCGGTTTTTCCCCCCGAAAGCGCCCGGAGAAAAGCCCGGCCCGGTCAATGATGCCACCACAGAACAAAAAGCACCCCGGCCAACTGCTCCGTCTCATAGGGCAACTATGTGACAGGTCGGCAAGCCGGTACGGAAAAGCAAACAGAAAACGAAAGCAACGAGTCAATCTTCGGGTTGGCTCGTTACTTTCTGTTCTCATTCGGCACGGGGTGGCCCGCCTCGATGCACCGCAGCCCCGCCAGCGGGGCGGTAAAATGGCCGTATTTGCTGATGACCACGCCCTCCGTCACGCTCCGGGGCAGCACGTCCACCAACGCCCCCGCTGTATGCGCCCGCTGCCCTCCGCCCCGAAGCGGCAGGCGGGAAGTCGATTTCAGTATCCACGATTGCTTCCGAAAAGTCAAGACGGAGAAGGCCGAAACGCCGCGCCTCCTTTCACTTTTCCTTGCGTTTTGACGGTAAACAGTTTATACTGATTTCAAACCAATTCAGGTTGCCATCGGGAGGTGATTTGCCATGCAGACCTACACGCCGCGTCCCAGAGAATATGCCCGGGAATGCATTGAGGCCTACATCCTGACACACGATCTCCGGGCGGGAGACAGTCTGCCGCCGGAGCGGGACATGTGCGCCATGTGGGGTCTGAACCGCAGCACCCTGCGCAGTGCCATTGCCCGGCTGACGGCGGCAGGTCGGCTGGTGTCCGTACAGGGCAGCGGCACCCGGATCGCCCCCCGGTTTCGCCGGACGCTTCAGGATCTGCAAAGCTTTTCCGACTATGCCGCCAGCGGCGGTTTTACGGCGGAGACGCGGCTGCTGTCCTTCTCCACCGTGGAGTGCGACAAGCACCTTGCCCGCCGGTTTCGCCGTGTGCTGGGGGAGAAGCTGTACCGCATCTCCCGTCTGCGTATGCTGAACGACACCCCCGTACTCATCGAGACGGCCTACATCCCGGTGGAGTTGGCCCCCCATCTGGAGGAGCACGACCTGGTAAACGGCTCTTTGTTTGCCGTGTTGGAGGAGGTCTATGGCCTGCGGCTGGATCACGGCGAGGAGAAGGCCAGCATCACTCTGGCCAATGCCGAGGAGGCCGCCCACCTGCATATCCGGCCCGGTGACGCCGTGTTCTGGATCGTCAGCCGCACCGACGCTCCCGACGGCACTACCGTGGAGTACTGCCGCACCGTGGCCCGCGGCGATGTGGTGGAGATGGCCGGCGTGCTACGCTGGCGCAGTGGTGAGGAGGACGAGCCATGAACGATGTAAATTACCGCTCCCCCCTTTATATCCAGCTCCGTGAGGTCATCCGCAGCAAAATTGAGGAGGGTGAATACCCCGCCGGCACCGCCATCCCCTCGGAAAATCAGCTCAGCGAGCAATACGGCATCAACAGAGTCAGCGTCCGCAGCGCACTGGCGGCGCTGGAAAACGAGGGGCTGCTGCGATCCGTACAGGGCAAGGGAGTGTTTGTATGCGGCGAAAAGACGGAACGGGAACTGGATACGCTGGGCGGCTACCGCCATACCATGAAGGAGCGCTCCCGGGAGGCAACCACCCGGGTACTGGTGAAGGCGCTGCGCAAGGCCGGCCCCTACTATGCCCAGGTGCTGGGTCTGCACCCCGACGACGACGTGTGGTTTGTCCGCCGCATCGATTACAGCGGCGGCGAGCCGGTGGCCCTGGAGGAGATCTATATCCCTTACGCCGTACTGCCCGGTCTGGAGGACATTGACATTCAGCTTTTCTCCATCTACGACGCCTATCTGTGGAACGGCGTGCAGCCCAGCCGCGGCCATCAGGTGCTGCGCCTCACCCATCTGGAGCCGTCGGTGGCCAAGCTGATCGATCTGCCGCCCCAACAGGCGGTGATGGAGTTCTCCTGCGTCACCCGGGACACCGGCGGACGGGTCATTGAATTTGCCCGCAACTATGTGCGCGGCGACAAGACCGAGTTCCGCGTACACTATACAAATTCCCAATTGGTATAAAATCGAATTATAATTATTCTGTTTAATTCCCCGAATATCTACCGGTATTCGGGGAATTTTGCGCTTTTTATATACAATCTGCACAGATTAATCGAGTTTTATACCGTCATATCAGAGAAAATTGCCCCTCTATCTTGAAAATGGTATGAAATATAAATATACTTGTTGTAACAAGGGTAAGCGACCCAGTACCCATCATAAGGAATGAGGTGATCGTTTTGGCGGATTCCATCGTTTCCCTGCGGCATGTGGACAAGTGGTATGGCGGCAATCACGTGGTCAAGGACATGAATCTGGAGATTCGGTCCGGCGAGTTTTTGACGTTGCTGGGCCCCTCCGGCTGCGGCAAGACCACCACGCTGCGGATGATTGCAGGCTTTGAGGACGCCACCACTGGCATCATAGAGGTGCAGGGCCAGCGGGTGGAGGAGAAGGAACCGTATCAGCGGGATGTGAACACAGTCTTCCAGAACTACTCCCTGTTCCCCCACATGACGGTGTATGACAACGTGGCCTATGGGCCCACCATCAAAAAGTGGCCCAAGGCGCAAATCAAGGAGCAGGTCACCAAAATGCTGGAGCTGGTGCAGATGGCGGGCTATGAAAAGCGGAAGCCCGACGCCCTCTCCGGCGGTCAGAAACAGCGTGTGGCCATTGCCCGCGCCCTGATCAACAATCCCCGTGTGCTGCTTCTGGACGAGCCTCTGGGCGCGCTGGACCTGAAGCTGCGCAAGCAGATGCAGA
>JAEEGI010016490.1_pt1 | contig 15255 bp, 12 predicted proteins | sample 8958751 | NCBI WGS metagenome assembly JAEEGI01 (sample SAMN16246545, study PRJNA631951) | gut metagenome | biome: gut microbiome; feature: rumen; material: KS-attached | host: Bos | place: Iran: Karaj | collected 2018-10
GAGCGTTTTTCAACAAAACGCCTTTGGATACTCTGTGAGCATCTTCGCGATCTGCTTGTAATTCCCGTGTTCATATTCGGCTCGATCAACGAGAAGTTCAAAAAACCGCTGCCCATAGGCATAGCTTTAGCTATACATGAGTTTATATGGAATCTGTTCTATGCCCTCAGAAAAGTTATTCCGCAGGAGATACAGAACGAGGTTATAGATTACAGCGAGTGGAAGTTCGGCTACCGCACAGAAGGCATGACGGGCGTTATGCAGGGGCTTGCGGCCAAGGTCGTGGGCACTTTCGGTACAATGATGAAATCCATTATTTATCAGATGATCGGCTACCGTCAGGGATTAAAACCGGGTCAGCAGACAGAGCGCACAGAATATCTTTTGTTCTTCTCGACTACGCTTCTTCCGATAATGACCGGAAGCCTCGGAATAATTCCGAAATTCTTCTATAATATAAATGAGAAAACACGCAAACGCATGTATGCGGAACTTGAAGAGCGCAGAAGAGAAATCGCTCAAAGAGTTAATGCCGATGAAAATGCCGATTCACCGGAAGAATAATCAGAAAATATTATAGCTGCAAATGCCGCCTGTTGCTTTAAAATGCGACAGGCGGTTTTTTAAACATCTTTCATAGAATACAGAAACAATAATTAAAAATATTGTTGAAATGTATTGAAAACGTTATTTTTATATGATATAATACTAAAGTATCTTAATAGGATAGAATAATGTTATTCTTTAAAGATTAGCGCTTAAAACTGAAATAAGGAGGATTCGTATGGCTAAAAAGACCAAAAAGGCTGAAGCAACAGATACGCCTGAAGTTATCGATGAAGAAAAAGCCGAGCGTGAAATGCCGAAGCACAGACGGTACGTCGGCAGCCGTGAAACCACGGCATATATTCTTTACGATATTGCTCAGTCTTTGAATCTTAACAGCAAAAGAACATACTTCGTTACAGACGTCTTTGTTATTGCTCTTAAATGGCAGACAATAATCAACGCCGTTGTAAGCGTTTGGGATATTATTAACGATTTATTCCTTGCGGCGCTTGTTGACAGAACAAACACAAGGTTCGGTAAATTCAAACCTTATCTTGTTTTGTATGCGGGGCCGGGTGCGGCGCTCGGAATTTTATTCTGGGCAATGCCTAAATTCTTCCCGGGTGCGGCGCCGGCGTATATGCCGAAAATTGTAATGTACTTTATCCTGAACATGGTGTCCAACCTGGTAACGAGTCTTTACAATATCGCCAAAACCGGTATTCTGGCCACCATCACGCCTGACACACTTGACAGAACACGTCTTATCAACCAGGCAAACCTTATTTCCAGCCTTGTAGAAAATATCCCCAAGCAGTTGATTACGATCTTCATCGACCTTGTTAACAGAGAGGTCATGAAAATCAAGATGACAACGCTGTTTGTTTCAATGGGCGTTGTAACTGCCGCCGCGTCAAGCGCGCTGGGATTCTACTTTGCGGTTATCTTTAAAGAAAGAGTTCTTCAGTCCGTTGAAAAACCGTCGCAGAAAGAATCTTTAACGTCTATATTCAGGTCAAGGCCGCTTATGCTGCTTGCTATTTCCGACCTGTTGTCGGCGTTCAGTATCAGCACGGATCTTTCACTGTACTATATCAACGTTCTTAACTTCTCTTCGGCAGAGCTTGTTGTCGGCATACCGGGCATGCCTGTTACATACCTGAGCTATGCTTACGTTAATAAGCTTCGCGAAAAATTCTCAACAAAGCTTTTATGGATCGTCGGCGATCACATGGGCGGATTCCTGCTTTTGCTTGTATATCTGTTCGGCTCCATCAACAAGAATTACAAGAAGACGTGGGTCATGGTATTCACTTTCATGGCGCGCGAAACCTTGTGGAATACGGTTTACGCTTTGCGCAAGGTTGTTCCTCAGGAAATTGCCAACGAAGTTATCGACTACGGCGAATGGAAGTACGGTTACAGAACAGAAGGTATGACCGGCGTTATCAAAGGTCTTGCAAGCAAGATCGTCGGCTCATTCGGCACCGTTCTTTCAACGGTTATGCTTCAGCTCATCGGTTACAGACAGGGTCTTAAACCCGGTCAGCAGAGCGAGCGTACAGAGTACCTGCTGTTTATGACAACAACGCTTCTTCCCGTTGTTACCGGTTTTATGGGCATTATCCCGAAATTCTTCTATAATATCGATGCAAAAACCCGCAAGAGAATGTATGCGGAGCTTGCAGAGCGCAGAAGCGAAATCGCTCAGACTCTTAATACAGAAGAAACTGTTGAAGCAACAGAATAATCATCATATATTAAAGCTGCCGCTTTTGCGGCGGCTTTTTTACTAAAGGAAGATACAATGGAAAACATCGGATTATATATTCACATTCCGTTCTGCAAAAGCAAGTGCCCTTACTGCGATTTTTATTCAGCGGTGAACAAAAGTGAAACGTACGATATTTACACCGAAGCGCTTATAAAATCAATCGGCTTGTGGCATAAAAAGCTGTGCCGCACAGCGGATACATTATATATTGGCGGGGGCACGCCGTCGCTTTTAGGTGGTGAAAGAATTGCGCGGATAATCGACGCTGCAAAAGTTTTCGGCAGCTTTAAAGAAGTGACCGTTGAGTGCAACCCCTCCTGTGTTCAGGAAGATTTCTTTAAAATAATCGCCGCATCCGGGGCTGACAGAATTTCGCTCGGGCTTCAGTCTGCTGTGGAAAGCGAAAGAAAATCGCTCGGCAGACTTTCTGGCAGAAAAGAAATAGAAAAGTGCATCAAAGACGCGCAAAACGCAGGGATAAACAATATATCGGTTGACGTTATGCTCGGAATACCTGGGCAGACAAAATCGAGCTTTGACGAAACCGTGGATTTCTGCATTTCCTGCGGGGCAAAGCATATCAGCGCCTATATGCTTAAGTTGGAGGAAGGCACATACTTTTATAAAAACAGGCATAAACTTGATCTGCCTGATGACGATTTTACCGCGGATATGTATCTTCATATGGTGTCGCGCTTTGAAAACGCGGGATTTTTACAGTATGAGATCTCGAATTTTTCTTTGCCCGGTTTTGAAAGCAGGCACAACCTGAAATACTGGAACTGCGAAGAATATCTCGGCATCGGGCCCGCCGCGCACTCATTTATTGACGGCAGACGCTTTTATTATGAGCGCGATACAGCCGCATTTATCGGCGGAGCGGACACTGTCCCGGACGGCGAGGGCGGCACCGCGGATGAATATATAATGCTGCGGCTGCGGCTGAAGGCGGGGCTTGATCTTGATGAAATGAAAGCAAAATATCCGGATGAGGATTATGAATATATTGCGCAGAAAGCAAAGCTTTTTTCAGAAAACGGGCTTGCGGAATTTGACGGAAAACGGCTTTGCCTGACTTCGAAGGGCTTTCTTATATCCAATGAAATAATAGAAAAACTCATCTTTTAATTAAAATTTACATAAAATACCAAATATTAATCAAATAAAATAGTTGACAAAATTAAAAACTATGTTATGATATATACGAATAGTTTTACACTTCAGTGTGAATAATATGTGAAAGGAGAATATATCATGAAAAGAGTTATTGCGGCTCTTGCAGCGGTACTTGCTATCGGCGCTTCAACTTTAACGGTTTTTGCAGCTCGCAGCCCGGGAGCGCTTCCCGAAGATCAGGAGGATCAGGATAAGGATAAGAACGTTTCTCCTAATACCGGATATTCTGTATTGGCAGAGGCCGGAGCTATTGCAGCTGTTGTTTCTTGTTCGGCAGCAGGCATCGTGCTTTCAAAAAAGGTTAAATAATGAAGCATAAAAGCTCCGGCTTTACCGGAGCTTTTTTGTTTTGCTTTTTTACAGTTATTTGATTGATTTGGAGTATAGCAAATGGAATATGAATATGATCAGCGCAACAAAAAAAGAGCGCAGAAAGTATTGCTTATAATTCTGGCTGTTCTTTTGTTTATTGTATGTGCCGGCGGAGTAGTTTATCTTGTCTGGATTTATTATAACAATTACATGGCGCAGAGCACTTACGAAAGCATAGCGGACAGTTATGTTGAAGAGGCACCTGTCCAAAGCACGCTTGAAAAAAATCCCGTTGACTTTGTTTCTTTAAAAGAGATAAACGAGGATGTATATGCGTGGATTAATGTACCGAACACTAAAATAGATTACCCGATAGTTCAGAGCGAGCAGACGGATTATTATTTAAGACGTTCAATTTACAAAAAATATCTGCTTGCCGGCTGTATTTACACCAACAGTGTAAACAAAAAGGATTTTTCCGACCCTGTTACCCTTGTGTACGGTCACAACATGCGTAACGATACGATGTTCAACATGCTTCATAAATTTGAGGATAAGGACTTCTTCGACGCCAACGAATTCTTTTATATTTACCTTCCGGGAAGGAAGCTGACTTACAGGATTCTTTCTTCTTTGAAATACGACAACAGAAGGATAACGACTGCGTTCGACTTTTCAAAAAAAGAGGATATTGAGGATTTCCATTACAGCATTCTCAACCCGAAGTTTGAATTGTTCAATTCAAGGGATTTTGAAGTTACAACGGACGATAAAATAGTAACGCTGAGCACCTGCTTTGCCAACAAGCCGGCTTACAGGTACTTAGTGAACGGAGTGTTAGTTAAAGATGAGCCAACCCAATAATTCAGACAGCAGCAACAGCAACAAGGATATGCCTTACGTTTTCGGTTATACAAAAGACCATAACGAAAGCTATTCTCTATCACCGGAGGATGCGGCGTCTTATTATCATGAGCATCACCATTCATCCGGCAGTTCGTCATCTCGCCGAAGTTCGTCGTCTTCCGGTTCCCGTTCGCACAGGAGCGGATCGTCGAAGTATAATTACAGCAAGTCATCTAAAAAAACCGACAATAAAAAAATTGCCGAGCTGAGCGAAAAATATTCCGACAACACCGATAAAAAAGAGCAGATAAAAGAAATTCAGAAGCGGATAGATAAAAGAAACAAAAAAAGCAAAGCCACAAAAATTATTTTGGGAATACTTCTTTTTATTTTCCTGCTTATTATAGTTGCGGCGGTTTCGCTGCTTGTTATGATGCAGACCGGAAAAAAACGACTGCTTGATTATGACGATGCGGTTATTGAAACCGTTGAAGAAGCCGAGTCCGAAGATGACGGTAAAATAATCTACTACAAAGGCAAAAAATACAAGCTGAATGAAAACATCACTTCGATAGCCTGCCTCGGTGTAGATAAAGCCGAGCTTGACCAGCATGGAATCGTCGGTTCGGCAGGTCAGGCGGATACCATAATGGTAGTTGCTTTTGATACTGCGACGGGTCTTGCAAAAATCATCCCCATTCCCAGAGATACCATCGGCGAAATCGACGTTTACGACAAGGACGGGGACTTCATGAGAAAAGAGCAGACGCAGATATGTCTTGCGTTCGCTTACGGCGACGGAGGAAAAACAAGCTGTGCCAACGTGGTGTCAAGTATTCAAAAGGTTATGTTCGGCATTCCGATCAAATCATACGCGGCGCTTGACCTTGCGGGCATCAGCGTTCTTAACGATGCAGTCGGCGGTGTTACCGTTACTCCCGAGGATTCCTTTGCAAAGTTCAAAGCAGGGCAGACCGTAACGCTCCACGGTAACGATGCTGTTGCGTTTGTCAGATCGCGTGACACAAGAAAGCTGGATTCAAATATCAACCGTATGAGTCACCAGATGACTTATGTCAAAGCGTTTACAAGCGTAACGGTTAAGAAAGCCACAAATGATTTTTCGATAGTCAGCAATCTTTACAACACAGCAATGGATTATTCCTATACAGACATCAGCCTGAGCAAGGCGCTGTATCTTGCAACAAGGTTCCTTTCGACTCAGAACAAAGATTTTATGACGATCACCGTTCCGGGCAAAACCGTGGAAGGCGACGACGGCTATGCCGAGTATATAATCGACAAAACGCCGTTCTTTGAAGAATTGCTTTCCGTTTATTATACGGTTATAGGAACTTATTAAACAAAATAAAAAGAAACGGGGCTGTCGCATTTTGCGACAGCCCCGTTTTGTTGTCATAATATAAGAGCTTTTTAATTATATATATTTATGCAACGCTCTTTTTAAGAATCATAAGCGCGTCGGTGCTGTTGTAAAAACCGTCCGAATTCATATCGGCATATTTTTTTTGTTCGGCGGTAAGCGTTATGATTTTAACGGAATGGTTAAGCAAAAGCAGCGCGTCGGAAGAATTGACTTTTCCGTTATCGTCAACGTCGCCGAGCTCTCTTTTCGGCTGAGCGGCGTTAATTATTTCTATTTCATAAGTTGCGGAATGCTTTGTGTCCGACGGGAAATAAATCTGAATAGTGTTTTTGCCTATAAAATACGGCTTGCCTTTGTAGGGAATGGCATAAATGTTAGGCTTATATATTTCATCTTTCTGCGTTTCTTTGTAAGCGACAGTTCTTTTTGATCCGTCTGAATAAGTGATCTCCACTTTAAGACCTGTCAAATCTACACATCCTCTTTCGGGCAGAGCGCCGCTGAACGGATGGTATAAAAAGCTTATTAAAGTCGGGTCTTTTCTCCATGAAATTGTGGTTTCGTCTGTGCCGTTATCGGACTGCACCCATTCGCCCCAGTCCCAGTCGGTGCCCTTGTAAAACTTCAGTTTGTCCGGCAGTTTGACTATGGTCATTGAAACGGGCGTCGGGTTAGCCGCGAGCGCGAATATCGCGTTGAACGGAACAACCGCGATTATCAGCGCAGACAGTATGCAGATAATTCTTTTTAAACTTTTCATAAATATCCCCGTACCTTTCTGAACATTTCCGTTTGATGGTTTTAAAAGGTTTTTTTCATTATAGCACTTCAAACCGAATTCTGTCAATCAAGTAAAGAATTAATCGTATCTTTTTTTACAAAATTTACATTCCCGTAATAACATTGAAAGTAAAAATCTTTTTCTTCAACAGAAAGACTGTCGCTGAAAACAGGGCAGCCGGATTCTTTTACCGTAAAGTTTTTCATGCTGGAAGGGAAAGCAAGCGTTGCCTGAATGCGGCGTATATTCTTTAAAAGCTGCTGCGCGGCGGCAGATTTCTGAACGTCGGGCTCGGCAGCTTCAGCAAGCATGGAAAACCTCTGCGGCAGAATTTCGGAAAAATGCTCGGCAAGGTAAGTTATGCACACAGCGAGCACATGAAGCTTCGCGCCGTAAGAATCGGAAAAGAAGGATGCCGTTCTGTATGCGGCGGATTCCCATGAATAATTACCGCTGTTGACGTATGAAACATATGCGCCGTACATCGCGCTGCACAGGTTTTCTCTTGCGGAAATTTCGCCCCGGAACGCGGGCATAATGCTGCGGTAGATTTCAGCAAACGCTTTCTGCGCGGTGAATCTTACAAAACGATCGTCGGCGCACACAGCCGCTTCAAGCGCAAGCGTCATCATGCCGAGCGCGTCATAAGCCAGACCGAGAGAATCCGCATTTGTGATAAAACGAGGGTCGATTATACAAATTTCCGGCATCTTTTTATAAAGAAAAATATCGAGCGTGTTGTATTCATACAGGTGAGTCGGCGCCGTTGAAACAACAGAAACATACGGAATTTCCGTTATGCGCGAAATCGCGGCGGCGCAGTCCTGAACAAATCCGGAGCCGACGGCAATAACGCTTTCGGGCATTTCTCTGTTTGCGTAAGCGTATGCCATTTTAAAAAGACTTTCAGGATTTTGCGAAGCCATAAGCTCTGCGCCGGTCATAATTGATCTGAAAGAGTTGCAGATTTCCTGTGCGGCGTAAAATGCCGAAAAGGGTCCGGAATCGGAAATTATCAGCACCCGTGAATAATCTTTGCCGAATACTTTATCAAGTGCGCCTGTTCCGCAATAAATCTCATGCGGAAAAAACAAACTGTACATAGTTTCATCTCCGTGTTGGTATTTGTATTATTATGGCTGTTTGTTTTAAAAAAACACTTGATAAAATTTTCATAAACTGTTATTATATACTAAATGAGGTTTTATAGCTATGTGCGCGTTTATGACGTATGCCTTATTTGCCGCGGGGGTAATCCTTCTTGTAAAATGCGGGGATGTTTTTGTTGATTCATCATCTTACTTTGCAAGGGCAACGGGAATTCCCGATTTCATCGTAGGCGCAACTGTTGTTTCTTTCGGCACCACATTGCCGGAAATAATAGTTTCGTCAATGGCCGCTTATGACGCAAGGAAGCTTTGCGGATACGGTCTTTATGAAAAAGCGGCGGAAAAAGTCGGTATGGCTGTCGGCAACGGCATAGGCTCGGTTACGGCAAACACTGCGCTTATTCTGGCGCTGAGTATTATTTTTATGCCCGTAAGGGTGGACACCGTGTTTTTTAAAAAGGCAGTGATACTCATTTCGGGCGTTTTGTGCCTTTGGTGCGTTACCTCGTTTACGGGCGAGCTTCGTTTGTGGGGCTCGGTGCTGCTGACAGCGATATTTATTATCTTTATGACGGAAAACGTTATCAGTTCAAAAGCGAAAAAGAATAGTATTGAGGATTTGCCGCAGACAGACAGAAAATCATTTGCCGTCAATCTTATAAAGATTCTTTTCGGAGCGGCCGGTATAATGCTCGGCTCGCATCTGCTTGTAAAACACGGCAGTGAAATTGCGTTCAGAGCAGGCGTTTCAGAATCGGTGATAGGCATTACCGCTGTTGCCGTTGGCACGTCTTTGCCGGAACTTGTAACAACCATCAACGCTATGATCAAAAAGCAGGCGTCGCTTTCTGCGGGCAATATAATCGGCGCCAATATAATTGATATTACGCTGATTCTTCCCATTTCGTCATTTGTTTATTCCGGCAGTCTGCCTGTTTCCGCAGCGAATACTGCGCTTGATTTTCCCGTGTGTATTCTGGTTACGCTGGCGGCGCTTGTGCCGGCGCTTATAAAAAAACGGTTTTTCCGTTTGCAGGGAATTGTTTTACTTCTCGTTTATTCGATATATATTGCCGCGGTGTGTGTTTTGTAGAGTTTTAAGCGGCAGCGGAGGTTAAATTTATGCAAAAAAAGAATGTAAGAAACGCTCTTGTAATAGTTAACCCGAAAGCGGGTAAAATAAGGGTTCGCTCCCAGGTGCTTGACCTCACAAAGCTCAGCTCAAGCGGCGTTGCGCCCACAATGTACGCCACAACCGCAAGGGGAGACGCAGTAAAATTTGCCGCCGAAATGTCGGAAGATTATGATATGATAATTGTGCGCGGGGGCGACGGTACTTTTAACGAAACGGTCAACGGACTTATGAAAGCAGGCGTAAAGAAACCGATAGGCTACATCCCTTCCGGTACAACAAACGACCTTGCAAAAGCGCTCGGAATACCAAACAATACCCGCCAGGCTATGGATATTATCATCGGCGGTAATCCCGTCCCGCACGACATAGGTCTTTTAAACGACGAAAGATATTACACTTACATAGCATGCTTCGGCGCGTTTACAAGCGCATCTTACAGAACCCCGCAGGAAAAGAAAAATGCGATGGGTCACCTTGCCTATATGCTTGAAGCCGTTAAATGTATTAAAGAAATCAAGCCCATACACACAAAGGTAATTATAGACGATAACGAAGTGATTGAAGAAGACATGGTTTACGGCGCGGTCAGCAACTCGACGTCCGTCGCCGGCGTTATGAAGCTGGATATGAATATAGTCGATTTTTCAGACGGCAAGTTTGAAGTTATGCTCGCTAAAAATCCGGGCACGGCAAAGCGCTGGAAAGACGCTCTCTGGGCGGCAAAAACCGTAAATTATTCAAAGACAGACTGCATATTGTTCAAGCAGTGCAGAAAGGCTGAATTCTTTTTTGACTACGACGTTCCGTGGACGACCGACGGCGAATACATAAACGGAGGAAAACACGTCACGGTCGAGGTAAAGCATCACGCTATTGAGATTTACAGATAAAATACAGAAAAAATTGAGGAAGTCGAAACCGGCTTCCTCTTTTTTATACAAATCGGTGTTTTTTGGTTTAACATATTGTTAAAAAACGGTTATAGGGAACGCATAAATGCGTTCCGCGGCTCGCATGTATGCGAGCCCTACTTGTTCAATAATAATAAAATATGTTCATGCAACAATAGAAGCAGTTTTCTTATAAAACTTAACCCCGGAAGTCAGTTCTGAACTTACTTTCGGGGCAATATCTTTTTGTTTATTTTTCTCTCTTCAGTCTGAAGTCTACTGAGCGTTTTAGGTATTCAAGGTATTCCTCATCGCGGCACATGGCTTTTGACGGAGCGTCCGAAAGCTTTGCAACCGGTCTGCCGTTGACATACTGAAGCTTGATTACTATGTTAAGCGCGTCCTCGTATGTATCGTTTGAAACAAACGTGCCAATTCCGAAAGAAACCTTTGTTTTTTCACGGAAGTAATCATAAAGTTCCTGCGCAGTATCAAAATCAAGGCTGTCGCTGAAAAGCAGAAGCTTGGTCCTGGGGTCAACGCCGTAGCTCTTGTAGTGAGCTATCATCTTTTCGCCCCATTCGTACGGATCCCCGCTGTCGTGACGCACGCCGGAATAGTTGTTTACCATCGAACGGTTGAAGTCGAGCAGGAAAAGGTCGGTCGTAATTGTGTCCGTCAGCGCCGTTCCGTTGTCGCCTTTGTATTCGTCATACCAGTCCTGCATGGCGTAGTGGTTTGTATAGGCAAGCGGAATATAATCTATGCCCTGGTACATCTGCACAAACTCGTGAGCGTAAGTTCCTATCGGCTTTATGTTGTATTTCATCGCAAGGTAAACGTTTGAAGTTCCCACGCAGTTTTTGGTTTCGGCAACAAGGCGGCGGACTACTTCGTCCTCCCACTCGCGTGAAAGCCTGCGTCTGCATCCGAATTCGGCAAAAGTGAATGTATATTTGCCGTTGTTCATCTCTTTTATCTTTTCATTAAGACGTTCTTCCGCAGATTTTCTTAACTTGCCGTAATCAAATTTCATTCTGAAATAAACTTCATTTATGATTTCAAGCAGATAAATTTCAAACTGCATTGCGGAAAACAGAGGACCGTCCACAACAACGGAAAGCTCGCCGTTTTCTTTAAGTTCTGCCGTCACATAGTCACGGATAGGATGCCACAGACGCAGAAATTCGACATAGTCGTTTTTGATAAAGCGGATTGAACGCAGGTAGTCAAGTTCCTCCTCGGTAAAGCGGATGGAACAAAGGTGGTCTATCTGCTCGTTGATTTCCTGCACCATTTCAGGTGTGAATACAATGTTTTCATTGCGGCATTTAAAATAATACTGACCGCATAAATCCGTATGTTTGTGAAAAATCACCTGATCCATATTGAATTTATAAAGATCCGTATCAAGCAGCGACGCAACAATAGGCTCAAATTTCATGGCAGTCAATCCTCCGGTTTGATTTTAATATCTATATTGGGGTTAAAAGACGGCATCAGTTTCATTTTAAACAGGTTTATTCTGTGCCTGCGGTCAATATTCTCTTTTTTTGCCGCATCGTCAATAATTCCCTCACGGATATATCTGTCAAGCTCCGCATAAGTGAAGCCCAGATTTTCCTCATCGGTTTTGCCGCACAGCCCGTCAATCGGCACTTTATCCACCAGCACGTCGGGAAGACCGAGCACCCTGCCTATCGCCTTGACTTCCTGCACGGTGAGGTTTGCGCACGGGCTGAAATCACCCGCGCCGTCGCCGTAGCGTGTGGCATAACCGACCCAGTCTTCGGAAAGGTTGCATGTATTTGCGACCCTGCCGTTGTGGCTTTGCGAAACAGCGTAGAGTGTGGACATCCTTATTCTCGGCGGCAGATTTTCACGGCTCTGCTTTGAAAGCTCAAACGGAATGCTTCCCGTAAGTCCGTCAACAGCGTCTTTAATATTAACAATAAAATGCTTTATTCCAAGGTGGCTGACAAGCAGCTTTGCCATATCTATATCGTGCTGCTCGCCGTTCGGCATCAGCACGCCGATAACGCGGTCCTTCCCCAGCGCCTCAACGCACAGCGCGGCAACAACGGAGCTGTCTTTCCCTCCGGAAATACCTACAACCGCATTGCAGCCGGGGCCGTTTTCGTTAAAAAAGCCGCGTATCCATTCAACACATTCGTTTTTTACTCTTTGAGCGTTAAACATATTTTTTACCTTTTCCTGAAATTATTTTATATACTATAACATTTTTTGCAAAAAACATCAATATTTTTCTTTGATATATTATTGTTTGTGAATGGTTTTTTTATTGACAAAACAACAAATATGGCATATAATTTTGTTATATAATTAACAAACAGTGATTACGATAGTTTCTTGTGAGGTAGTTCTTTATGATTAAAAAATTTGTTTCGGTTCTGTTAAGCCTTACCGTATTGTTTGCGGTGCTTGTTCCGTCGTTTTCCGTGCTTGCGGATGATGAATGCGGCTGCGGCAATTCGCCTATAATCTACGTTATAGGCAGAACGGACATTTTTGATAATCCCGAGTCGAATGACAGAAAAGTCATCCCGTCCTTGTCGATTGAGCAGTTAATGCCGCAAATCAAGGACATTCTGCCTTACTGGGCAAAAGCTGTGTTTCTGAATCAGTGGAAGCCGTTCAATCAGAAAATGATGGATGTGCTCATGCCTTATTTTGAAGGATATGCCATAAATCCCGACGGAACGGTTACAAACGGAACAGGCGTTTTATACAAATGGTCGGAATCTTCAATTTCCAAAAATCATACAAGCGGCAACCCTTACACTTACAGATTTGAGTATGACGCGCGTATTTCGCCTATGGTGATCGCCGACGATCTGAACGATTATATCGAGGCGGTAAAGCGCGTAACCGGTCACAGCAAGGTTTCAATAATCTGCCGCTGTGTAGGCGTAAACTATACTTTTGCATATTTGTATAAATATCAGGAACCGATAGATTACGCGGGGATTGACTCAATTATTCTTTATAATTCTTCGTTTAACGGAATCGAGCTGCTTGAAGACGCATTCAGCGGGAAGATCGATTACAACAATTATGCCACCGAGCTTTTCCTTGATAATCTTTCTCTTTCAACGGGCAACGCCCTGCTTGACGAGCTGCTGCCGCCTACAATAGAGATGATCAATAACACATACGGCATAAAGATTACAACCTGGGCAGTTCAGAATTTTTACAATCACATTAAAAATACGCTTATAGTTGATTTCCTTCGCCAGACGTTCGGCACAAGCCCCGGCTGGTTCAGCATGGTTAATGAAAATTACGAAGAGGCGAAAGACTATATTTTCTGCAAAGACGGCGATGAAGAAACATATTCCGTCATTCTTGAGCAGATGGACGATTTCCACTACAACGTTCAGGCGAGAGCCGTTGAGATGATAGAAGATATGCAGTCAAACGGGGTTGACATTTCCGCAATCTGCAAATACGGCTCGACCACCTATCCGTTCAGCGAAAGGAACGAGTACCTTAACGACAACCTTATAGGGCTGAAAAAGCAGTCTTACGGCGCAACGTGTTCAAAGGTTGATTCCACCCTCGGCAGAACGTATATTGAAAAGAGAACAGCGGAAGGATACGGCGATTATATTTCTCCGGACGGTCAGGTTGACGCGTCAACGGCTCTTCTGCCGGAAAAAACGTGGTATATTAAATTCTATCCGCACAACAGTTTTTATGACGCAATCAATCCGCTGCTCAACATGATATGCAGAGGAGATAACGTTACCGTCGATACAGATGAAAACTGGAGCCGATTCCTCGTTATTGAAGACAAGTATCAGCGTCCTGTAAAAATGACTGCGGAAAACTGCGACCCTGACGGCGCTATAACACACGATGGCGACGATACCGTAAAATCAAACATCTTCACCCGTATGTCAGCGTTTTTCAAATGGAATATTACCGTTATAAAAATACTGATAAACACATATCTGGTTAAAAATTAAGTATTGAAGGCAATAACGCTTAACTCGTTTAGGCGTTATTGTCATATAATATACAAAATTCAGGTTTAAATAAGGTAAAAATCATTAAAAACAGAAAAAATTTAAAATTATTATTGCAAAAATAAATTAATAGTGTATAATATTAGTTGGTTTTGGGTTGATAAGTGCATGCATATGTTCATTTTTTGCCGCAATTATTAGTTTTTTGAACAAGAGCCGGTGTTAGTATGAATAAAAAAGAATTTGAAATAATGAGATACCTGTGTGAGAACCATTCATCGCTTACACAGCGTATTATATCGGAAGAAACAGGCGTATCACTCGGAACAATCAATAAGATGCTTCTGGAGTTTCAGCGCCGTGACTGGATCGACGCGGATTATCATGTGGTCCATATGGGTTATGAGGCTATGGAGCCTTACAAGGTTAAGAACGCCATAATCCTTGCCGCAGGCATGAGCACAAGGTTTATACCTGTTTCATACGAGCTTCCCAAGGGGCTGATTTCGGTAAAGGGCGATATCATGATAGAACGTGAGATTCGTCAGCTTCAGGAAGCGGGCATTCAGGAAATAGTCGTTGTGGTCGGCTATATGATGGAAAAGTTTTTTTACCTGCGCGATAAGTATAACGTCAAGCTTGTTGTCAACAACGAATTTGCCACAAAAAACACTCACAGCAGCATATATGTTGCGCGCGACTACCTGAGCAACACATATATCCTTTGTTCGGATAACTATTATCCCGAGAATATGTTCCATCAGTATGAATACAGAGCGTTTTACTGCTCAATATTCTTAACGGGAATCAGCTATGTTGAACGCGCGTTTTCTTATGATTCTGACGGTTTGATTTATGATACCAACAAACCTTCGCACGATCAGTGGATAATGTACGGTCACGCTTATTACGACCAATCTTTTACAGAAAAATTCAAGCCTGTTCTTGAAAGCTATTTCGGCAAACCCGGCGTTGACGGAATGTACTGGGAAAACGTATGGGCAGAAAACGTAAAGGATATTCCTATGTGGATACAGAAATGCGATTCATCGCAGATTCTGGAATTCGACAGCGTTGACGAACTGAAAGCATTTGACCCCGGATATATTTACAACAACAAAGTCAAGGTGTTTGAGAATATCTGCCGCGTATTGAATTGCGAGATAACAGATATTGACGATATGGAAGTCATCAACAAAGGCCTTAACAATCAATCCTTTAAATTCAGTGTTCACGGTAATTATTATATTTACCGCCACCCCGGCGCGAATGCTTCCGGAGTTATAGACAGAAAAAAGGAAGCGGCG
>JAEEGI010016493.1_pt1 | contig 15253 bp, 12 predicted proteins | sample 8958751 | NCBI WGS metagenome assembly JAEEGI01 (sample SAMN16246545, study PRJNA631951) | gut metagenome | biome: gut microbiome; feature: rumen; material: KS-attached | host: Bos | place: Iran: Karaj | collected 2018-10
CGAGGCCTGCATCCGCTACCAGCGGGTGCTCACGCCCAACATCTACAACGGCTACGGCACCACCGAGACCTTCTGGAACACCTTCCTGCGGCCCTTCGACCTGCCGGACAACGCCGGCACCGCCGGCGCCTCCTGCGTCGACGACGACGTCCGCGTGGTCAAGATCCACGAGGACCGCAGGACCGAGCCCGACGAGCTCGTGGCCATGGACGGCCGCGAGGTCGGCGAGGTCATCATCTGCTCTCCCGCCAAATCGCCCTATTCCTACACCGACAACCCCGCCCAGACCGAGGAGAAATACTACAAGGGATTCCTCTACACGCACGACCTCGCCACCTGGGACGGGAACCGGTTCATCACCATCATCGGCCGCCTGGACGACATGATCATCTCCTCGGGCGAGAACATCTACCCGACCGAGATCGAGGCCGTCCTGAACAAGCACCCCAAGGTCAAGGACTGCATCGTTACCTCCGTGCCGGACAAGATCCGCGGCCAGATCGTCACCGCCTACATCGTCCGCGCGGACGACTCGCTCACCTGCGAGGAGCTCGACGCCTTCTGCAAGCAGAGCCCGGACGTGTCCAACTTCAAGCGTCCCCGCTACTACCGCTTCGTGCCGCAGATCCCCTTCAACGCCACCGGCAAGAAACTCCACGTCCGGATCAAGGAGATCGCCCTCGAAGACCTCAAGAACGGCCTTCTCTACAGGGTCTGAGCCACCTGTCAAGTAAAACCTGCAAAAACGAAAAAGAACGTATGAAACTCATCGGAACCGGCAGCGCCCTGCCCAAGCGGCAGGTCTCCAATGACGATATCTCCCAATTCCTGGACACCAACGACGCCTGGATCTGCCCGCGCACGGGCATCCGCTCCCGCCACGTCATCTCGGACGAGCGGCTGGAAGACCTCGGCGTCGAAGCGGCGCAGAAGGCCCTGGACATGGCCGGCCTCGCGCCCTCCGACATCGACTTCTTCATCTGCTCCACCGTCGTCAACGAATACATGACCCCGGGCCTGAGCTGCGTCATCGCCCACAAGATGGGCATCACCTGCCCGATGATCGACATCAACTGCGCCTGCCCGGGCTTCATCTACGCGATGGACATCGCCGAGACCTATTTCCTGGCCGGCAAGGTGCAGAACGTCCTGATCGTCTGTGCCGAGGAGCCCACCCGGATGACCTCCTGGGAGGACCGCAGCACCTGCGTGCTCTTCGGCGACGGCGCCGGCGCGGCCGTCTTCACCCGGGGCGACAAGCTCAAGGCCGTCAAGCTCAACGCCGAGCCCTCCCCCGACAAGATCTGCGAATACCGCCGGCTGATGCCCACCCCCTACGTCACCAAGGAGGAAGAGGACACACCCCTGCTGATGAAGGGCCGCGAAGTCTTCCGCTTCGCCGTGACCACCTCCACGCGTGACATCCGCGAGCTCCTGGACCGCTGCGGCCTCTCCATCGGCCAGGTCGGCTGGTTCATGATCCACCAGGCCAACATGCGCATCATCGACGCCATCCGCGAGGACCTGGGCGTCGACGGGGCCCGCTTCCCCACGAACATCGCCGACCACGGCAATTCCTCCTCCGCCTCCTGCCCCATCCTGCTGGACGAGTGCAACCGGAAAGGGATGTTCAAGCCGGGCGACATCCTCGTCTTCAGCGCCTTCGGCGCGGGTCTGCTGTCCGCCGCCGCCGTGTTGGAGTGGTAGGAAAAATAATGTAACTTTGCACGGCAATGGAGAACCGAAGAGTGGTTATCACCGGCATGGGCGTCATCTCCCCCGTGGGCAACGACGTCGATACCTTCTGGAAGAACCTTGTCGCAGGCGTCTGCGGCATCGGATTCATCCGTGAATTCCCAACGGATGACCTCCCCGTCAAGATAGCCGGCATGGTCCGGGATTTCGATCCGTCCGCCTATGGGATGGACAAGGGGTTCGCCCGCAAGCAGGACCGCTTCACGCTCTACGGCGTGGCCGCCGCCTGGCAGGCCATGCACGATGCCGGCCTCTCGGCCGACGGCGGCGAAGCCAACATCGACCCCGGCCGGCTCGGCGTGTACGTGGGCAGCGGGATCGGGGGCTTCGAGACGCAGTACCGCGAAGCGGCCAAGATGGTCGAAGACCCCTCCGGGCAGTGGATTTCACCGCTGCTCATCCCCACGATGATCAGCAACATCGCCGCCGGGCACATCGCCATCCGGCACGGCGCCACGGGGCCCTGCCTGGACATCGTGACCGCCTGCGCCACCTCCTCCCACTGCATCGGCGAAGCCCTGCGCGCCATCCGGCACGGCTACGCCGACGCCATCATCGCCGGCGGCTGCGAGCACATGGTCACCCCGCTCGGCATCGCCGGATTCGCCAACGCCAAGGCACTCAGCCGCTCGGAAGACCCGCAATACGCTTCCCTGCCCTTCAACGCCAACCGCGGCGGCTTCGTCATGGGTGACGGCTCCGCCGTCCTCATCCTCGAGGAGCGCGGGCACGCCCTGAAGCGCGGCGCCCGCATCTACGGCGAGATCGTCGGCTACGGCAACACCTGCGACGCCCACCACGCCACCGCTCCGCGTCCCGACGGCACGACCCAGGCGGAGTGTATCCGCATCGCCCTGCAGGAAGCCGACTACGACCCGCGGCACGACAGCCTCTACATCAACGCCCACGGCACCGGCACGCACCTCAACGACCTCGCGGAGACGCAGGCCTACAAGCTCGCCCTCGGGCAGGACGCCTACCGCGCGCACATCTCCTCCATCAAGTCGATGACCGGTCACATGTTCGGCGCAGCCGGCGCGGCGGAAGCCATCACCACGGTGCTGGCGCTGCGCGAAGGCGTCGTGCCGCCGACCATCCACCTGGACGCGCCCGATCCCGAATGCGACCTGGACTACACGCCCAACAGCGCCGTCCGCTCCGCGCTCACGCTCGGCATCTCGGACTCCCTCGGCTTCGGCGGCCACGACGCCTGCCTCGCCTTCCGCCCCTGTCAAGCATCATAAACACACCCTTTATATCCGAACAGACAAAAATGTACAACCTCACCGCCAACGACAGTTTCCTGAAGACGTTCCAGCGCGCCATCCTCGAATGCTGGGACAAACCCGCCATTGAAGAATACAAGTCCTCGAGCATCACCTATGGTGAGCTCGCCGCCGAGCTGGACAAGACCGTCCGGTTCTGGAAGGCGGCCGGCCTGCAGGCCGGGGACAAGATCGCCATCAACGCCCGCTCCAGCGCAGGCTGGGGCAAGACCTTCTTCGCCGCCCAGACCGGCGGCTTCGTGGCCGTGCAGCTTTTCAACGGTTTCACGCCCGCCGACACGATGCAGCTCGTGAACCATTCCGACAGCCGCATCCTCTACACCGAGAAGGCCATTTTCGACAAGATGGACTTCGAGGCCATGCCGGCCCTGCTCGCCGCCATCGACACCAAGAGCGGCGAGCTGCTCGCGGCGCGCGGCAATTTCGCGGAGCTCTACGCCGCCCGCGACGCGGCCTTCGCCGCCGCCTACCCGGGCGGCTTCACCCGCGCGGACGTCCGCTTCGCCGAGCGCGACCTGGACGAGCTCTGCGCCCTGATGTACACGTCCGGCTCCACCGGCAACCCGAAGGGCGTGATGATCACCGTCCGCAACTTCAGCTCCAACATCCAGCTCATCCCGAACCATTTCCCCTACAAGCGCGAGGACAACTACGTCAGCGTCCTCCCCTACGCCCACATCTTCGGCCTGGTCTATGACCTGATGGCCCCGCTGTGCTACGGCATGACGCTGTGCATCCTCTACGTGCCGCCGGTGCCCGCCAACCTCAAGCCGGCCCTGCGCCAGTACAGGCCGTTCGTGTTCTTCGCCGTCCCGCTGATCATCAACAAGATGCTCGACGACACCATCGGCGAGTTCATCCGCAGCAAGAGCGGCGCCGCCAAACTGGCCGACCACGTGCACAACCCGGACTTCTGCGAAGCCCTGCGCACCATCTTCATGAACGCCTTCGGCGGCAACCTCGGCCTGATGATCACGGGCGGCGCGGCCATGCCGGAGCAGCTGGAGCGCCTCTTCCTGGAGCAGCTGAAGGTCCCGTTCGTGACCGGCTACGGCATGACCGAGTGCACGCCGACCATCACGCTCGGCCACAAGGAGACCTATGTGATGAAAGAATGCGGCGAGCCCGTCCCGGAGGGCATCGAGCTCAAGATCGACTCCCCGGATCCCCACCACGTCGCCGGCGAGGTGATGGTCCGCGGCCACGTGGTTTTCACCGGCTACTACAAGAACCCTGAGGCCACCCGCGCCGTGCTGAGCGAGGACGGCTGGTTCCGTACGGGCGACCTGGGCACCGTCGACGAGATGGGCCGCGTGTTCCTGGTGGGCCGCAGCAAGAGCATGATCCTCGGCACCAACGGCCAGAACATCTTCCCTGAGGAGATCGAGGTGGTGCTCAACCAGCTCCCCTACGTCCAGGAATCCCTGATCGTCAGCCGGGGAGGACGCCTGACCGCGCTCATCGTGCCCAACCAGAACCTGCTCGCCGAGCAGAACATCGACGCCACCACCCTCGAGCAGATCATGGACACCAACCTGAGCGACCTCAACAAGAAGATCCCTGCCTACTCCGCCGTGGGCGGCTACGAGATCCTCTTCGACCCGTTCGCCAAGACCCCGAAGGGAAGCATCAAGCGCTTCATGTACCGATAGCAGGTTTCCTGACACGAAAAAAAATGCTACCTTTGTCCAAAAGGTAGCTTTTTTTATGCTAGAAGACTTCAGATTACGCGTATTCCAGCGTGTCGCCGAACTGGGCAGCTTCACCGCCGCCGCCAAGGCGCTCGGCATCACCCAGCCGGCGGTCAGCCAACACATCGCCGAGCTAGAGAAGTTTGCCGGCGGCCAGCTCTTCGAGCGCGGCCGCGGACGGATTGCCCTGACCTCCCGCGGCCGGGTTTTCCTCGGACACGCTTCCGGCATCCTGGATGGCTACAAGCGCCTCGAAGGCGAATTCCGCCAGCCGGAGACCGTCCTCCTCCACCACGTTCTGCACGAAGGGCGCAAGACCAACATCCTGATTCGCCACGACCGTTTCGAGGATCTCGACGCGCCGGAGGACACCGTGGCCGACCGCGTGGTCGAGGCCGACGGCACGGCCATCTTTCCTTCCTTCTACAACGCCCACACCCACGCCGCCATGACCCTGCTGCGCGGCACGGCGGACGACGTCCCCCTGAAGACCTGGATCGAGGAATATATCTGGCCCGCCGAGGCGCAGATGACCCCGGACGACATCCGCCGCGGCGACGAACTCGCCATCCGCGAGATGGTTGCCACCGGTACGACCTTCTTCAGCGACATGTATTTCGATCCCGAAGAGGCCGTCGCGGCGGCCGATGCCGCAGGCATCCGCACCGCCTTCGGCCTCACGGTCCTGGAAGGCCACCCCAAGGCCCAGGCGGAAGCGCTCAAGGACTACATCCGGAACTGGAAGGATCCTTCCGGCGGGCGCATCCAGCTCGTCATGGCTCCCCATTCCATCTATACGGTCGGCGCCGACCGCCTCAAGCGCTGCGCCAGCTTCGCGCGCCACCACGACATGCTCCTGCACATCCACCTGAGCGAGACGCGGCGCGAGGTCGAGGAGTGCCTCCGCGAACACGGCACCACGCCGGTCCGCTACCTGGAGAAGCTCGGATTCCTCGGCCCGGACGTGCTGGCCGCACACTGCGTGCACGTCGACGCCGAAGAATGGAAAATCCTGGCCGACCACGGCGTCACGGTCGCCCACTGCCCCTGCTCCAACCTCAAGCTGGGCAGCGGCCGCTTCCCGTACGAGCTCGCCATCGCCTCCGGCTGCCGCATCACGATCGGTACGGACAGCGCCGCCTCCAACAACAACCTCGACATGCACGAGGAGATGAAAGTCGCGGCCCTGCTGGCCAAGGTCAACGGCGACGCAACGCTCCTCCCGGCCGAGCTGGCCCTCCGCTGGGCCACCCGCAACGCCGCCGAATTCTTCGGCATCGACGCGGGCGAGATCGCGGTCGGCAAGCAGGCCGACGCGCTGCTCGTCGACCTCTCGGTCCCGCAGATGCAGCCCGCCCACAACCTCCTGTCCAACTGGGTCTACGCCGCCGACAGTTCCGCCATCCGGCATGTAATCTGCGCCGGACGCGTGCTGAAATAAAAAAAAGGCCTGTCCGGAGACAGGCCCTCGTCTTTTCGCTATGCGATACGACTACTCTGCGGGAGCGATGGCGCCCATCGGGCATGCATCGGCGCAGGTACCGCAGTCGATGCAGATATCCGGGTCGATCGAGTAGACATCACCCTCCTTGATAGCGCCGGAGGGGCATTCACCTTGGCAAGTACCACAAGCCACGCAGGTGTCAGGATTAATCTTATAAGCCATTATGAATAAAATTTAGTGTGTGTTCGGTCCGTATTTTGCAAATACCGGGGCAAAAGTAATCATTTTTTCGTAAATTTGCAGTTATGAAGACACTTTTGACAATCGTGCTCGCTGCCTTGTTGGCAGGACCGATCCAGTTTGACAAAACCGTGCACGACTTTGGTGAGATCAGCACCAAGGCCGGAAAGCAGACCTGCACCTTTACCGTGACCAATGATAGCGAAGATGATCTGAGCATTCTGGCCGTGGTCCCGTCCTGCGGATGCACGGATGTGGTGTGGCCGCGCGAGACGATCGCCCCGGGCAAGTCCGGCAAGATCACCGCGACCTACTCCAACGACGAGGGCGTCGGCATTTTCGACAAGACCCTCACCGTCTACACCTCCGCTCAGAAGAAGCCCATCATCCTGCACCTTAAGGGTTCCGTCACCAAGAATGCCAAATAACAGCAACTACACAGACGACAACATACGCACCCTCGAAGGCGTACAGCACGTACGCCTTCGTCCGGGCATGTACATCGGCCGGCTCGGCAACGGCAACAATCCGGGCGACGGCATCTATGTCCTCCTTAAAGAAATCGTAGACAACTCCATCGACGAATTCGCGATGGGCTTCGGCAAGGAGGTCCGCATCAACATCCAGATGAACGACGTGACCGTCCGCGACTTCGGACGCGGTATCCCCCTGGATTCCGTGGTCAAGGCCGTGAGCATCCTCAACACCGGCGGCAAGTTCGACGACAAGGTCTTCAAGAAGTCGGTCGGACTCAACGGCGTGGGCACCAAGGCGGTCAACGCCCTGTCCGAGAACTTCTACGTCTGCTCCTACCGCGACGGCCAGAGCTCCTGGGCGCGCTTCGAGCGCGGCGAGCTCAAGGAGAGCGGCAAGGCCGAGACGCACGAGAAGAACGGCACGCTCGTCACCTTCACCCCGGACAAGATGATGTTCGGCGACTACGCCTACAACATGGACTTCGTGGAGACGATGGTCAAGAACTACTCCTACCTCAAGAAGGGGCTGACCATCAACTTCAACGGCACGCCCTACAAGTCCGAGAACGGCCTGCTGGACCTCGTCAACGAGAATCTCAGCGACGAGCCGCTCTATCCGCCCATCCACCTCGAGGGCGAGGACATCGAGATCGTCCTGAGCCACTGCAACGCCTACGGCGAAAACATCGCCTCGTTCGTCAACGGCCAGAACACCCGCGACGGCGGCACGCACCTCGCCGCCTACCGCGAGGCCATCGCCAAGACCCTCAAGGACTTCTTCAAGAAGAATTACGACCCCTCCGACTGCCGCCAGGGCATCGTGGGCGCCATCAGCATCCAGATCCAGGAGCCGAACTTCGAAGGCCAGACCAAGACCAAGCTCGGTTCCAACTATATGTGGGAGAAGCAGTTCCACGACGAATCCGGCGCGCTCAAGACCGACATCGGCCCCACCATCCGCTCCTACGTCAACGACTTCGTCTCCAAGAATCTCGACAACTACCTCCGCATCCACAAAGAGATCGTTCCCACGATCGAGGAGAAGATCAAGTCTTCCCAGCAGGAGCGCGAGGAGATCAGCGGCATCCAGAAGAAGACGCGCGAGCGCAACAAGCGCACCAACGTCTACAACCCCAAGCTGCGCGACTGCCGCTACCACTTCAACGACAAGGTCACGGAGAAGACCCAGGAGAACATCGACAACTCCTCGATCTTCATCACGGAGGGCGACTCCGCAAGCGGTACCATCACCAAGGCCCGCAACGCCAATTACCAGGCTGTCTTCTCGCTGCGCGGCAAGCCGCTCAACTGCTACAAGGAAGGCCGCAAGAAATTCGCGGAGAACGAAGAGCTCAACCTGCTCGTCTCCGCCCTCGGCATCGAGGACGACCTGGAGAATCTCCGCTACAACAACATCATCGTCGCCACCGATGCCGATGATGACGGCATGCACATCCGCATGCTCGTGCTGACCTTCTTCATGAAGTACTACCCCGACCTGATCCGCCGCGGCCACGTCCACATCCTGCAGACGCCCCTCTTCCGCGTGCGCAACAAGAAGGAGAACCGCTACTGCTACTCCCCCGAGGAGAAGGAGAAGGCCATCGCCGCCCTCAAGACGGGCGTGGAGATCACCCGCTTCAAAGGTCTGGGTGAGATCTCCTCCGACGAGTTCGTCCACTTCATCGGCCCCGAAATGCGGCTCGACCTCGTCAAACTGGCCGAAGAGGAGTCCATCGCGGACATCATGTCGTTCTACATGGGCGACAACACCCTCGAGCGCCAGAACTTCATCCGCGCCAACCTCCGCTCCGAAGAGGAGCTGGAAGACGTGAATATTTGATGAACCTGATCAAGCTTTTCAGGAATATCCGGCCGTTCGTTCGGCCTTATCGCTGGCTTGTCATCCTCACCCTCGTGCTCACGCTCGCAGGGTCCCTGATGGCGCAGGTCAACGCCATCGTGCTCGACCGCACGGTCGACGCGATCAACGCCCTGATCGGCACGGATTTCTCCTGGGCGCAGGCGGCACGCATCCTCACCGTCATCAGCATCGTCCTGCTGGGCAAGGAGATCCTCTCCGCGGTGATCCACTATTTCCAGAACTACTTCGGCGAGCGGATGCGCATCTTCGTGTCCAAGGACCTCTCGCAGGCCGTGATCGACAAGATCCTGACCTTCCGGATGGCTTTCTTCTCCCGGTCCGACAACGCCACCGGACAGCTCCAGACGCGTATCGACCAGGGCGTGAGCAGCCTCTCGCGCACGGTGCAGAACTTCTTCATCGACCTGCTGCCGCTCTTCACGAGTTCCGTGCTCGCGCTCGTCCTGATGTTTGCCGCCAACGTCTACGTGGGCCTCACCGCCCTGCTGATCGTGCCCGTCTACTTCTGGATCACGGTGCGCCAGGCGCGCAAGCTCAAGGGCTGGCGCCGCAACATGCGCGACTACCGCGAGATGAAGAGCCACGGCGTGATGAGCATCATCGAGAGCATCAACGTCATCAAGTCCTTCAACCGCGAGCAGATCGAGAGCGCCAAGCAGTGGGACCTGCAGACCAAGTTCACGGACAACCAGATGAACGTCCGCCGCACTTCCTTCTATTATGACGCGGTCAAGAGTTCGGTCCGCCAGGTGGGCACCGTGCTCATCATCATCCTGACGGCCTACCTCGTGCTGGTCGACTATCCCGGGATGACGATCGGCAAGATCATGTACCACGTGATGCTGTTCTCCAACGTCACAGCCCCGATCACCCAGCTGCAGCGCATCTTCGACGACATGAACGACGCGCTCGTCTACGCCGAGGGCTTCTTCGACATCCTCGGCTCCGAAGAGGAGGTCGAGCCCAGCGGCGGCTACCGCCCCGAGCGGGTCGAAGGCAATTTCGAGCTCTCCCACGTGGACTTCACCTACCCCAACGGCAACAAGGCCCTGCACGACATCAACATGACCGTCCGCAGCGGCCGCATCACGGCCCTGGTGGGCCTGAGCGGCGCCGGCAAGTCCACCATCGTCAACCTGCTGGACAAGTTCTACGAGCCGGACAGCGGCAGCATCAGGCTCGACGGCGTGGACCTGCGCGAATGGGACACGCACTACCTGCGCGAGAACATCGGCCTGGTCCTGCAGAAGAACCACATCTTCGACGGCACCGTCGAAGAAAACATCCGCTACGGCCGGCCCGACGCCACCTTCGAAGAGGTGGAGGAGGCCGCCCGCAAGGCATATATCTACGACCAGATCATCGCCCTTCCCAAGGGCTTCCAGAACAAGGCCGCGGACCTGTCCGGCGGCCAGCAGCAGCGCATCGCCATCGCGCGGATGTTCCTCAAGAACCCGCCCATCATCTTCCTGGACGAGCCGACCGCCTCGCTGGACGCCATCGCGACCGAGCAGATCAAGGCCAGCATCGACGAGATCAAGAAGAACCGCACGGTCATCATGATCTCGCACTCCATCTCCCAGATCATCGACAGCGATGTCATCTACGCGCTCCGGCAGGGACGCGTCGAGCAAAGCGGCGACCCGGACGAGGTCTACCGCGCTGGGGGTATCTATAAGGAAATCGTGGACGCTTCCGCGCGCAGCCTCAATATCGAGAAGCTGGCGCAGACACTCGACGCCGACGGCGACGGGAAGTTCTTCGACTGATTACTTGGCTCCCTTGGCTTCGACAAGCTGAAGCTGCGTCACCACACAGGAAAGAAGTTTCTCCATGATGATCGGCTTCATGATGAAGTCGTTGGCTCCGACGTTGAATCCCTTCACGACATCTTCATTGGAGTTGAGCGCCGACAGGATGACGATCTGCACGTCCGAAGTCGACGGATTCTCACGCAGCCGACGGATCACTTCAAACCCGTCGATGCCAGGCATCATCAAGTCCAACAGGATCAGATCCGGCTTCTGAGCGGCCACGGCGTCCAGTGCCTGCTGCCCGTTGGCAGCTGTGCGGAACTGAAAATTGAACTTGGACAGCATTTTCTGGACCAAAAGAAGGTTCAAGGGAATGTCATCCACAGCGAGTACATTGTACTTCGAATAATCGTGGTCTTGCGCGTAAAAAGGTGTCATATCTCAATCACTATTCTTTTGTTTCTGTATTGTTTCTCATCTGGCCGGGAAGCTCCTCCACCGGCGCCACGGGGACTTCGAAGACGAAGCGGGCCCCTTTCGCGCCCGTATAGGAGGTATCCAGGTACACACGTGCCTGCATCCGCTCCGCGATGTCGCGGCAGATGCTCAGGCCCAACCCCGTGCCCTGCACGAAGTCGTTCAGTTTGGTAAAGCGGTCGAAAATCTTTTCGGCCTCCGAGGCGGGGACGCCGGATCCCGTGTCCGTGACGGCGTACGTCACGTAGCCGGGACGGGCCGTCAGCGAGCTGGACAGCTTGATCTCCCCTTCCGGGGTGTGCTTGCAGGAGTTGGTCAGCAGGTTGATCAGGACCTGCTGCACACGGCGCGGATCGGTCCGGAAGTGATACGGCTCCGCCGACTCCGGCTCGTAGTACATCCGCACGCCCGGCTGCAGGCGGTGCTCGGTGCTGCTGATCGCGGCCTGCGCGATGAAGTGCACCTCGCCGTCTTCGTAGCTGATCCGGTAATTGCCGGAATCCATGGCGGAGACGTTCAGGATATCGTCCAGCAGCATCGTCAGCATCTTGGTGTTGTTGATGATGTGGCCGGCGAATTCGTCTTTCTCTTCCGGCGAGAAGGAGCCGTCAGGCAAAGCGAGCAGCTGGGAGAAGCCCACGATGGCATTGAGCGGCGTGCGCACTTCGTGGCTCATGTTCTGCACGAAACGCGTCTTGGCGGCATCCGCCAGGCGGACCTTTTCGTTGACCTCGCGCAAACGGCTGTTGGTCCGCGCCAGGCGCCGGATCCGCAGATACAGGAAGATGAGCGCGGCCAGCAGGAGCAGCGCGACCGCACCGACAATCCAGGCGACGGTGCCGGACTTCCCTTCGGTTTTCTTGTCCTGGCCACCCAGCATGTGCAGGTCGGCCAGGCGGGCATCCAGCTCCGCGACCTTGGAGACGTTGAGCCGCGAGAGCGTGCTCTCCTCGAAAGCCACCAGCTGCTTCTCCAGCGAGAAGGCCTCGTCCTTGAAATCGTAGCGCTCGGCGATGTTGGCCACATACTTGACTTCACGCAGGCGGCTGGACATGCCCGACACGTCGATCCGGGAAGGATCGCGCTCGAAGACGATGGCGTCGATGTTGCGGAACAGGCGCTCCGCGGTCACGCTGATGTCCGCCAGGTGCGGATCCGCCAGGCAGCGGTCGCGATAGCGCCGATAGCCTTCGAGATCCTTCTGGTAGGCGGCCAGCTTGGCCATGCAATAATTGACGCGCAGCGAGTCCATCGGCACGATGCAGGCCTCCTTGGCAAGCTGGATATTGATCGCCACGGAGTCATGGCCGATCGGGTATGTGTCCGCCAGGTCGCAGTAGAGACGGGCGACGGGCTGGCGCTTGATGACGGGGTTGTTGGTGGAGGAATAGATGCGCAGGGCATCCTGGATGTGCGACTTGGCGGAGACGGGGTCGTTCTGGTTGACATAGATGGACACGAGATAACGCTCGGCCATCCAGCGGACGTATTCGTCTTTCTCGCGCTCGGCCTTGCGCTTCATCTCCTCGATCAGCTCCATCGTGCGGACGATCTTCTCGTGGGAGAAGAAATGGTCGTGCGCCAGCTCGAAGGCATAGTAGTAGAACTGCTTGTAGCCAAAGCTGAGCGCAACCTCCTGCAGGTCCTCCATATACTGGATCACCTGGGCGTCCTGCGCATTGGTGGATTGTGCGACCGCACGGAAACGGCGGGTCAGGTCCTTGAACCGCTCCACATAATATAAGGTCTGCGCCTGCGTGTCGTTCTTGGCGAGCGACTGCTCGAGCAGACGCGCATTGGCCTGTTCGAATCCGTCGCGCCCGATCAGCGCGTCCGTTTCGAGATAGAGGTGATAGCACGAGTCCTCGATCCCATAGGGATTATTCTGCGCTGCAAGCGGAAAAGCTGCCGCAAGGAAAGTGATGACCAGTGCCGCAAAACGGTTCATATCGTAAATATACAAAAAATCTTTGACATTGTACTCAAATCTTGCAGAAACAGCACTTCCAGGCGCACCAGATGGACATTTCCGCAAACCGGGCAGTTAAATAGCTTTAAAACAGGCGAATAGATTCGGTTTTTACGCGAAAAGAAATTTAGCGTTTTTATTTGAGAAAAATTTCGCATTCAAAAAATTTCCGAAGAGCGACACACCCCCAGAACCAAATCAAGGAACAGGCACGTCCAGAAGGGATTTTGCGACCGAAAATAGGCAACAGACAAGCGTCAGTAGCGCGTAACGTCCAGCAAGACAGCGCAAAAGGGAAAAACGGAAATATCCAGAAAATTAAGGCAAATTCAGAAGAAAATATTTGAACAATTGAAAACAATACATATATTTGTACCGGAAAACCATAATTACTGCAAATGCTGTACACCATCATCCTGTTCCTCCCGTGTTTCGTGGCCCTGTTCTGGATCGCGACGATCCGCCTGCTGGCCAGCAAGACGAGCACTCTCTGGCCCATCCTCGCCCTGTTTATCATAGGGGGGATCTTCGTCGGAGCATCATCCTGCTACATCAATCCGCAAGCGACACCGACGGCCATCCTGGTCTGCAGCATCCTGCGCGTGACCACCGCCCCGTCCCTCCTCCCGGTCTGCTGGCTGTACATGCAGCGCCTGCGCGGGCAGGGCAGTTTCCGTATCGGGCAGCTGAGCTGGATCATCCTCCCGGCCATCCTGGGCGCCGCGACCGTCGTCCTCGCCTTCCTGGCCGGCCCCGACGCCATCCGCGAGACCATGCCCATCTTCTTCTCCGGCGCCGGCGCCCCGACCGACAAGATCATCAACACGTATTTTTTCATAACCGGCCCCATCACGTTCCTGTCCATCGGGATCGAAGCCATCGTCTATATCGTCCGCTACATCCGGATGATGAAGCAGGACAACCTCCGCTTCTCCCATCTCTACAAATTCCAGAAGGGCCTCAGCCTCCGCGTCCCCGAGATCCAGAGCTACTATATCGTCATCCTCTGTTCGGTTTTCCTCCTGACGATCTTTATCCCGCGCCTGTGGCTGCTGCGCTATCCCTGGATTTCCATCGTGCTCTCCGTCCTGCTGGCGGTTTCGTTCTTCCAGTTCGGATACATCTCCCTGTTCGGCGCCAAGGGCAGCATCTCCCGCTCGGACCTCCTGATGGGATTCCGCTTCAACTACGACGAGGAGACCAAGGCCGAGTTCCTGGGCAATATCCTCGAGCAGCTGACCGGCGAGGCCAACGAAAGCACGCGCCGGCGCCTGTTCAACCAGCTCGGCGCCAACCTCCCCTACGAGGACCTGCACCCCGCGGAGACGCCCGCGGAGCTCCCCAAGTCGCCGGCGTCGCAGATTTTCTCCGCCGTCGCCAAATCCTGGGACGACGACAGCCTGCTGTCGCGTTTCGAGCACCTGATCTTCGGCAAGCAGCTCTACCTGGAGCCGGGCCTGACGCTCGTGGACGTGGCCGAGAAGCTGCACACCAACAAGACCTACGTCTCCCGCCTGGTCAACAACACCTACGAAATGCCGTTCCCGGACCTGGTCAACACGCTTCGCGTGGACTATGCCGAGCAATACATCGTCGCGCACCGCGACGCGCGCCAGAACGAGATCGCCATGGCTTGCGGATTCTCCAGCGCGTCGTCGTTCAACAACATTTTCAAGAAGGTCACGGGCATGACGCCGAAGATCTGGCTCGCCACCTACGAGACGTCCAGCCAGCGCTGACGCGCCATTCCACTGATACAGTTACAAGTATCTTTGGTTTTCCGAAAAATTATCCCTATCTTTGCAGCCCCCTTTTCGAAGGGGACTGTATTTTATATTTAATTATCAACAAAAATGATCAAACAGTACGAAACCGTTTTCATTGCAACTCCCGTTTTGTCTGACATCCAGATGAAGGAAGCGGTTGCCAAGTACACCAAGCTCATCACCGACAACGGCGGCGAGATCGTGTACGAAGAGGACTGGGGTCTCAAGCAGCTCGCCTACCCCATCCAGCACAAGACGTCAGGATTCTATTACCTGATCGAGTTCAAGGCCGACCCGCAGTTCGTGGGTACCCTCGAGACCCAGTATCACCGTGACGAGCGCATCCTGCGCTACCTCACCGTGTCCCTGGACAAGAACGCCGTCGCCTACGCCGAGCACCGTCGCCAGACCCGTGCCGCCAAGGCTGCCGCCGCCGCTGCCCCGCAGCCGGAGGAGGCTCCGAAGGCCGAGGCTGAAGAGACTGAAACCGAAGAATAATCAGGAGGAATC
>JAEEGI010016495.1_pt1 | contig 15250 bp, 13 predicted proteins | sample 8958751 | NCBI WGS metagenome assembly JAEEGI01 (sample SAMN16246545, study PRJNA631951) | gut metagenome | biome: gut microbiome; feature: rumen; material: KS-attached | host: Bos | place: Iran: Karaj | collected 2018-10
GAATTTCTTCATGGAATGGTATCTCCTTTCCTGGTGCTTGGGGTCCGGGGCGAGATCCGCTCAGTCGTCGGTGCCCGCCTTGTGCTTGGTCTTGGCATACTTGATGAGCCGCCCTGTTTCTTTATTATATACATTCATGCGGCCGGGGTGAAGTACCACGAACACATTTTGGTTCATGTCATATTCTACCAGGCCTGTCTGGATGGCCAGGAACTCCGTGTCGCCCACCGTAAGGGTCACCAGCGTCTCGCTGCCGGCCGGCTGGTTGGCGTAGACCTGGGCGGGGACGGTGTTCTTGTGGTGGGGGTCCTCGGTATAAATATCCACCATCTCGGGGCGAAGGCCCAGGACGCAGTCGAAATCCCGGCCTTCGGGGATCTCTTCGTCCAGCTTCAGGAACTCTTTGGCAAACACGTATTCGCCGAAGGCGCTCTTCACCCGCAGGGAGTCTCCGTCATAACGGCCTTTGGCTTCGATGAAGTTGATGCGGGGATTACCGATGAAGTCCGCCGCCTGCAGGTCGATGGGATTGGTGTACAGGCCCAGCGGCGTGTCGATCTGGGAGATCTCTCCCTCCTTGAACAGGGCGATCTTGGTGGACATGGTCAGCGCCTCCACCTGATCGTGGGTCACGTAGATGATGGTGGTGCCGGTCTCCTTATGGAGACGCTTGAGCTCCGCCCGCATGTCGATGCGCAGCCGAGCGTCCAGGTTGGATAGGGGCTCGTCCAGCAGCAGGAGCTTGGGGCTGGAGGCGATGGCTCGGGCGATGGCCACGCGCTGCTGCTGACCGCCGGAAAGCTCGTTGGGATAGCGTCCCCGATACTCCTCGATCCGCATGGTCTTGAGAGCTCGCATGACCGTCTCCTCGATCTCCTCCTTCTTCATCTTCTTGATCTTGAGACCGAAGGCTACGTTCTCAAACACCGTCATGTGGGGCCACAGGGCGTAGCTTTGGAACACCAGGTTCAGTCCCCGTTTGCTGGGCGCTTCGAAGAAAGCCTTGTCCGCATCGATGATCATCTTGTCGTCGATGGTCATGGTGCCGTGCTGGGCCTTTTCCAACCCGGAGATGACTCGAAGCGTGGTGGTTTTGCCGCAGCCGGAGGGACCCAGCAGGGTCATAAAGTCCCCGTCCTCGATGGTCAGATTGACGTCCCGCAGGACGTGGTTCTCTCCATAAAACTTATCGATGTGGCTCAACTGGATCTTGCTCATGGGTGAACTTCCTTTCTATACTCAAGACTGGTCACATGCTCTTGGATACGTTGCCGCCGAATTTGTCCGCGATCCGGTTGGTAACGAGGATGAATACGATGATGACGATACAGATGGCGTCCGCCACCTGGGGCATGGCCTCCTTGGAATAGTCAAAGGCCAGGAAGGACAGGGTGTAGTTTTTCGGCGTCATCAAAATGGCGATCAGATCCAGCTCCTTGGCGATGCTGATGAAGGAGAGCAGGAAGCCGGACAAAAAGCCGTTCTTGGCCAGGGGGATCACGATGCTGCGAATGCGCCGCCAGAATCCCGCCCCGTTGATGGTGGCCGCCTCCTCCAGCTCCACGGAGATCTGCATCATATTGGAGGAGCCGGAACGGCTGGCGAAGGGGAAGTGCTTCACGATGGACACCAGCAATATCAGGGTGAACGTGCCGTACAGTGAGGGGATGAGGCCGCCCAGCCGGGGCTGGCTGAACATGGAGAAATAGATGGCGGAAAAGGCCACGCCGGGCATCAGATAGGGGATGAAGATCAACTGCTCCACCGCGTTGCCGTACCACTTGCCCCGGCCACGGGTGGTGATATATCCGAAAAACTGGCCAAAGACCGCCGTGATAAGGGAGGCGATCAGGGACAGCTTCACCGTGTTGCCCAGGGCCCTGCCGAACTCGGAGTTGCGGAACAGGCCGTTCTGGTTGAAGGAGGGATGGGGTGCGCTCTGCAGCTCGCCGATCCAGGCATACAGGGTCAGGTTGTCCGCGCCGTACCCTGCGCCGGGCATGATCTGGAAGGATTCCATGACCAGGAAGAACACAGGCATGACCATGGCCACCACCAGGAACACGGCGATGACGATCAGCATGGGCCACTTGGCCCCCCTCAGGGGAATGAGATTGCTGCGGGTGCCCTTGCCGCCGATGGTGGCGTAGGACTTGCGGGTGCCGATGAGCTTCTGGTTCACCACGATGGTGCCCGCCGCCAGCAGGATCATCAGGATGGACATGGCGTAGCCCACGGCGTTGGGGCCATCGTTGATGAAGGCCTTCATGCGGGTGGCCAGCACATAGAAGGGAGTGCCGTCGGGATTGTTGCCACCGAGGCGCGCCGCCACGCCGTAGGTGCCGATGGACTTAGAGATGGTCATGATGGTGGCGCTCAGGATGGAGGGCAGGATCAGCGGCAGGGTAATACTCTTGAGTATCTGAGCCTTGGTGGCACCTTGGATCTCACCCATCTCCTCCAGCTCCGAGTTGATGGACCGAAGGGCGCCGGAAGCCATGATGTAGGAGAAGGCGTAGTAGTGCATGGTCATCACGATGATGATGGGCACGAAGCCGGAGGCGAGCACATCCGGCACCGGGATGCCCAGGCTGTAGAGCACGCCGTAGCCGCCCATGCTGGGGTTCCGGAAGATGGTCATCCAGGAGAGTGCCTTGCACCAGGAGGGGATCATGTAGGGGATCAGGATCAGAGCGGACAAAAGCCCCTTGCCGGGGATGTCCGTGCGGACCATGAGCCAGGCCATGAGGGCCCCCAGGGGCACCGAGATGACGGTAACGAAGGCGCCGATGATGAGGGAGTTCCTCAGCGGCACCCACAGGATCGTCTTGGTGAGGGGGCTCGCCAGCAGATACTTCCAGTACCACAGGGTGTAGTCGCCCATCTTGGCGCCGGGGATGGTCTTGCGCATCACCTCGGCCTTGGCCACCACGAAGGTGTTCTGCACCATGGCGAGCAGCGGGATCACGATCAGCGCGAACAGCAGGATCAGCGTGATCAGAACGATCACGTTGAAGGGGTTGCCGATCAGACTTCTGAATTGGTTCCTGAACCGTTCCCGACTCATCGGGGGGCGGCTCCATCCTTTCTTTGCCATCTTCAGACCTCCATGCGGGATAGATTACAACGGTCGGTGTATGCCTTATGCGTTTGTGCGTTCCTGTTTGAGAATGGTGTATACGTCGTAGATGTCGGTGATCTGATAGTCCGGCGCCACGTCGAAGGACCCGAGATCCTTCTGGGGCGTCAGGAAGGAGTTGATCTTGAACACCCGGCCGAAGCCCATCTTCCGAGGCCCTACCACGTCCCGGGAAAGGGTGTCGCCCACGAAAGCGCACTCGGAGGGGTCTAAATTCGCCTGGGCGCAGGCGATGCGGAAGATGTTGGGATGAGGCTTGCGATAGCCCACGATGGAGGACAGGGTGATCTCGTCGAAATAATGGCGCACGCCGTACTTTTCCAGGGTAGAAAACACCTGGAAGAGGCTTCCGGTGTTGCTGACTACCGCCACGTGGAGACCCAGGTCCTCCTTGAGGCCCTTGAGCATCTCGGCGGCATGGACGCGGAGCTTACGATCATAGAACGTGGTTTCCCACATATGGGCGATCTCCTCGCTTATCTCCGCCAGCTTCTGCTTGTCTACAGGAATATCTTTGAAGCCCCAATTGCACCAGATTTCCTCGGGCTTCAGCTCGATGAGGGTACGCTCAGAATCCTTTTTATATGCCTGAATGCCGGCTCCCACGATGGACCAAAGAGGTTCCGCCGCATAGGGGACGTCGATGTGATGCTTCTGAAGAATATCATAGAGCGCATATGCCGTAGCCCTATCATTTTTCTCATCGGAATACAGATCTTCCAGCGTTCCGCCCATATCAAACATAACGGCTTTGATCATTCGTGCTCCTCCTGCTCTGCTTCTGCTGTCGTAAACGTTTGCGTTCCGTAGGTAAATTATACAACTCTCGCTTCGAGATTGTCAATAATAAATTGAAGTCATTTTGCCTTTTTTCGAGTAATGAGCTGGATTTTTCGGAACAAACAAATGCTTTGCGCTTTTTTTACCTATTATTCCTCTTCGATCTTTATCGTTCTCGTAAACCTTTGCGTTGCCAGATTCAGACGCAGGGACTGATCTGATCCTGAATCGGCAATGGTCACCAGAGCGGATCATGGAGCGGATGCGGCCTGAAGGCCACGAAAGCCTTCCTGGCCATGGAACGATCTATGCTGGAATGTTCGGCACTCCGAAACAAAAGCGGCCAGGATGCTTTTTTTCTACGCTCAATCCTTTGGCACGTTTACAGCGATGAACCTAATGGTACATCACCGAAGCATGGTCAAGGCGGCCTGTCTGACGGGTTGCCGTTTTTCCATACGAACGATATTTGATCGGGGGCTGTATTATCGCGATAACAAAATGTGGTAAAAGTGTTGCATAAGGAATTATATCAAATAATGAAAAGCCCAAAAAACTGAGAGTTTCTGGGCTTTTTTGGCCTCCCCGGCGGGATTCGACCCCGCGACCTTCCGCTTAGGAGCGGTTGATTAATGTGTGATAATAGGTATATATAGTCGAAAAACGCCAAATTTAGGTATTTTTTGAACCGCCAAAATGCTAATAAGTATATATCAAGTGCAACATTCTCATAGAAATGTGGTAAAAATGTTGCACTTTTTCTGATGAATGAGTCTAATAAATCGGCCTTTTCTAATGCTTCTATCCAGCACAGCTCGTCGCTACCAAGTTTACAGACGACGTTAAAGTGGAAGTTGCTTTAATGTCTTTACATGACAATTCCATTCCCGCTTTAGAATAGCATATTGCATTGTATTCTCATAAAGAGGTGTACCGTCCGGGTTGTTGATAAAGGAGACGAATTCCCTGAAAAGGCCTTCGCGCCGCATCCCAAGTTTTTCACATAGCCGCTGGCAGGGAATGTTGTAATCTTCGGTATAAGCATAAATTCTTCTTGCCCCTTTCTCATTGAACAGATAGTCAAAGAAAGCGTATGCTGCTTCATATGCATAGCTTTTGCCCTGATAAGCTTTATTCAGCATCCAACATGGGCTGAACGTGTCGTGCGGAGCCTTTTCCGTGTCCGGCGCAGTCGTCTCCGGTGCCGCATCGATCTCTCCGATCACTTTTCCGCTCTCTTTCAAAACAATAGCAAAATAGAAATCTGTCTCTTTGCTTCGGCTTTCAGCTTCCTCAGAAGCTTCCTCCAATGAATCCAGCTTCATACAGGCGAAACAGTTGACCGCAGGCTCTTTCAGGTATTCAAACAGATCTTCAGCGTCAGACCGTTCGAAGGGACGCAGGATCAGGCGTTTGGTTTCAATGATCATTTTGTTTTTAAGCTGATTGCAACAAATACCACTAGGGATTATCGAAAAAACCATGAAACAGGCTTTTTTTCGAGGCTCATCGATGCCATGGATGCCGCTAAAGGCATGAATGAGCCCGCAAATGCGGTCACATATGTGCCCGAATAGAATAGCGGAAATGCAGATCAGGAAGCGTTTACACCTTTGTTTCCCAATCCAACAAAAACAAGGTTGCCGCCAACAGATCAGCACTGCCCCCGGGCGACAGGTTTTGCCGGATGAATCGGTCGTCCAAGCGGCGTATGTCCGATAGGTTTGGGTAGGGGGACGCCGCCAGCAGGTCTCGCACCTCCCCAACGGCCGCGGTGGCAACATCCATACCGCCCCGGTGCATTAGGTTCGTATCCGTTCCCTGCGCGATGAGGTACAGCAGAGTGAACGCCCCGGCGTCGTTTCGATCCATGCCTCGGGCCAGAGCTGCCTGCAGATGAGGAAGGCCAGTCCTCAGCACGGAAGGGAGCCCTTCCGCCAGTTCTCCACGTGCGCCCCGGATTCCGTGCGACAAATAGATTTGCTCACCAAAGGAGCTCCCCTTCCCACGGGCTTCCATTTCAACAAAATCCGCCTCCACGGCTGTTTTGCTCATGAGGGCGCAGACTTCGCCGATGACGGAAGGATCCCGACAGGGGTCTTCCGCCGACCAAAGTCGGCCGATGGCTCCGCAGACGGTCCCTAACAGGAAGATGGCCCCCTTATGGGTGTTCACGCCATCGGTAGCTATCAGCATTTTCCGTTCTGCCGCCAGACCCATCTCCCGCAGCCGGGCGAAGGTCTCTTCCGGCGCCTCGCGGGCTGTCTCCGCCCCCGCTCGAAAGCAAGCCGACCAGTATTCCCGGAGTGCACGCGCGCTGTTATAGAAGGTCTGCCGGTTCATGTCTCGATGGGCGCCGTTATTATTTCGGTCCACCAGGCCGGGCTTTGGGGTAGTGTTCACCTCGTCCAGCAGCGCTTCGGTCACCATCGTGCCGATCCGTTCGCCGTCTACCGCCAGCAGCCCGGCTTCTAACCGCTGCTTGACCGACTGTTGAAGCTCCGCTACGCTGTGGAGCCGTCGAGAGGCGCAGCCTTTTCCCACCGCCCCGCAAACGAGACAGCCCCGCGGCTCCCTTCGGGAGAGTTTTTCCCCATATCGATCCAACACGTCCATATCGAACAACCGGCCTAAAGGCTCCGTGTCTTCAATGGATTCACATATTGCTTTGAGGCGTGACGCCTCCCCTCTGACGGCGCAGAGATACTCGCAGCCGGTATCGGCGTTCGTCAGCAGGGGATTCAGGGGCGTTACGCCCTCCCTGGCAAGAAGCCCTTGCAGCCGTTCCAGCCCCACCTGAAAGGCTCTGCCGATGAGCGGGCTGTTCTTCACGGGGCCGGGGATGTTCATGGTAAAGGATATCACCGGGCAGGCATGCAACAGAAGCAGCCGCCGCTGATTCTCCGCCCGGCGGTCCCGCGCCTCCAGTATTGCCTGCAACGTCATTTCTCTCATCAGTAGTGCCTCGCTTCATCCATGGCACGAATGGCTTTGATGACCGGTTCAGCCTCGTCGCTCTCAAAGTACCGCAGGCTGCTCTCCGGCAGCATGAAGGCGGCCTTTTCGAGCTGCCCATCGTGGATCGCCTGCCGCACGGAGCTGGCGCTGACGATTTCGCCGCAAAGTTCAAGCCGTGGGATAATACGGAATGCCACGCCCCGCTTCGGCAGCTCGGCAGCCATGGTCTCGTTGTACAGCCTCGTCACATGGCTGCTCTTTTCCTCTCCCGCATAGCGCGCTGTGACCCCCAGCACTTCCGCTATCTTTCCGAATACGGCCAGATCAAGCTTCGCATGCGCGAGGATCGCCGTGTCCTCGTCCCGCAGAAAATAGCTGGGAAAGGTGGCGCTGCTGATGATATAGGCGTCGGAATCGTGCAGGATCACGTTGGATAGATCGGCGACGCCTTCCCGCACCAGCCGCTTGCGGACCACATAGGGGATGGGTCCCGCCTCCTCGCTCAGAAGAAACAGGTGGAGCCAGTCGTTCTCTCCCGCTGCACGCTCTACAAGGTATCTGTGGCCTCGGGTAAAGGGGTTGGCATTCATGACGATAGCGGCGCTTCGGCCAGGTTGCCGAGTCTTTGCCAGCTGTCTAAGATAACCGGTAAACCCGCCGAAGCGATTCTCCATGAACACCGCGTCCTCCAGCCGGGCCACCTCATAGAAGCCCAGATCGCCCAGCAGCCGGGCGCTTTGGGGCTTGGTGTACAGGAATACCCGGCTGTTGCCCTGAGCCATCTGCCGTTCCATCAGGTGGGAAACGATCTCGTTCATGAGCCCCTCGCCCCGATGATCTGAGGCAACGGCCAAGCACCGCAGCGTGTTGCCGAAACTGCTACCCGTGGCAATGATGCGCATATTCTCATCGAAAATGCCGCAGGTGTAGGAAAGGTTCCTGTCCCGGCGGATGCCTTCCGCCTGCAGCAGCTCATCCACCTGCCGCCGGTTTCGGCTGTCCCACGCCTCGATGGCGCAAAGAGTGTTTCCCATGGCGCTCCTCCTAATGCTTCTGATGGTATTGTATCAAAGATCGGCTCCGGAGAAAAGCCCAAAAACTCCCGGCACGGAATCATGCCGGGAGCGAAGGAACGAACAAGACGTAAGGCTTACAGAGGCATGATGCCCACGATGGCCGCAAAGATCATGCAGAGGATGGAGAAGCCCCATACATACAGGAAGCTGGCCTTGATGTGATCCTTGATGTCCACTTCCGCAAGGCCGGTGCCCAGGAGCGTGGCGGGGACCATGGGGCTGATGAAGGTGGCGCAGTTGCGGCACACCACCATAGCCACGGCGATGGGCAGGGCGTTGACGCCGAAAGCCTGGCCGATGCCGATCATGACGGGCAGCATGCCGTAGAAGTAGCTGTCGGTGTCGAAGGCCAGAGCCAGGGGCACGGACAGGATGCCGATGATGAGGGGCAGGTGCTGACCGAGGGCCGCCGGCAGGATGTCAGACACGATGCCCGCCAGACACCGCACCACGGAGGGGATGGCGTCCGCCGGCAGCTCCATGACCTTGGCGCCGATGGCCTTGCCGTCGGCACCCAGGCTGGTGGTCAAAATGCCCATGAGGACGGCGGCGCCCATGAGGGTGGAGCACATCATCAGGGCGGGGCCCGCGTGGAGATTGATGAGCTTCTTATGCATCTTGGCGGACAGGCCGTAGTTCACGAACAGGGCCAGGGAAAGGCCCAGCATGAAGGGCACGTAGCTGGGGAACACGTCCCAGATCAGCATGGCGATGACGGCCAGGGTGAGAAGCACGTTGAAGATAAAGAGCTTGGGTCGGGCCAGTTCGTTTTCCTTCTGTTCCTGGACCTGCTCCTCCATCTCGATGACGCCTTCGGTCTGGGCCAGTTTGCCATGGAGACCGGCGCCGCGGCGCTTCTCCTGGAAGCCGGCCAGCACGGCGTGGGCGAGGGAGAGCACGACGCCGAAGATCTGGATGGGCAACAGGGTTTGCCACAGGGATCCCGCTTCGATGCCCAGCACGGAGGCGGCCCGCATGGTGGGGCCAGCCCAGGGCATTAGATTCAGCACGCCCATGGCCAACACCGCGATCCTAAGCAGGGTGGTGGGCCGCATGTGCATCCGCTTATAGACAGGCAGCATGGCGGGGACCACGATGCAGAAGGTGGAGGCGCCGCCCCCGTCGAGATGGCCGACCAAGGCGATGATGGCCGTGACCACGGCTACGCCGATCACGTTGTCGCCTACCAGCTTCATGAGCTTGCCGATGATCACATCGAACATGCCCGCATCGGTCATGATGCCGAAATACAGCACGGAGAACACGAACAAGGCGGCGGTGGGGCCGGTGCTGGAAAAGCCGGATTTGATCATGGTGGCCAGATTGGCGAAGGAATAGCGTCCGGCAATCACCAGAATGAGGCCCAGGATCGCGGGGAAAACGATGAAGGCAATTGCAGGTTGAGTTTTGCTGCGGAACAGCGTCACCACGATGGCTACGATGGTGATAAGTCCCAGGATACCGACGACGACGTTACTCATAGATGATGGATCCTCCTGTTTCTTTTTCGGGTAAATATGTTTATACTGTCAGTTCAATGTGTAGGGCTTGATCTTGCGGACCACGTCCAGAATGGTGCCGTCCCGGGCTTCCAGCACGGCCACGACCTTATCCTCCCATTCGAGATCGTCCGGACGACCGACGAGGCTGTACGCCTTTTCCTTGAGGGATTCGATGGATACATGGGGGATGCCGGACTTATCCAGACACTCGATGAGATCGGGCCGCAGGGGGTTCACGGCGATGCCGTAGTCCGTGACCAGCACGTCCACGCAGTCGCCCGGCGTGGTGACCGTGACCACGTGCTCGCACACCGTGGCCATGCGCCCCCGGGTGAGGGGCGTGACGATGATGCAGACTTTGCTGCCCGCCGCCGTGTCGGGATGCCCGCCGGGGGCGCCGCGAAGCACGCCATCGGAGCCCGTAAGCACGTTCACGTTGAAGCCCGTGTCGATCTCCAGAGCAGCAAGGACTACAAAGTCCAGCTTGTTGACAAAGGCGCCCTTGTTGGCCGGATTCGCGTACTGGGAGGCGGACATTTCAAAGTGGTTGGGGGTCTGGTTGATGGAGTTCACCGCGTCGAGATCAAAGTCCTGCACGTCGATGACCTTGCCCACCTTGCCCTTCTTCAGCATCTCCACCATAGGCCCGCAGATGCCGCCGATGGCCCAGCCCATCTTGATGTTCCGTTCGTCCATGAACTTTTCCAGGAACAGGTTGGCCGCCAGGGACGGCCCGCCCACGCCGGTCTGGAAGGAGAAACCCTCCTTGAAATAGGGTGTGGAGGCGATAACCTTGGCCACGTTCTCCGCCATCATCAGGTCCCGGGGATTCTGGGAGATGCGGGCGGCGGCGGAAGCGATCTTCTTGGGGTTGCCGATGGAATCCACCACCACCACAGCGTCCACGTCGATGGCCTCCACGCTGGCAGGCATGTTGGGAAAATCCACCAGACAGTCGGTGACGACCACCACATGATCGGCGTATTTGGCGTCGGTCATGGCGTAGCCCATGGAGCCGCAGTTGGATTTGCCGCCGATGCCCCGGCAGTTGCCCACGCAATCGCTGGTGGGAGCGGCGACGAAGGCGAAGTCGATATGGACCTCCCCCGCCTCGATGGCCCGGGGACGGCCGCCGTGGCTGCGGATGATGGCCGGGGTCTTCAGCTTGCCGGCGGACACCACCTCGCCCATGCGGCCGCGGATGCCGCTGGTCTGGATGCCGACGACCTTGCCCTGCTCGATATAATCGGCGATGGGATCGTGGGCCGCGCCCAAGCTGGAAGCGGCGATGGTCAGATCCTCCAAGCCCAGCTCCTCGATGGCGGCTTTCATGACCATGTTGACCACATAGTCCCCGTCCCGGAGGTGGTGATGGAAGGAGAAGGTCATGCCGCTCTTTGCGCCCAGCTGCCGCAGGGCGTCCGCGATGGAATCCACCAGCTTGCTTTCCTGGGGCTTCTCATACCGACGGGTGCGGGGGGATGCCTTCTGGAGGTACTTGCCATCCATATAGTTCTTGCCCTGATACACTTCCCTGCCGTTTTGCAGCAGGAAATCGGGAATGTCTCTGCCAACTGCGTTCTTCATACCAGATCCCCCTCCCAAAGGCCGCACGCACGGGCCAGTTTCAAAGTCCTCTCAGCGCCGGGGATGAAGGCGATGTCGATCATCTTGCCGTCCACCGTGAATACGCCCACGCCGGCGGCGCTCTGCTCCCGATAGGCGCGCACGATTTTCTCCGCCTGGAGAATCTCCTTCTCGGTGGGAGCGAAGACCTCATGGACGAATCGGATCTGTTTGGGGTTGATGAGGCTCTTGCCGTCAAAGCCCATGGCCTTGTTCTGAAGGACCTCCGCTTCGAACCCCGCCTGATCGTCCAGATTGGTGAACACGGTGTCGAAGCACTGGATGCCGGCCGCGCGGGCCGCGATCAGCATCTGCCCCCGGGCCACCAGCATATCCACGCCATCGGGCTGGGGCTTGGTCTGCATGCACTTTCTGAAGTCGCCGCCGGAGATGGCCACGCCGAACATACGGGGCGAAGCGGCGCAGATCTCATAGGCGTTCAGGATGCCCTTGGGGCTTTCCAGGGCCGCCATCAGGAGCGTCCGACCCTTCTCCACGCCGAATTCCTCCTCGGCGGCCTCCACGGCCTTTTCCACCGTCAGCACATCCTGGGCGCTTTCACACTTGGCGATGCGGATGCCGTCGGCCCCGCCCGCCACGCAGACCCGGATATCCTCCTGCCAGTGGGGGGTGTCCAGGCCGTTGATGCGGACGATGACCTCGGTGCCGCCGTAGTCGATGGTTTTGAGGGCGTGATACAGGGAGAAGCGGGCGGCGTCCTTCTGATTCTCCGCCACCGCGTCCTCCAAATCCAGCATGATGCTGTCGCAGCCGTAGATGTAGGCGTCCTTGATGAGGCCCGGCTTTTGCGCGTTCATGAACATCATGGTGCGGCGCAGCCGGAAACGTTCCGGTTTCGGTCTCGGGATCATCTGACAGCACCTCCCCAGGGAATGTCCTTCTCAGAGGCGTCGGCGCTGCGGAATACGGCGCATTCCACCCGAGCCTTGAGCGTGCAGTCCAAAGCGCCTTTGTCCACCACGGTGACGCGGGCGTTCTTCACGCCCAGGCGCTCAAGTGTTTCCAATACGGTGGCTTTGATCTGCCGTCCGTACTGGTTCATGACGCTGCTCTTCAAAAAGAGCTCGATCCCATTTTCACCGGGCTCCACCATGATCTGGGCGTCGCTGGATTCCAGCGTTCCGGCCATGGCCGGTTTGACGATCTCCAATTGTTTGTCCTCCTTTATCAAGTATTGTCTATAGGGTGCGAAGCATCTTTCTCGGCGCAACGCGCTTGAAAAAAAACGCGGGAAACACATCCCGCGTCAGATTCATTCTTTCGAAACAAAGGAAGGGACCTCCTCGGGCAGACTGCCGTCCCGATGCATGGAAAAACGCCCCATCGGATACTGTTCCAAATTGTCCAGTATCTTTCTGCCGTCCGCCTGCTTGAGAAGGTCTTCCCTGGCCCGCAGGACCAGATTCTCTGCCTGATGCTTGGATGGGCCGCCCACGCAGCCGCCGGGACAGATCATCCCCTCCACGAAATCCGTGTTCAAACGACCCGCATTCAAAAGCAACATGGCTTTTCTGCATTCCTCGCCTCCGGCGCAAGTCGTAAGCCGGATGTCGGAGGTGTCCTCCCCCAGCTCCTGCATGACCTCCAAAACAGCGCTGGCCACGCCGCCGCTGCCCGCGAAACGCTTCCCGAAAAGGGACGATTCCTGATACGCTTCCGCCACCGGTTCGATCTCAACGCCCCGGGAATCCAGCATAGCCACCATCTCCCCAAAGGTCAGGGCGTAATCCGCACGATCCGCAATCAGCTCGTTCAGCGTTTCCCCCTTCTTGGCGATGCAGGGGCCGATGAATACGGTGACACAGTCCGGGTCCAGATACTTCAGATACCGGGACACGGCTATCATAGGCGAAACAGTGGTGGATTTGTTCTTTTCATAAAGCTTGGGGAAGTGATGGCGCAACAGGGAGATGAAAGCCGGACAGCAGGAGGTGGTCATGATCCGCCCCTCCTTCCGGGCCTCGATCCATTCCAGCGCTTCAAAGGCGGCGGTCATATCCCCGCCCAAGCCCACCTCCACCATATCCGCGAATCCCAGCTTTTTCAGGGCGCTGCGGATGGCCGCCATGCTGGCTTCCTTCCCGAACTGGCCCTCCGTAGCCGGGGCGCACATGGCCACCACCCGTTTGCCTGCCCGGATGGCCCGTATCACATCGACGGCATAGATCTTGGAACCGATGGCCCCGAAGGGACAGTTGTGAATGCAGTGGCCGCAATGGATGCACTTGGATTCGTCGATCCGGCAGATGCCCGCAGCGTCATAGGAGATGGCGCCCACAGGACAGGCTTTCTTACAGGGCCGCTCCTGATGAATGATGGCGCCATAGGGACAGGCTTTGGCGCATTGACCGCAGGACTTGCATTTGTTGGGTTCGATGCGCATCTTGGCGTCGCCGGGGGAGATGGCGCCGAATCGGCAGGAATTCAGGCAGGCCTTGCCCAAGCAGAAGCGGCAGATATCCGTGACGAAATAATCTTGAATGGGACAATCATCGCAGGCGGCGGGGATGACGGCCACCACGTTCTTGGTAGGAGAACCCGCTTCAGGGCTCATACCTTGGGCGAGGCGAATGCGGCCCCGGACGATCTCCCGCTCCTTATAGACACAGCAACGGTACTGTGGCTTTGGTCCCGGGCTAACCTGGCAGACAATCTTTTCCGTCTCCTCTTGCGTCAGCCGATCCTCCCACGCCAAGCGGCAGATCTCCCGCAGGATAAAGTGCTTCAGTTCTACGATCCCTTTGTCGTTCGTGATCATGTCGGCGCCCTCGTCTGTTTGAATGTCGTCATCAGGGGGTAGTGGTCGGATGGGTAAAGAAATGCTACAATTATATATATTATCATACAGATCGCAGCTTGCCTTGTCAACAGATAGTTGGTTCGAGAAGTGAAATGATTCCATCGCAAAAGTCTTTGATTGTGTGTGTTCTCTAGACGTACGTCAACAATTCGTGCCTGCCTATGACTCAAACAAACAATGTGTTTCTCGCCTTATCCATCAAAGAAAGAAAAGGATCTTGGAGATGCACACGAAATATACGGTTTATGGTGTGAACAAATTCATTCTTGGATGAAGACTGGTCGTCACACTTAGGATAAGGCTTAAGGCAACCCATGAAATGCATTTTTTCGGGGTTTGCGTCCCTGTCCGGATTCGAACCGAAAGTATTGGCCTTTCAGGCTCCTTTTGATCAGCTGTTCTTTATTCTCTTGTTAGCATCGTAGGGGCAGCTGACCTATTAATGAAAACAGCCCTTCCAGAACAAAATGTGGTAAAAATGTTGCATTAGGAATTATGCCACATAATGAAAGCCCAAAAAACTTAGAGTTTCTGGGCTTTTTTGGCCTCCCCGGCGGGATTCGAACCCACGGCCTTCCGCTTAGGAGCACATGAGCATGTGCTAAAAAAGCTAGATATTTAGGGAAAAATGTTTATTATATAAAATAGGTGTGTGCCGCTGATGCCGCTGATGCCCCTGATGCCTGCGAAAGTGTGGTCATATCTGTGCCCATGCTTTTGAACTCACAGATCAGCAACTCACGATATCGATTAGCCACTGTGTTATCGGGAAATAAGACGCTCATCCAGGAGGAAAACCTCAATGCCTACATACTGTATGCCGTTTTCATCCCGCCATGGTTTTATGTAGTCTCTTATAACTACGATTTTCTTGAAGGAATCGGGGATTCTGATCAGAGAAGCAATCTCCTGCTCCTTCTTTTCCGGATCATCGATGGATAAAGCGGATTGAATATAATATTGTTCTTCCCTTCTTACCTATGATTCGCTTTGCTGAATGGGCAATGTTTACCAATACATTGGTTGTTCTGAGACCCATGCTGACAAATGATTACAGACTTGTCCATTCGGATATCAAAGTGTTCTTCTACAAAGTCAATAGCTGACAGGATGGATAGATAAGAATCTCGCTTACAACAGCGCGGTCCCCCGATGTCTCCAATAGCACTTAATGACTTCGCGGTCATTTTATGCGACAGAGCAAAGGGCTCGACTGATAACGGTGTAGAAGAGGAGATAAACAACGATCGAAAACATTATCTCCGGCGAGATGCTTCGCCAACGCCTCCGATACGTCCCGCGAAGCTTCCGATAGTCCAATTCGCTTAAAATCTCTGCCATCTTGAAC